>Ga0067045_1003328_pt1 | contig 27616 bp, 23 predicted proteins | sample TerdegcTABiofilm_FD_59184 | JGI IMG/M metagenome (GOLD analysis project Ga0067045, IMG submission 59184) | Combined Assembly of (Gp0054472, Gp0054536) Wastewater bioreactor microbial communities from Singapore -Terephthalate degrading... | reverse complement strand
TAAAAGCAAAACGTAAGCGGTCATAATCTATATACATGTGATAATGATTTTCAGTTTCAATAGTTATATGTAAATCTTTATTAAATTGTTTTGCAGCTGCGCTTAACGTTGTTTTTTGTTCTTGTAAAAATTTTACAATATCATATGCAGATAGTTGAACTCTTTTTAGGTCGCCCATCTCTTCAATTTGTTGAGTCAGGTAGTTCAGTCGTTCAGCATTTTCAACAATATAGGATAAAAATTTTTTTGCCTCGGAGTGATCTATCCCTTCTTCACATTTTCGCATAAGGAGATTGGCATATCCACCTATGGAAACAAGGGGATTCCGTACCTCATGAGCTATTGAGTCTGCTAACTGTTTCAGTGATTCAAAACGGTCAAAATAATTTTTCCGTATCTGGGCAATGAGTTGCTGCTGCTTACGATGGAGTTTAAATAAACGGGTAGTATCAGTTAATACAAATGCAATCAGGTAAGACTCTTCATCTTTAATTGCTAATATGTTAACCTTATAGTGATGAATTTTATTATTTATTTTTAAGCTGATATGTTCTGCATGAGTTTTATCAGGTTGTAGGGAACGTAAAATATTTTTAATTTTTTCGTCTTCCAGGATACTGGTTGTACCATCTTTTGTAACAAACTTTTCTGCCCTGTCATTGTTAAAAAGTACATTGTAATTATTACCATCAATGATGAGTATCTCATCATTCACCAGGTCAAAAAGATTGATGAGTTGTGAAGAAGATTTCAGCATGGGTATAGTATATATGTAAAAAAAATTGAGGTCAATAAAAAATAATGTTATCTATCAAACCTGTATAATCCTGATTGTTTTGCCCACAAATAAGCCTGATCGTATTCCTGTATGGTAATACGCCTTCCCAGGCTTTTATGGGTATGTGCCCTGTATTCAGGACGGTACTGAGCCATAATATTTACATATGTGTGAGGTGAAATAGCAGATAGTTCCTTAAAAACAAGGTCACTGCGGACAATGTTCTCAGGCATGACTAAATGACGTACCAGCAAACCTCTTTTTGCAATGCCCTTTTCAATGACAAGGTCTCCAACCTGACGATGCATCTCTCTTAGGGCGGCAATAGCTTTTTGCGGATACTCTCGGGCACCACTCAATTCCATTGCAACTGTAGCGTCCATATATTTGAAATCGGGCATGTAAATATCAAATATACCATCTAACAATTGTAGTGTTTCTACCGAATCATAACCACCTGAATTGTATACCAGAGGAATAGTAAGGCCACGTTCAATGGCAAAAGGGAGTGCCTCTATAATTGCATGGACCACATGTGTTGGGCTTACAAAATTTATGTTATGGCAGCCTTTGTGCTGCAGCCGTATCATCATATCAGCCAGTTCTTCAGGGGTTACTTCGTGGCCGTTTGGCATTTGTGATATATCCCAGTTCTGGCAGAATATGCAGGTAAGGTTACAATTAGCAAAAAACATTGTCCCTGAGCCGTATGTACCAACAAGGCATGATTCTTCACCAAAGTGTGCATGATATGAAGCTACGAGTGCTTGCAAACCAGTTCTGCATTTACCGGTTGTAGAACGCCTGTCAACTTTGCATGCGTGAGGGCAGAGCGTACAGTGGGTAACGATAGTGTTCAGCGCTTCAATGCGTTTATGAAGCTCTCCACGTTCATATAAAGCTATGTATGATGGATAAATCATGGATGCTACTATTTTCAATAAGTATTATGTTTATTGATACCAGGCAATTTAATAAACAAAATAATCAAATTAGTACATCATATTGTCTTTTCATTATATGCGTATAACAATTGTAAGGATTCATTAAAAAAACTCAAAAATTTTTGTCATAATTTTTCAAATTTTTTATCCTGAAGCGTATTTATATATAAATACAATAGATTTCTACCATGAGGTATCTATGGCTGAAAATATCCATGATAAAGGGTATAAGTATTTATTTTCCAATCCATTAATGGTGAAAGAACTGTTGGAATCATTTGTCTACATGGATTGGGTTAAAGAAGTTGATTTTACTCAGGCTGAAACTATCGATAAAACGTATGTAAATGATTACTATAAAGAATATGAAGCAGATATTATCTATAAATTGCGTTTTAAAAATATTGATATGTATATCTATCTATTGATTGAATTCCAATCTACTGTAGACAAATTTATAGCATTCAGGATGTTACAATATATTGTAGAATTATACAGGGAATTGATATATTCTCACAATGTTAAAAAATTGCCTGTTGTATTCCCTATTATGATATATAATGGTGATAAAGTATGGAAAGCACCACTAACACTTGAAGAATTGATTGATATTCCAGAAATATTACATGAATGCTTACAGTATGTCCCCAGGTTCAGGTATTATCCATTAATTGAAAATGAACTTAACCCTGTAATTCTTCAAAAGATGATGAATGTTATATCTACTGTGTTTTTATTGGAAACAGGTGATGATGCAATATTTTATAAAACTATTGACAGGATTAAAGATTTGGTGCAAATTTATACAGAGAAAGGCGAATTTTTGCTTATACGTACATTATTATACTGGTTATTACATTATTTGCAATCACACGGTATTGTAGATGGTGATGAGAAAATATCTGAAAATTTGATAAAAACTCCTCAGGAGGCAACCTCAATGTTAGCACAAACATTAAAAAAGATAAAATCAGATTTAATAAAAGAAGGATTTAATAAAGGGATTGAAAAAGGAATTCAAAAAGGAATTAAACAGGGCAAGTTAATAGGGAAGCATGAGGAAAGAATTGCTATTGCACGCAATTTATTGAAAAGCGGAATCGATGATAAAACAATTATCAAAATAACTAAATTAACAAAAGACCAGTTGAAAGAGCTAAAAAATAGGTAACCATTATACATTGTTTATTCTTTCTTCCTCATTTCGTTTAAAATAATTTCTTATAAGTACAATCATATCGTTTATTTCGTTACATTGTCGTATTGATGAAAACAATGTGTGGCCAAATTTTACATTTTTGTGATAATATGCACAAAAACGGTGTGCCCTGCTTTTGTGAAGCTTCTGCGGAAGCATTTCCTGTATATTTTGTAATACGTCTATCCATATTTCTTCAATATTAAGCGATAGCGACAGCGATTGTTGCCGCAATGCAGCTTCGCACTGTGCAAATATCCATGGTTTCTGTACCGCTGCTCTGCCAATCATGATGCCATCACAATGGGTTTGCTGTAAACGATGTAGTGCTGATGCTGGTTCACTGATATCGCCATTGCCAATAACAGGGATGTTTACCTCAGTTACTATCGCCTCAATGATATCCCAGCGAGCTTTGCGAGTAAATCCCCATTTTGCAGCACGTGGATGAATAATGACTGCATCCACACCTTCATCCTGCAGCATACTAACAAATTGACGCAAGAATTGAAGGTTAACATCATGAAAGCCAGCACGCATCTTAACAGTAAGAAGGCCGTGAACATTTTTTCTGCAAGCTGCAATAATAGATCGTGCCAGGTTAAAATTGCAAAGCAGGCTTGCACCACTGCCAGTTTTAAGAATATGCGGTGCAGAGCATGCCATGTTTATATTAATGCCATCGCATCCGCAATCCTGTAAGATTGAGGCAGCATTTGCCATGATGACAGGGTTATTCCCAACCAGCTGGTAAAAAAACGGATTGTCAAAATCATAGCGCTGTATTAAAGGCTCGTTATGGGGTGCTTTTGCATGTATAGCACCACTTGCAAGCATCTCAGAATACAGGACAACGTTATGAGTAAAATTTTTAACAACCTTACGGAGCGCTGGTGTGGTAAGTTCAGCCATGGGAGCAAGGTGTACTGTGTACAGAGTGTTATTAATAATCATAGGGTATTATTATACATTGTTTTTATCTTTTCCAGCGTTCATCATATTTATTAAGTAAAAAGCTCAGCAGTAAACTAATGCACATAATTGCAATTGCAAAAAAACTGTATGAAATATACCATGGTATTCTCTGTGTTATCATTGTGTATTCGGACATGCCAAAAATTCCTGCAATTAAGTTTAATGGTAAAAAGATAACATTGATTTTTGTTAAATTTTTAATGAGAACATTCATATTATTGTTAACTATACTTCCACGGGCATCCATAAGACCAGCAAAAACTTCTGTATAAATTTCTGCCTGCTTTTTTGCTTGCAGGTGGTCTATGATAATATCATTTAGAAAATCAAAATTAGAATGGTGATTATTGGTCTTAAGATATGATTGTAATTTTTCAAGTGAATTTATGTTGCTATCTATTGCATGCAGGTAGTATATGAGCTTTTCGCTGAGGTTAAACATCTGGACAAGATGTTTTGTTTCAATGGATTTATTAATTTTATTCTGAATTTCCTTTGAAATCATTTTAATGATTTTTAGATGTTCAGTAAAATGTTTTATTGTATGGTGTTGAAAATGGAACAGTACATCAAAAAGTGATTCGATCTGATTGTGTACTTTTTCATGAATATATGTTAAAGTTTCAGGACTGATGATAATCATTGTACTGTCTTTTATGAAGAAGCCTATAGTTATAACATTGAGGGATGAAAGTTCATTAATCTTGATATTTGTTGGTATTTTCCATATAAGAACTATATAATCTTTTTCAATTTCAAATCGTGATAGCTCATCAATATCGAGAGCAGAATGAACCGAATGAATATCTATGCCAAAATCACTGGCTATAGTGGATATTTCACTTTCATTAGGATTTGAGTATACTACAATGTTGCCGCAATCATTTTGTAAGAAATTTTCATTTATAAATTTATATCTTTGAACCATATGTCCTCCATACGTAAAAAGAATAATTAGTAAAGAATTACATTGCAGGAAAAAAATAAATACATGAAGGATTCAGTACTATATGTAGTATAAAATTTAATTTATTTTTTCAATGTAAAACTATTATAAAATCCCATGAAAAACGCAAATGCATTTTTCCCTATAGTAAGATTTCTATAGCCACCTTCCTGTACAATGAGTGTTGGTATTCCACATGTTGCTATTATTCCTCCATTGGTGTAGAAGTCTTCTTTTACCAGACCCCATGTTCCTGTAGGATCGCCTTTTCCTATATCCAATCCCAGGGCTACAATTAGAAAATCAGGGTTAAAATCTTTTATAATCTTCACTGCACGTAGCAGGGTGTGTTTGTATTTGTCATATGAGATAGTTTCGGGGAGGGGGAAATTGTAATTAAACCCCTTGCCATTTTCTTCACCAAGCTCCTCCGCAAAACCGGAGAAATAAGGATAGGCAAACGAAGGATGACCATGTATGGATATTGTGAGGACATCATTTCTTTTATAAAAAATTTGCTGTTGCCCATTGCCATGATGATAATCTATATCCAGAATAGCAACCTTGCCTACTTTACTGAATCGCTGAGCTGCAATAGCAACATTGTTAAAATAACAAAAACCTCCAAATACAGAATGCTCTGCATGATGACCGGGAGGGCGGGTCAGGACATAAGCTACCGGGATGCCTGAGACAATATCATCAACAGCAGATAAGACGCAATTAACTCCCCATCGTGCTGCTAAATAAGCATTTTTATTGAGTGGTGTAAATGTGTCAAAGCAGTAGTATCCTGCACGTACTGAAAGTTCCCTGGGTGCCCTGGCAGCATTTCTAATTGGGAAAACATACGGGTATACCGATTTCCCTTCAGGTAGATTTTTACATACATTTTTAAAATAGTCCACATAATTTTTATTGTGTACTTCATATATAAATTTATCAGGATAATGTGATATTTTTCCGTTTTCAAATATATCTGATTTTAATAATTCGGACAATATACTTTTGACTCTTACAGGTGATTCAACATATCCCCTGTCTTTTACGTGGTGTATGTGATGCCTATCGTTTATATAGAGTCTAATGGTGTATGTATGAGGAGTTACAATATTGTGTATTAAGGTTTTATTGTGAATGTATCTAAATGGCCGTAGTTGTACAGGATCATCCTTTATACTTTCAATAACACGTGTAATGTATTTTTCATCACAATAGTCGTTATATTTTCTCTCAAGTATTGCCTGTATAATATTTCGTGCCAATTTGTTTGGTATAGAATCATAATTCCCCAATCCGTCAAAAACCAGATATGGAGGACAATCATCATCAGGTTTAACTTTGGATTCATAGAGAGTATTTATTATGGGACGTGCTCCAAAACGTTCGTAAAACGCCAATCTTTTTTTATTTTGTTCAACATCTTCTGGATTATTACACAGTAAAGGATCATCAGGAAGACATTCCAGAAAAATTCCAAAAACATTCAGCAAGCTGGCTTCTTTACGGATTCGCTGATAAAGAGCTGAACCAATACCCCCAGACGATTTTCCTGGTTTAACAGCAAGATAATCAAGGTAGAAAATGCCCAAATCAGTAAAATGCAAAACCAGAGCAACGCCTTTGATAGAATCATGTATGTCTTCAGCAATAAATAATGATGTATGATATTTATATTTAAGGGGGTTAATGAGTTGATCTTCAATCTCGTCAATTTTTTCAATTGCCAGAAGCGGGAATTGCTCTTTTATGATATTTTTTACTGCATTAAAAGCATCAATATTATGAGGTATATACGGATTGAACAATCGGCGTATACGTATCATAGTTTTTCCTTTGATTAGTTTTTTTATTTACATTGTATCATACATGTTATTAGTGATTGTGTATCTTTCACAGATAGTGCTATTATATAGTATAGTATATAATATATAACAAGATTTACAAAAATATTTCACAAATTGCCATCAGAGTATTTTATGATTAAAGCATTATGCACAATAAAAGGTATGGCAAGTGAATATTTTTAAACATTGTGTTCTATATTATTAACCTGGTGGAAATTTAAAAAATTAATTTTGAAGGATTTAGATGATTACTTCTTAAAACAATTTTGCTAATAAATTTTTCTGTCAGTTTATATAGAGTATATGATTTGACCAGGGGTATGCAAACTTTTCTGCAGTAAAAAGAATTAAAAAAATAGTTTACAAACAATTTCGTACTGTGAAATATATATGATCAATGGTTCGTAAAAAAGATAACAACTTCCCCAACCCTGAAGGTAAGATCAACGTATTGAAGCGCTACCTTCATATACTGGCGCTTCTGCAATCACCACCTGGAACCAACGAAACCTGGAATGCAGCAAGACTTGCACAGTTACTATCGCTTGAAGAAGATGAAAAAGACATTAGCGACAGCCATGTCCGAAAATACATCAAAGACCATATAGAAAATGAGTTAGGAATAAGTGTTGACCGTACACAGGGCGGACTCATAACAGCACTTGCCGAAGACCTTGATCCTGACATGCAGCTTGAAATTGCGCGGGTATATAGTGACTTTGTGGTAAAGGACTCAACGCGTGATATGATATTGCAAAAATTTATTGCAGCAAATCCTGATCGGGCACTATGGACATTGGCACGCATCTATTTTGCAGCGCTTGAAAAACGCATGATACAATGTAGCTACAAAACCAATGAAGGGCAGTTACTAACAGGCTGGAAACTGTGTCCCTGTTATTTTATATTTCGTAACAACAACCTGTATCTTTTAGTGTATGATGTAGATATGAAAAAATACCTTCCGCTTGTTGCTGAGCGCATACAGAATATTGTGGTATGTGATAAAAAACATGATATTAGCTGGGAAGTCCCTGATGTTGATGAGTTATTTGCAACGTCACTGAGCGCATTTATTGATAACACCAATACAGTGGAAGTTACCATTCGCTATTCCCAGGTAGTAAAAACAATCATTGAAAATATTATTGCCTCGTTACAGCCTGCAATACAAAAAGAGCCCAATAACTGGCACAGAGCAACATTTACCATAAGCGATTATCTTTACCTGTGCAAACAGCTTGTGCTGTATGGAAGAGAAGTAGAGATAGTAAGCCCACACAAGGTACGACAGGCCATGATACACATGCTTAAGGAAAGCTTAAGCGTGTATGAACAATAAACATCGCAAGTCAGTTGCTACCTTTTTTACTATGTTTATAGTATTTTACCAATAAATAACCTGCCTTACGTAGTCTAAATGTAGTAGCGATAGTTACTCATAAAGGATCTATCTTCAACAACCACGGTGTTAACAAAGTACCCTATATTACCATTACAGGAGGTAGCTATGCCTTTACCAAAATCATATCGACGTCACCATAGACTTTTTCACAGAGCACCACTGCCAGGACTGGATGCTTCAATACGTAAAGAGATAATGGAATACACAATGAATTTACTGCAGCATTTAGAACCAAACGAACGCTTGCTAACACTGTGTATGGAATGTTTAAGTATTACAAGCCGCAGAGAGATAGTAGAATCACTGTTTTCTGAAAAAGAAAAGAAAAACCGTAGTGAATTTGGTCCAAATTATTATGAAGATGCATTAGGGAGCTTGCATAATCCTTCAGACTTAGCTTCTACAATTATGCGGATTGTACTTAGTACTGTGCAAAAGAAAAAGTGGGATACAGTACGTTACAAGATTTTTATGTTATTAAAAAAAGAATATGAAACTGTTGCACAGTATAAACATGAATTAGATGAGCGTTTATCTAAATTAGCGGCATTTTTTTCACTCACGGACGTTGATTGCACCATTATGAAGCTATGGGCTATAGCTATTTCAATACCAAACAGCCCGTTAAAAGAACTGTTGACTGAAGTTAATTACAGTGAATTGCAAAAACGCATTGCCATTGCTACAGGATTGCCGCTTGCTGCTGTTAGAATGTCCCTATCAAAAAAAGGGCTTTTATATACCTCTCGCATCATTGAGTCTATAAATCCTGATGGTTATGAACATATAGTGCTGTCGGATGAAATAATTGAATTTTTGAATGATGTTGCAAGTGAAGATTTGCTTGAGAAATATGTTAAATTAGATACTGAACCAACGATATCGTTACAAGAATTCAGCGTATCAGAAGATGATAAGTATATAGTAACAAATTTATTAAAAAGCAAACAACCCTGCAATATTCTTCTATATGGATTTCCAGGAACAGGTAAAACCCAGTTTGCACGGAGCATAGCTGCGCATAGTGGCCGTAAAGTCTTTATGCTTGTCTATACCAGTGGACGCGAAAGTACCAGGCATGAAAGCATAAGTTCGCGCATTATGGCTGTAACCATAGCTATGAAGATAGCTGAAAAAAATGATGCAATTCTGATTATTGATGAAGCAGATGAACTTCTTAATACACAATCGTTGTTTCCATTTTTTTCTTTTGATTCAGGCAATAAAGGCAGGATTAATGATTTGCTTGATACCAGTAATGTGCAGTGTATCTGGATAACTAATTCTATATATGGAATATCATCGTCAACATTGCGCCGTTTCAACTACAGCATAACGTTTAAGCACTTCACTTCTGCACAGCGTATTGTCCTATGGCAAAGAATACTTAAACACAGTGAGCTTGAAAAATATTTCACCAATGAGATAATCCATGAACTATCGCATAAATATGCCGTTAATGCTGCGGGAATTGCAAGTAGCATCAAAGCAGTTGAAACAATGTTTGCACAGAAGACTATATCGGAAGACAAAATAGTTCCCGTGATTGAAAAGCTATTACAACGTCACCTTAAGCTTTCTGGCAACATGAATATAGAAAAGCTTAATCCATTAACCCCACAGTATGATCTGACATTCTGCAATACTGATACCAATCTTGATGGAGTTGTAAAGGCTGTCAGGCGATATTATTCTGGGCAATGCAATGTTACAAACATTACTATCCTGCTATGGGGACCATCAGGTACAGGAAAGACTGAGTTTGTCAAATATCTTGCAAAGGAGGTAGGCAAAGAGCTTATCATAAAGCGTGCATCAGATTTAATAGACAAGTATGTGGGGGAAACCGAAAAACTTATGCGCCAGGCCTTTGAAGAAGCGCACGAAAAAAATGCACTGCTATTTATTGATGAGGCTGACACATTTTTTGCAAGTCGCGAACGCTCACAGCGTTCCTGGGAAATTTCTTTTGTCAATGAGATGTTAGTTCAAATGGAAAATTTTACAGGGGTTTTTATTTGTTCAACTAATATGCTGGAGCTTTTAGACAGTGCTGTTATGCGTCGTTTTTCATTTAAAATTAAGTTTAACCCTGTAAAAGCTGACATGCGTGTTAAAATGTATGAGCGTTATTTTGTAGGCGATAGCAACCAGCTGTCTTTGCTGCAAAAGAAAAGAATTGCAGCCCTTGAAGGGTTAACACCAGGACATGTCAAAGCTGTGTATCAGAAAATCGTGATGATGGATGAGTTAAACAACCACGATGTCATCATAGATGCCCTTGAAAAAGAAGTACAGTATATGATGAAAAATAAAAACTCCAAAACAGGCTTTTCTATATAAGGAAATTTTATATCAAAAGGAGAAAACAATGTACGCAATACATAGATTTTTACAGGAAACAATGAAACAAAAGAAAATATCCAAAAAAGAATTAGCGCAGCGTTTAGGATATAACAATATATCAAAAGGTATAAGACGCATTGATGAATTTTTAGAGAAGGCAACACTCAATGAATATATCATATATAATCTACATAGTGCACTTGATGAACCAAAGGAAAAGATACTTGAAAAGTTAGAAGAAACAAAAGAAGAGGTTGTACGTGAAATACAAAAGCAGGAAGAGGAAAAAAGGCAAAAACAAGAAGAAGAGCGCAAAAACTTTAAACCATTTTTATACTGTGTAACAGAAGATTCAAAGCCTTCGCCAATTTTTATTTGTGCAATGACACAATCATTTTTGTTGAAAAAGGTTGACCTGCCCAACAATTTCAATGAACTATCGATAGAAGCAAAACAAAAAGCTATAAAAGATGCAATAAAAGAGCATCATAATTTTGTAGGGCAAAAATGGCATGGAAGGATTCCTGCCTATGGGAAGATTTTAGCCTATACACTTGTTGTAGAGTATGATTATAATGAAGAAGATTTGCCAGTATATGCCATTGATGGAAGTATTATAGAAAATCCCCCACGCTTTTATCAGGACATTGAGTTAGGAGTGGCGTATATTGGGATAGAGAAGAAGAAAGATATAACACGGTTTTTTAAAAATGTTGAAATTGTTGTAGAAAAAATTCAGCGATAAATACCAAAACACACTAATAAATGAATTACCCCCGCATATAAATCTGCGGGGGTAGATGGTGATTTGAATGCGTTTATTGAAAACGCAAGAAACAATATTGCCCGTGAAAATGTCTAAGATTATAATTGATACAAAGAGATACTAACCTGCGATAAACACTTTGCAGCTATCTGCAGCACTCTGTGGCTTATGGTTGCTCTGCTTATATCCATTCCCTATTGCTGTAATATCTCTTCCTGCCGATATAATTGTATCCCATCACAATACTTTGATACTATCACATATACTATGGTGTGATCGTTTACCTGGCTTACTACTACAGGGATATAATTTCTGGTTTTCATTAACATCGTATTAAACTTCCTTTATAGGCAACGTATCTGGTAATCTCTTCGTGCTTTGTATTTGTTGTATTTCTAAAGGTGTGTGTTAATGCATCAAATGGATTACTTTAATTTTCATCTTCATCACGCAATAGCTGATATCACAAGCTAAATTGATTATAATTCAAATTATGTTCACTGCAATAAGCTGCCCTACGTATCCCACTTGCTACATACTGCTGCAGGTGCTCTTTCCAGTAATCCCCCATCGGTATTCTTTACAAATGTGCTTTGTTCATAGTTGTACTCCTTCTTATGTAAATTATCAGTTTGCCTAAGAAAGATATACACGTATTTTTGTAAAATGAGGTTATTTTGACGGCTACGTATAAAATATTGTTCTCATGTATGTTAATTTTAAAATAAAAAGAGGGTGCCTTTTGAGCCCCCTCTGGTAATGCAGTTATTTATATTGTATTTACTGTTGAACAGCTATAATCCGTTTTTTACTACCATTGCTCAATGCTGTTCCATAGCTTATGGCTCCTATCCCTGTCGTTCCGCCAATTCCGTAAGTTCCGTTGATGTTGTCCACTTTCCATTCACCACATGTGTCGGCAGAGGTGGTCCAGTCAGGGTTTAACCCTGTCCAGAAAGAATCACTGCTGTTTGAGCTAAAGGGCTGATTGAATGACTGAGGTATACCGTACTGATCGGTTGTAAAAATTTTTGTTGTATATGGGAAGGAACCTGTTTTTAAATAGTATTCAGTGTTAGGCTTAAGTACCCAGTCTTTTTGGCCGGTATTTCCAGTGGGTGTAGTACGGGCAATACGGTTTGTTCCATCAACTATTAAAGCTTTGTATACTGTACCTTCAGGCATAGATGTTGGGTAATTTGAATCTGTTGTGGTATTCGCTGCGATATCCGCCTGTGTAACACCGCTACCCATGTTGCCAAAATATTCAGTATCTGTAATCCATATCAGCTTATCATTATCATCATTCATTACTCCTGTATCGAGCGATCCTCCTGGATATCCGTCAAGTCTTTCATCAGTGCTTGATATATCACTGTAAGACATTTTTATTACCTGTGGTCCATCAACCCTGTGATCGTCAACACCTGTTACTGTGATGTTTTGGTAAGTGTCCCAGTTGCTATCAGTAAACGTAAGTGTTACAGGCGTGAATGTGCCCTCTGTTGGATTTTTGGGCGAAACTGTAAATGTGACAGTTTGTCCTGCTGAAGGAGCAATTTTTAGTTTTACTCCAAAGGTGGCTTGAGTTCCATCTTCAGATGTATTGCCGCTAATATTGCCTATAGCGATTACCTGGTCATTGTCCTGGTTAAGAATTGTAAGTTCAGGTACAGTGAAACCAAGATTTGGTGTTGATGTACTGAATTGAACATTGAAATACTGCCCACCCCGTGGTTCATTACCGTCATCATTGCCCTGTATTAAAACTTTGTTTGTTCCAGAAGGATCAAGGAAGTTATAGTTGCTGCTCTTTATTATAATATTTCCGTCTGCCGGGGTTATCACCGTAGCTATCACCTGATCAAGGTAGCTGAACTTATCAGTTGATGTAACAGTAACTGTCTCGTCAGATGATGGTAGTGACTGTGTAATCAGCCAGAATGTAGCAGTACCATTATTTTCGGATGTTGCAAATCCACCTGATTTGCGGCAATATGCGATAGTATTTGAAACATCGTTGTCAGAGCTGAATATCGCAAATTTTGGATGTTTTACATAGGTTGTTGACCCATATTTTGGATCTGAGGATGATATTGAAGTGCTTATGGTGTATACATGTCCCCCTTCATTGGTTCCATCAGATGCTCCTGTAACAGTTACTGTCTGCGGAATTGACCAATTATCCGGAGTAAAAGTCATAGTAGTTGTTGTTGTGCCATCAACCTTTATAATCCCGTCATTGTTTGTACTGTTACTTGAAAGAGTAATGACAACATTATAATAAGGCTTAGAGCGAAGCTTTATGGTCCAGTTTGCATAATTTGATCCCAGGTTTCCCATGTCATCTGTTGCAAAACCAGTGAGAGTAACATCACTATTTGTGACATTTGTAGTTACGCCGTTTGCTACAATCTGCAAGCCGTATGAGTCATCGTCATCGTTTGTAACTGCAAAATCATTCGTGATGCCGTTATAGTCGGGGTCGCTACTTGTAGCTACTGCATGTATCAGGTAGACCTGATTTCCATCAGCATAATCGTCGTTGACTCCGTAAACTATGACTGTCTTGGGTTGATCCCACTCATCAGGAGTAAATGCAAGTGAATTGGTGCTAATAGTTCCCTCCTGATTGGCGTTATTAACAGCCTGATATTTTTCATCCAGATGTATTATAACATCATTTGTAGGCTTTGAGCCAAGTTTCACTGTAAAAGTAGCATCCTGACCACCTTCATTGGTGTGGCGGCTTAGACTTCCAAATCTAATCTCAAAGGCATCATCATCACTAATAGTAACCGTAACGTCATCAGGATCATAGTCGTCATAACCAGAGGCGTTTCCAAGGATTATCTTACCAATTGCATTACCATCATGTGAAGCATTCTGTATGGCACTAACAGTAACAACCTGGGGTGTGTCATAATTATCTGGAGTGAATGTAATTATTGATTTATCAACATTTGCCCGTATAGTGTTACTATAGACAGGGATAGTGACAGTTCCTGTGGGGACGTTATTTAATTTCACTGTAAAAGTGGCAGTTGAACCTTCAGTTATATTAAGTGTGAGGGGTGTTACAGTTGCAGCAGGAATTTCATTGTCATTATTTATTACTGTTATAGGTGGCAATGATACATTATTATAATTAGGATCTGAACTTGAGCTATTGGAAAAAACAATAGTGTAGCTTATATTGTTATCATTGATAATGTCATCCTCACCGGTGATTGTTATCACCTGCGGGTTGTTCCAGTTGGAAGGTGTAAAGGTAAGTGACGATTTATCCACTGTTCCTTCGGTTGTATCACTGCTTGTGATGCTGGATATCATAACATTACCTGTAGGCTCGCTGCTTAAGACAACTGTAAATGTTGCTGTCCCGCCTGTTTCACTTGTTACAAGTCCCTCTGTGGGTGATACAACAATGCTTGGTGTTTCGTTGTCTATAATGATGATTGGTATTGACGGCTCAACATAACCATTGTATGCGGGGTCATTACTTGTAGCTATGCCAAACCATAGCGATACATTCTTATTCCCATCAGCAATGTAGTTACCAACTCCCGTTACTGTAATTTTTTGAGGGACTTCCCAGTTTGAGTTTGTAAATGTCAGAGTTGTAATATTTATGGTTGCCTTTGATGGATCACTTATCGTTACAGGAATTGTTACATCATCAGATGGTCTCCGAGCAAGGGTTATGTATATATCAAGAGTTCCTGAATCTTCAAAAACAGAATAACCGCCCGTTGAAGAGGAAATTTTAAGTCCTGGATCTGCTGCTGAGTTAGGAACATCCAGCATACCACTGCAACCGGTAATAAACAATGCTACAAGGGCAAATATATTGATCAAAGAAGCTTTTAAATGTTCCATATTTGTTGCTCCTATAAAACATTTATGATAGTATAGCCTATTTTTTAATTTGATTCTAATATTATTTCTTTCACTACGAGCTCAGTTCTCCTGTTTATTTGGTGCTCGGCCTCTGAACATGGAACGCCATCAACACAGTGGTTCTTTATTTTTCTCTTGCCGTAACCTTTTGCTGTAATTCTTGATGGAGATATTCCTTTTGAGATTAAATATGCAGCTGAATTTTCCGCTCTTTTCTGTGAAAGAATGTCCTGCGATTCGTATGATCCTCTTGTGTCTGTATGAGCACCCAGTTCAACCTTGATATAAGGGTTATCCTTCAAAAACTGTACCATCTTATCAAGATAAGGCATAGCATCTTTTCTTATAGTGGCACTCCCAAGATCAAAGAAAATATTTCCAAACTCTATTACAGCTCCTACTTTTGCTTTCTGGAATTCTATTGCCATGTATTCTTTTATGTTATACCATCCCGGCTGTTTCTTTTTTGTTGAAAAATTACATCGTATGGTAAAATACCCCTGTTTTTTAAGGATTATTTCGTAGTCTGTTTCAGGTTCCAACTTTTGTCTGAATTCTCCATTAAGGTTAGTGGTCAGTTGTAGAGGTTCTGTTTGTCCGCCAATGATGGTAATATCAACGCCGCTTATTGATTCATTTGTTTCTTTATCATAAATTGTTCCATATAATCCCCATTCTTTGATGGATTCAATTATTGTAGTCTTGCTCTGTGTCATTTTTTCCTGCTTTTCACCAGAAATAGTGTCAAATTTCATTCTCGTCCCAATCATGTAGCCGTATTCATAGCCCTGACGTTTTTTTTCTATAAAATGAATGAAAGATGGAGATATAAATACCTCACACTTCAGGTATTGAAATTCTGGGGATAGGTCATATGCCAGTTCAGCTTCGTAATGCATATACTGATCCAGAAAGTAATGATTTCTCTTTTTCCCGGCTCTGGGATCTCCAGGATATATAGATGGATCATTATAATAATCTCCATAGGTAAGGTGTTCCATATATCCATATGAGAGTCTCGGTGTAAAATATACTCGTTCAATGAGAGGAAAGCGCCATCCAACTCCTATGGAAGCCGCCACATCCACTATTCTGTCCAGCCTATTTGAATTTGTTTTATTCCAGTCTGCAAGCACGTTAGCAGATATCCAGAGAGGTTCAATGTTGAAGATCATGAAGTTGATTCTAACTTCTCCTCCAAAGTTCATATCCGAGAAGTCAGCAAATCGTGTACCAGGCACCGGGAAAAAGTTTGTGAATATTAAATCAAGCCAGGTTGGTTTTATTATATCTGAAAATGAATATTCAGTTTCTTGTTTCTTATTGACGGAATCAACTGATGTGGGTTGAGTAAATCCTGATATATTAAATAATATAATTATTATAAAGAAAAGAGTTTTTAAGCGTAAAGGTGTGTTTTTTCCTATACACGTCAGATCAAATTTCATATGAATAATCCTTCAGTAACTTTATATAATTAATTATCTTGCGACAAAATAATTTTGAGGTTAAATTCTGTCAATAAAAAGCATATATGGGCTTTTATGGTAAGGGGTAAATTCAAGTTTTAACAGAAACATTTGCATCTTTTTTAGATTCAAAAATAATTCAGTATTAATTATTTTATTAAATCTACCTTTCCACATTTTACTTGACTAAATCAATGTAATAGGACAATAACGGCACAATATATATTGGTGAGGTACTAATGATAAAATACATAATCCCGCTATTACTTGTTGTATGTGCTGGCTGCACACAGTATGTTGATGTGGGTGATGTTGAGTTTTCAGTACAGGTGGTTTTCCAGCAAAATGTACCTGTATTTGCCACTACCTATACCATAACCCTATTAAACACCAGTATAAATAAAGTTGTAAAAAACTACACGGCAACAGTGGCGATAGTTACTGAAGATAAGCATACTCTTAAGCAATTAACAGTTGCTGCTGATAAACTTTTGCCAAAGCAAGTACAACAGATAACCATTACACAGAATGAATCTGAAGAAGCAATTAAACCACTATTCAATGAATTGGAAATAGATATTAATGAAGTAATAAAGCAGCAGGAAGCAGCTTTGGTGTTGCCCGAGGGTATGGTAAAAGTGGAAAAAGCACACTATGAAACCGTTGATATCGTAGCATATTTACAAGAGGTTGGACAATGAAATTTGATGACAGCAAAATATATTTTTATTTTTCAATAGCAGTACTGGTTGCAGGATTTTTGTTTGGATTACCAGGTATCTATTCAAAAATGGTAACTGAACCAGCAATAGAAAAGCTTTTAGCACAGAATACCGATAGCCAGAAATTAAAACAGGCTTACATTATGCTGCGCAACCCACACATTTTTGCAGGATATGACCGTTATGATGAAGCAGGAGCAGGCATTGAGTATATTTTGAAAGAATTTGATAACCGCGTTGCCCAGCAAAAAGAATTTACTTCTAATGATGCCATGTATCTTGAACTGTTGCTTTTACGTCGTCAGCAGGGAAGTGATCTTTCTATAAAAACCATGATATATTTTATATTGCTTTCATTATTGGGTGTTACAGCACTTGCTATAGAAAAACATGTAAATAAAAAATAACTATTACGACAACAATCCCTGAATAATCAAATCCACCGCTTCATCTTCATCAAGACCTCGTGCCATAAGCGTTTGCAATTGCTTATCGTCAACACTGCCAATGGCTGCTTCATGGGTAACATGCGCTTTGGGATGATACACCTCAACAATGGGAATGGCTTTTGCAACACCATTATCCTGTATGATTTCTTTGCAATCAACATGTCCCCGTGCAAATGCTGCATGTGCAGTTAATGTATTGTACACAGTAGCTTTTGCATTATCTCTAACGGCAATGCGTGTGGTTAGTACACCAACGGCACCCTGGCCTTTCAGATGTCCTGTTTCCCGTATGGTAATATCATCATCATCAATACCATTTACTTTGGCATTCATCTCTAAAAGGCTTCCTTCATAGCAGGTTGTCTCATAATTAATATCAATAATACCAGCTTTTCCCCGTAAAAGCTCAAAATCAGTTTTAAACGTGGCATTCTTTTCAACAGTAACTATCGCATGCGGAACTACAGTAATTAAACCTCCTGGTGCATGGACATGGCGCTCTACATATGAGTAATACGCTCCCTCTTGAATAGCAATATTTGCCTGCATTTTGTGTGTAATATTTTTTGCATTGGGGAATGTGCAGTGTGCAAGTATAGAAACTTTTGCATGCTCTTCTATGGTAACATCCATGATAATTTCTTGAAGGCCGTCTTCAGGAAGCATGCCAAAACAAAGATGCACTGGCTTTTGGATAATGCTACCTGCTAACACCTTCATGGTAACAGTAACACCGTTAGGAGTTTCATGTGGCTCAACAACAAGCCCTGGCACTAAATGTGCCCCAACCACCATATTGCCGTTTATAACCAGATGTGCAATATCCGGGTCATTTAAGGCAGCGTCAGTAAGCCCCATTGTTTGATATAATGTTTTAGCAATTTCGCGCTTATCATCCATTACTGTACTTCTCCTAACACAGGAATATTTTTATGATCACAGGGGATACATTTATTTTCAAAATATCCTGAAATTTTATCAATGCTTCCCTTATCAATAATGTTACCATGACACATTAAAAACGCATGCTCAGCTTTTTTCAGTACTGCCATACTATGGGTGATAGTTATTACCGTAGAACCTCTTTCCTTTAAGATATTTATTGCATCAAAGATACGTTCCAGCGCTTCCACATCAATGCCTGAATCAGGTTCATCAAGCAGCACAAGCTCAGGTCGCATCACTAAAAGAGAAGCTAATTCAATGCGTTTTCGTTCGCCGCCACTTAAGGTTTTATCACATGCACGCTGCAGGTATTCCTGCGGTGATAGTCCCACAACGTACATTGCTTCTTCAATGGACATGCCTTTATCTTTTTTTGATGCCTTCAGGTATTGTGCAACGGTAAGTCCTTCAAATCGGGCAGGTTCCTGCCATCCCAGGCTTATGCCCAGCCGGGCGCGTTCATACACAGTGAGATTGTTTATTGCCTGCCCTTTAAAATAAATAGTACCAGTAATATTTCTATAACCACTAATGCCCATAACAACATATGAAAATGTTGATTTACCTGCACCATTAGGGCCAACAATTGCATGGATATGCCCTTCCCAGAAGTCAACAGAAAGGTTATTAAGTATAGGCTTTTCATCTAATGATAATGAAACATTTTCCAGTTTCAGAATAGTCATTGTAGCTGTTCTCCTATCAAAATAAAATTTATAACACTGTCGTCCTGAATCCCGAATTTTTTAAACATAGCAATCCATTATGCTGAGCGTCATACTGTAATTCTTACATTTGATATGAACAGGAAATCGCCAGTTGCATCATGAATGACCACTTGTCATTTGAGTAACGCAAATATAAAAAGAACGTATAAAACTTTCATCATGGTAATTATAGATTGTATCATCGTCAAGAGAGAATTTAAAAAAACTCAATAATTGGTATTGAAAGAATGAAAAACCAAAAAATTGGTTATTTTTCAATTTAGGGCTATATTTTCAGTGGACTGGTGATGGAACTATCGCCAATGTATGCACAATTTGTATAGGTACTGGTAATAATTTTGTATATTTCAGCAAAAGTACTTGATTAATTTAATTATATTTACTTTTGTGTAATAAGATGTCCTCCAACCTTATGATGAGTGGTTACCACAATGAGATTGGCTGAGCCCACAATAGAACATACCCCTGGCAAGATACCCACCGATTTAGAGCATCTACGCAAGCTATTCATCATGCCCGATTCACCTGATAAGTTTATGCAATTTGGGTATGAGCTTCTTGACCTTATTCATTCATTTTTTAAGGAAAAGGGTGGTATTCATAGTGAGATATCATTGCCTGAGCTGGCATGCCTGTTTAACAATATTGATATTCCTCGTGATCCAAAGCTTTTAAAAGATATACTCCTTGAAATAAAACAAAAGGTTATAAAGCACTCCGTAAAGGTTGGCAATCCCTATTATATAGGGCACATGACAAGTGCTATTCCATATTTTATGATTTTGCTTGAGATGATCATTGCTGCACTCAATCAAAATCAGGTAAAGATAGAAACAGCAAAAGCGTCAACATTTGTAGAACGTGAATTTATTTCCTGGATACACAGGCTTATTTTTCAAAAGCCAGCTTCATTCTATAAACGAAATATTCAGAATCACAGAATTGCACTGGGAAATGTAACGCTTGATGGAACACTGGCAAACCTTACAGCAATGCTGGTGGCACGCAACAAGGCATTTCCTGCTGATGAACACTTTCCCGGTATACGCAAAGCAGGTGTGGCCGAAGCATTCAGGTATTATAATATACATAGAGCAGTGTTTATTGTATCGCAGCGTGGACATTATTCAATTGATAAGGTTGCCCGTATCACCGGTATTGGCGATAATAACGTAATCAAAATACCCGTGGATAGTAATAATAAAATAGATATCAATGCTTTGCGACGTGAGTTAAAAGCAATAGCTGAGTATAACAGCGCCCATGCTGATACAATTAAAGTTATTGCTTTGATTGGCATTGCCGGCACAACTGAGACAGGCAATATTGATGACCTGTACACCTTACGAAAAATTGCAGATGAATACAATATTTTCTTCCACGTTGATGCAGCGTGGGGTGGGTCAGTGCTTCTGGTTAACAAATACCGCGATTTATTCAAAGGGATAGAAAAGGCTGATTCAGTTACATTTGATGCTCATAAACTGTTGTATTCACCATTGTCCATGGGACTGATTTTGTTTAAAAATCCCTATGACCTTACCAACATCATGCATACATCCAATTACATCATTCGCCCTGATTCAGTTGATCAGGGAAGGTTTACTGTGGAAGGTTCGCGCCCGTTTTCTTGCTTAAAGCCCTGGGTAACGCTGAAGATATTTGGCACATCAGGTTTTGAGATTTTATTTGATCATGCCTTTATGCTGACTGATACATTAAAGGATCTTTTAATTAAGCATGAAAACTTTGAGTTACTCAATAATCCGGAATTATTTATAACCAATTACCGCTTTGTTCCTGAGAGTGTACAGACAAAAATTGAACATATTTACCAGCGATTGCAAAATGCCAGCCCACAGGATGCTATACGACTTAAAAAACGGTTAGCAAAAATTAATGATGTTCTAAACGAAATGACTATTGAGCTTCACCGTGCTATCCGTCAGGAAGATAACAGCTTTGTTTCACGAACCATGCTCGAATCAACACGCTATCGCGACCAGCGAATCGTAGTTCTCAGGGCTATCACCATAAATCCTTTAACAACTCCGGCAATCTTGCAAGAAATAATTGACGAACAGAATAAGCTTGGTTTAAAGATATATAATGATTTCAAAAACCGGTTATCACGTGCATAGGATTGCCTTCTTTAGTATACTATTCTTTTTGTCATTTCATTTTTCATTTTATAGCCTGGCGATAGGCACTGCATTTCCAACATTAGATAATGGAACATTATATACTGAGCCTTCAGTGGCCGTGCCTGTTCAAGGCGTTGTTCTTGATTATGCCGTCAGGGATACTGCAATCCTGTTTGTTGCAAAAAATGAAAAAGAGATAGTTGCGGGAGTTTATACTATACAGGATAAAAACATTACTCAATTCCCTGTTACAACGCATTCTGAAAACACACAAATCAAACGCATAGCTTTTGAATCAGGTGCCATATATATCTGTATTCATGAAAGTGATAGTGTACTATACAGGGCTGATGTGAATACAGGCGTGGTGGAGCAGGTTAGGGGGGTTAGCGATTTTTTAATATTAAAAGATAGCCTGGTTATCCTTAAAAGTGATAATACCCTTGTGTACAATGATTTTGTATTGCCATTATATTTTACAGGCAAGCCGTTATTGAAAGGGCATGTGGATGATCGCATAGTCTTTGTAACCGATGACAGTGATACTGAAGTTATTGATATTAAAGAAAAGAAAGTAGTATATCGCTATAGTAACAATGTACAATATGTTGTAAGCAGCGATTATACTGTTGAGGTTACTATCAATGATCTTCCAACCGGTGAAAAATCCCCCAGGATTTTTTATAAAATATACTGTAATGGCCAGGATTATGGGCGTACAGAGCCTGTACTTGCAATTAATCAATCTAAGATTCAGCTTAACCTTGCACCTGAGCAGTATCATGAAATCGTGATTGAACGCTGGCGTCTTGATGAAAATTCAGAACAGTATATACGGGATAACAATATTCGGCAGCCAAAACCAGTTATAGTATTTGTTTACCCTGGCCGAATCATCGTAGTCAAACTTACCTATACTGGATTGGAATACAATGTGTTTACAGGTTTTAAGGTGATGGAAAGATAAAACCCCGTACTGTAACGGGGTTTTTTATTGATAGTGAAACAATTCCTGCTTAAAGTAGCGTTAACGTAATATTCTTATTTGAACTCGTTTATTTTTTCACTCTTCTTTTCGTCTTTTGATACTATTTCGCGCAAATGTTTATACTGAGGTGAATCAATACCATACTGCAGTTCAGCTGCTCTCAGCATATACATGTTCTTTTTCTGCTTGTACTGCAACTGTTCCTGCTCTGTTCCCTGCTTGTATTTAAGCAGCACACCTTCCATATAGCCATAACAGCTTGACAGGTACTTATATGCCCATACATCATTTTTAGTCTGGTCATTAATTTCAATATAACGCTCCAGAATTGGAATACATGGCTTCAGATTATACAGGTCATACTGAGTTGAAACATATGCCTGATACAATCGTATCTGGAAGTTGACAAACTTGGGGTCTTTTCGTACTTCTTCAAAGGTTATTTCATCCATATGGTTGATAGCTCTGGTAAAATATGTCACTGCTTTTGTTTTTGCTTCAAATTTCATCATGGCAATCTGGCGTTTTTCCTGTTCACGGCGGTCAATTTCCTGCCAGTACCACTGTTCCTGAAGATTTTTGTTTTTCTGGTTGGTTTCAATGAGCTTATTGACATCATTTTCCATATCTTCAAGTATATCTATACCAGTTGAATATTCATCAATTGCCAGTTTTAAAAGATTGTCTGAATATTCTTTGCTGAGTTTTTCCAGTTCCTGTATTGCTTTTACATAGGGTTTGAAGTCTTTTATTCGCCATCCAGTCACTTCTTCTTTTATAGCTTCTTTTTGCTGATCCTCTTTTGGCGCCTGTTGCTGTGCATTTGCAACCAGACATAATGATAGTGCTAAAAGTGCAACGATAGCGTACAGTAAAAATCTTGTTGATTTCATAGTAAATACCCTCTTATGATATTATGCGCTATATGCTTAGTAATTATGCTATTACACTTTTTTATCGGATATAGTAAATCAAATATTAAATATTTTTCACATTGTAGCAATTTGTTGTAATTTTGCAATGTTAATTTTGTTTATTTATGGTACCATACTATCAAACAGTTGAACGGTTGCAAATACTGGTAATAAAAAAAGATTGGACAATAACCATAAACTGCTGTACATTAGTAGAAAATTTCAGTTGTTATTAACGATATTGTATATAATTATATTTTCCAGACCGCTGAAGGCGGGACAAAATATATTAATTTATTAATAAAAATTAATAGAACAAATTGGAGATAGTATATGAAAAAGTATTTTATCATTTGTATTATGATGTGTGTGGCCATTGCTCCAATTGCTTTTTCCCAGTCAACGATGAAGAGCTCATTTAAAGCTGATGTGGAAGCTCAAAGAATAAAGAATAAAAAAAGTATTACTGAAGTAAAACAGCAATTAGAAGCTATACGCAAAGATATTAAAGAGCGCAACCTGAAATTCAAAGTTGATATGACTGAAGCGTTAAAGCGCCAGATTGAGGAAATAACCGGCACCGTACCACCAAAGGATCTTGAAAAAGAAGCTGAAATACAAACAAACAGGGGTTTCCAGTTATTTCTTGAATTTTTGCAGCGGTTGGCTGAAGCTCAGGCTGCAAAGCGACAGGCTGAGTTACAACCTGAGAAAAAAGAACCTGCAAAACCTAAAGAAGAAGTAGTAAAAAAGGAAGATCAAAAAGAAGAAAAGCCTGAAGCAGTTACCCCAGCAAAACCAGAAGAAACATTGCCCGAATCGTTCATGCTAGCTGATCCTTCACAACCAGTGCTTGACTGGTTTGCGCTGGGAATGATGACGGCTGTTAAAGATCAGGGACTGTGTGGAAGCTGCTGGTCATTTACCGCAATGGGTGTGGTGGAAGGTTGTTACAAGATAAATAAAAAAACCGATATTAATCTTTCAGAACAATATATGATTGATTGTGCCCGTGATAAATATGGACGGGATGCAGGCAGTTGTAATGGTGGATGGTATGGCAATGTATTTGATTTTATGATGACCAACTACCCTGTTGAAGAAAAGATTGCCCCATACCGGGGATATGAATATGGATGCACTCCTAAAAAACAGATACCCATAAAGCTTGTAGCATGGGGGTATGTCCGCAAAGATGGAGGTATCCCTTCAGTTGATGAAATGAAAAAGGCATTATGTACCTATGGACCAATTGCTGCCACTGTAAAGGTTACCCCGGCTTTTCAGGCATATGTTGGTGGTATATTTGATGAATTTACACCGGTGAGCAGCCCCAAAGATGTCAATCATGGAATAATTATTGTAGGTTGGGATGATAGTAAAAAAGCTTACAGGATAAAGAACTCCTGGGGTGAGCGTTGGGGCGAAAAAGGCTACATGTGGATAGAATATGGATGCAATAACATTGGTTATGGGGCAGCGTGGGTTGTCCTTGACAAAGAATAATGAAAATTCATGGAGGTTTTATGAAATCATGTATATTAAGAATCCTGATAGTATGTATGGTACTATCAACAGGAATAGGTTGTTCAAAACTTATGAATAATACATGTACAACGGTAGATGCACAGAAGTATGCAGGACAGGAAATTGTTATTAAAAATGATGGCTGTATAACAATTGAAATTGAATCACAATTGAGTACAGGATACCGATGGCGCTTTGCTTTTAAGGAAAATCCTGGAATGCTTATTAACAGTGATTATAAAGTGCAGACATGTGAGGGGCAAACCGTTGGTGGAATAGATAAAGAAATATTTACATTTAAGGCGGTTAAGGCCGGCAAAGCTACTGTTGTATTTGATTATGTGCGTCCGTTTGATAAGAATCCAAAACCTGTAAAAACAAAAGAATTCACTATAACAATTACAGAATAAAAAAATGCCCCATCTTCTGTTAACGATGGGGCATGATATTATTCAGCTTTTATTTCTATCTTCTTTGGTTTTGCTTCTTCACGTTTGGGAAGTGTAACAGTGAGTACACCGTTTTCAAGTGTAGCAGTAATGCCTTCAACATTAATCTTGTCAGAAACCAGGAATTTACGGTTGTAATTGCACAGTGTAAATTCACGGTATGTCAGATTGTCACTTGAGGTATAAGCTTCATCAATCTTACCGTTGATTTCCAGTTCATTGTTATTGAAGGTTATTTCAATATTTTCCTTTGGAACTCCGGGCATATCTGCTTTGAGAACATATTCATTGTCGGTTTCATAGATATCAACCGGAGGTACCAGGCAATAATCCTTCTTATCAAGATTTCTATCAGTGCGTTTTGCTACCTGTGTTGCCATAACTATCACCTCCTTTTAGTTAATGGTTATCTTGCGGGGTTTCACTGACTCATGTTTGGTCAGCTTAATGGTTAAAATACCATTGTTCATTGTTGCTTCAACCCTGTCAGGGTCCACATAGTATGGCAACTTGATGGATTTCTTGTAGCTGCCAAACTCACGTTCTTTGCGCAAATATGGTTTGTCAGCATAATCTTCCTTACGGTTCATTTCGATAGTTAATGTATTATCAGCCAGTTGCACATTGACATCGCTGGATGAAACTCCCGGAGCTATCGCCCGTATAACGATATCATCATCTTTTTCATAGACATTGATATAAGGGAATTCCACGCGTCGACGGGTGGTGGATACTTCATCAAAGAAGCGGTCCACCATGTCCCTGAGTGTTAAAACGTCATCAAGAAGATCATATGTTGTGAACATAGTCCACCTCCTGTTATTTTACGTTGATAGTTATTCGTTTGGGCTGTGACACTTCCTTCTTTTCAAAGTCAACAGTCAAAACACCATTTTTGAAGGAGGCTTTAACATTATCAGCCTTTACTTCAGCAGGCAATGCAATGCTACGTTTGAATGAACCAAATCGGCGTTCTGCAAGTACATACCGTTTGTTTTCTTCTTTGCGTTCTTCTTTCTTTTCGCCACTGATGGTCAGTACATTATCTTCAAGAGTAACATTGAGGTCCTTTTCATCAATTCCGGGGATTTCAGCCCGTACATGAATAGATTTTTCATCTTCTTCAACATCAATTGAAGGTACCCATGCAGAATCAAAAAGATCTACCGGTTCCAGTGTAAAGAAATCATCAAAAATCCTTTTTACATCGCGTTCAAAAGCTTCAAAAGGATTTAATTTGGTTTCATTCCGTTTTGTTAACCCCCATTTCATAGTGCACCTCCTATGAATATAAGGTTGTTATTGTTAGCACTCTATACTAATGAGTGCTAATTTCTGATAATAAATTAATAACAGATTTTAAAATCGTCAACTGGGGCAGGAGAAAAATTTTTTAAAAAGACACTGAAAATTGTGAAATTTTTTTAAATTTTTAAAATTTCAAGCGTTTTCTATTTACAGGAAAACAAGGGGGATAACATCATGACATTGTTTAAAAATAAATACCGCAGTGAAACAACAAGGTTAAAAGGATTTGATTATGCATCGCCAGGTGCATATTTTATTACAATATGTACATATAACCGTGAACATGTATTTGGAAAAATAATCAACGGGACTATGATGGTAAATGAAACAGGAAAAATTGTAAATGAGTGTTTACATGATTTGCCCAACCATTATCCAAATTTAAAGATCGATGAATATGTTATAATGCCTGATCATATTCATTGTATAATGGTGATAACGGAAAAATATACACATGGCATTTTTGAATTTGTGCGTGCGTTAAAATCATTTTCATCACGTAGAATCAATGAAATGAGGAAAAACAAATTCCCTCCTATATGGCAATCACGTTTCTATGATCATATAATAAGAAATGAATTTGAATTAAATATAATACGCAATTATATAATAAATAACCCAAAAAAATGGAATAAAGGAAGAAATAAATAATACATAGGCGTTGCAGGGATGGAATTAACGGGTGTAATGATGGGATATACGGATATGGTCGGGATATATGGGTGTAGGGACGTGATATATGGATATAGGGACGGTATATACGGGAATATGGATGGGGTATATGGGTGTAGGGACGGGATATATGGGTATGGTCGGGATTAACGGGAATATGGACGGGGTATACGGGTGTAGGGACGGGTCTGAGACC
>Ga0067045_1003177_pt1 | contig 27626 bp, 28 predicted proteins | sample TerdegcTABiofilm_FD_59184 | JGI IMG/M metagenome (GOLD analysis project Ga0067045, IMG submission 59184) | Combined Assembly of (Gp0054472, Gp0054536) Wastewater bioreactor microbial communities from Singapore -Terephthalate degrading... | reverse complement strand
CCCCCTCGGGGATCGCCGCTGCCACCTCGGCCGCCAAAAGCGGCGCCGAGGTGATACTCCTTGATAAAGACATGGGCGGGAGCTTCGACCACCCCGCGAACACCTTCTTCGACGGGATGTTTTCCCGGGCGGGTTTGGTGGTGGAGGAGGAGTACGTCCTCCACGACCTCGACGGGATGCAGATCATCTCCCCCGCTGGCCACGCCGTCGAGATCCCGGCGCCGGGGAGGTTCATCGACCGATCAAGGTTCGATGCGCTTTACCTCGAACGGGCCGAGAGGGCCGGGGCCCGGCTCCTCCGGGGCGAGGCACGGAGCGCCCCCCCGGCGGGCGCCGGGCGGCGGGTCGAGACCGACGCCGGGGAGATAGGGGCGCGGGTCGTCATAGACGCCTCCGGGGTCGATGGCTTGATTGCGAGAAGAGAGGGGCTTTCGCCGCTCCAGCATCCTGAAGACGTCGCCTGGGCCGCCGAGGCGGTCGTCGAATTAGCGGGCCTGGGGGAGGAGCGGCGGTTCGAGTACTTCGTCGGCTCGATCTCTCCGGGTTGGAAGGCGACCTTCTCCCCCGGCGGCGGCGATCTGGCCACCTTGGGAGTCTTCGTCCGGGGGCGCGGCCGAGACGTCCGCCCCTTTTTGGACCGGTTCGTGGAGCTCTTCAAGCACCGCAACTCCGCCAAGTACGACGTCCGGGAGATGAAGGTCGTCTCCATCAACCGGGGAGGGGACGCCATCGCTGCGCTGCCGGGGGAGATCGTCGCCGACTCCCTGATGGCGACGGGCGCCGCCGCCGGCATGAGCGGGATCGCCTACGCCATCCGGGCGGGGACGATCGCCGGGGATGTGGCGGCCCGGGCCGTCGCGTCTGGGGACGTCTCGAAGAAGGGCCTGTCGGCATACGTCCGCCTCTGGCGCCGGGAGTTCGGCCTGGAGTACCGGATGGGGCGGGCTTCGTTGTTGACCCTCGGGGGTATGGACGACGAGGATATAGACCGGCTGGCGGCGGGCCTCGCGGAGGGAGACCTCGACCTTTCGGGATCCCTATTCAGAAAAGGGCTATCGTCGGGGGTCGCCCTCGCCCGATCCCGCCCCAGGATGATCCCAGCCCTCGTCTGGAGCCTCCTCCAGGGCTGATCAGGGCCTGGAGGGGGCGGTGGGGGAGGTTTCGGTCCTGGCGGGTCGGAGGCTCAGGGGCGGTCCGGCCGGGGTCAGGCCACCTCGACGTTGCTGCTCTCCTCCCGAGCGCCGCCGTCCTCGGGGAGCTTTATCTCGCCGAAGGTCGCCTCATACCTCTTCAGGTTCGCGGATAGGGCCCGCAGCAGCCTCTTCGCGTGCTGCGGCGTAATAGTAACGATCGCCCTGCCTTGGGCCAAATTCGTCTCGGGGATCTTGTGGAGGAAGGTCAGGGTGACCTCGTCGTCGGCGTGGCTGATCTTGATCAGGTTCGCGTACACCGGCTCCAGCCTATCGGGGATCCTGACCCCCAGCTGCTCCATCCTTTTTTTATCCGTCAATTAACTTCACCGGAGGTCTGTTCTCATGAGGTCGGCCTTATCCCTTTGCCCCCCAAGAGAGGAAAATCCTTTAACCGACCAGGGGGTCTCCTCCACCATGATAGAGCTGAGGAGTGACCCTTACGTCCTGAAGTCCAGGACCGTCCAGGATACGGAGCTGGACTTCAGGATAAACCTCAACCTCTCATGGTGTCGCGGCGTCCTATTCAACGTCGTGGCGATGAAGAACTCCGTCGCGATCGTGGAGTACGACGCCATCCTCTGGACCGATGAAGCTCTCATGTTCGTGGAGTACAAGGACTCGGTCGCAGCCTACAAGAACCTCTCGACCCGGAGGATCCAGCAGATCGGAAGCCTGGCCAAGAACATCGCCGCAGGCCTAGGCTACCGGGCCTACACCTTCGTCGTGGTGGTGAATGGGCTGACGGAGGAGACCGTTCGGGGAGGGGCGGTCGTCATACCCCTCTTTATGCTCGGAAGCCATGATCCCTCCTTCAGCTCCGCGGTATCGGAGCTGGAGCTGATCGATAAGCTGATCGACAAGTACCACCGGTCTGGGAGCCCCGAGGTGGCCGAGGACTTTGAGAAGCTGAAGGCGATCATCGAGGCGGGGTTGCCGTGAGGCGGAGGGGAACGGCGACGGCCTTCGGCGCCGCCACGGTCCTCAACGCCGTAGCCAACTGGAAGGGGTCGGCCTTCGGGGTCGACCTGAAGACCTCTGCCGAGGTGATCCTGGACGGTCCCCCGCCGGTCAAAGGCGACGTACCCGGCATAGACGACCGTCTGATCGTCAGGTCCGTCGAAAGGGTCCTGGAGAGGTTCGGCGTCGTCGCTGGAGGAGTCGTCAGGACGTGGAGCGATATCCCTCTGGCCCGGGGGCTGAAGAGCAGCAGCGCCGCCGCCAACGCCGTCGTCCTCGCCACCCTCGACGCCCTCGGCGAGGACCTCGACCCCCTGGAGGCGACGAGGACCGGGGTCGCGGCGGCCATGGACGCCGGCGTCACCATCACCGGCGCCTTCGACGACGCCGCCGCCTCGATGCTGGGGGGGGTCGTCGTCACCGACAACCGAAGGCTCGAGCTCCTCAAGAGGGAGGAGATGGAGTCGGAGGTCCTCCTCCTCGTCCCGGCAGAGAAGATCTTCTCGAGGGAGACGGACGTCAGGAGGTCGAGGCTTCTCGCCCCGGTGGCGGACACGATCTTTGACCTCGCCCTGGCGGGAGACTATCCTAGGGCGATGACCCTCAACGGCCTCGTCTACTGCAGCGCCCTCCGCCTATCATCCGACCCCATATTCGCGGCCCTCGGCGGCGGAGCCAAAGGCGCCAGCCTCTCGGGGACGGGTCCCGCCTACGCCGCCCTGGTCGAGGACGAAAATATCGGCGATGTCGAGGCGGCCTGGCTCCCACTGGGCGGAAGGGTGATAAGGACGAAGGTTAACAACAGGGGCTCAATCAAAGGACCGGGGTGGCGACGATGAGCCTGGAAGATCTTCGCGCAGAAGTCCAAAAAGTCGACCGGGATATAATACGGCTGATTTACGAACGGGTGAGGCTGGCGGAGGATATCTTCGAGGCCAAACGGGCACTGGGCGTCGGAATCGAGGACAAAAAACAGGAGAAGCTCGTGATGAAGCGGGCCCTCGATTCGGCGACGGAGCTCGGCATTGACGCTGGGGCGGTGAAGGAGGTCTTCGCGATCCTGATAAGGATGAGCCTGGAGAAGCAGCACGAGCTTCAAGGTGAGAATAACCTCCCCTAGTCTGCGGTTCGAGGCCTTCGGGTTCAGAAAACGGAGAGGTTTTGTGTCATGACCGATATCGCCGTCATATCCGGGTCCAAATCGGATAGCTCTGTGGTGGAGAAGGTCCTGCGGGTCCTGGTGGAGAAGGGGGTCGACTACGACGAGCGTATCCTCTCGGCCCACAGAGATCCCGTCGCTCTGGACCGTTACATAAAGGAGACGGATGCAAAGATCTTCATAGCCGTGGCGGGGCTATCCGCCGCCCTCCCCGGCTTCATCGCCTCTCGGACGGATCGGCCGGTGATCGGGGTCCCGGTGAGCGCAAAGCTGGGGGGCCTCGACGCCCTCCTCGCCATCTCCCAGATGCCGCCAGGGGTCCCCGTCGCCTGCGTGGGGATCGACGCGGGGGAGAACGCCGCCCTCCTGGCGGTGAGGATATTGAGGGCGAAAGATCGGCCTTAGGGTGGAAAGATCCAGGAGGAGTAATAAGATGTACGAGAAGATCCTGATAGCCACCGACGGCTCTGCTACCTCCATGAACTCCAGCAGGTCCGGCATCAAGCTCGCGAAGTTCCTCGGGTCCGAGGTGGTGGTCCTCTACGTAATAAATGAGATGGCGATATCGAGGGTAATCGCCGCCATGATCGGCAGGGGGTTCGCCCAGGAGGATCTGAGGCGGGCCCTCAAAGCCTCCGCCGAGGAGGTTGTCTCTGAGGTATGCAAGATGGGGGAGGCTGCGGGGGTTCGGGTGGAGCCTCTCATAAAGGAGGGGGACCCAGCCTCCAGGATCGTCGATACGGCGGAGATCGAGGGGGCCGACCTGATCCTGATGGGAAGCCACGGCGAGGGAGGCTTGTCTTCGAAGCTGATCGGGAGCGTCGCCCAGAAGGTCCTGAACTGGTCTTCTGTGCCGGTGATGATAGTGAGATGACGGGGCTCTTCCAGCGGCGCATATATGCCCTTTATAAGGCTTCTTGATGCCGGTATCGGAAAGATACCTATTTATATCAAAGGCGTAATGGATGAACTCAAAGGGTTCTGAAGGTTGTAGGGAGATTTGAGAGGTGTGATAAGATGTACGATCGGATTTTAGTTGCTACAGACGGCTCCGCCAAGTCCAAGGTCGCAGTGCAGCACGGCGTGGACTTGGCCAAGGCCACGGGCGCGAAGCTGCTCGGAGTTTACATTGTGAATGAGGTCGTGGTGGCCAGCGCCGTCAGGCAGCTGGGCGCAGACAAGAAGGAGATCGAGGCGAAGCTCCAGGCCAGCGGAGAGAAGGCCGTGGCTGATATCAAGAAGATGGCCGACGAGGCCGGCGTGGCCGTCGAGACGATGGTCAGGTCCGGGGCTCCCGCCAACGCCATCGTCGACCTCGCCAGGACCGAGGGGGTCGATCTGATCGTCATGGGAAGCCATGGTGAGAGCGGCGTCACCAAGCTCCTCATCGGAAGCGTCGTCCAGAAAGTTCTGTATTGGGCCTCCTGCCCCGTCCTCGTAGTGAGATGATCATAATGGCAGTAGAGATGATATCCTCCGGGATCGCCTTTCCAGCTTTCGCGGTAGTATTGGTAGTGGGAACTCTCCTGGCCTATACGGTCATAAGCCTCATAGGCGGCAGCTAGTTCTCCAGACGGGCGCCCTCCTCGCGGAGGGCGTTATCATCCCTTTTTTACCGGTCCGTCCCCCAGGACATGAAATCATTCGGAAAAGTGATCTAGGGAAAAATGGGTCGACGTCGGCCTTCTGCCGAGATCGGTGGCCATATCAATCGGGCTTGAAGTGCCTCTCTGCCGTCTCCAGGGCCCGGGCGATCAGCTCGGCGCAGGCGTCGACGTCCTTCAAGCTCAAAACCTCGACGGGAGAGTGGATGTATCGGGTGGCGACGCTGATCACCCCCGTGTGGATCCCCTCTCGGGTCAGCTGGATCGAGGTGGCGTCGGTCGTTCCGCCGCCGGAGACCTCCATCTGGACGGCGATATCGAACTCCTTCGCCGTCTCAGCGAGCCAGGTGACGACCTTCTCCGTGGCGATGATCCCTCGCCCCGAGGCGTCGGCGATGATGATGACCGGCCCTTTCCCGATCTCCAGGGACGAATCCTTCTTATCGATCCCTGGATGGTCTCCGGGGATGGTGACGTCGGTGGCGAGGGCGACGTCGGGACGGAGGCCGAAAGCGGAGGTCTTCGCGCCCTTCAGCCCCACCTCCTCCTGGACCGTCCCCACGGCGTATATCGTGGACTTCGTCTTCGTCCTCTTGAGGGCCTCGATCATTATGACGACCCCCGCCCGGTTGTCGAAGGCCTTCCCCGTCGCCATCTCACCGGCAAGCCTGGCGAAGGTCCGATCGATGCTCATGGGGGTCCCGGGCTTGATCCCCAGCCTCTCCGCCTCGTCCTGGCTTGGGCAGCCGGCGTCGACGAACATGTCCTTCACCTCGATCGGCTTCTTCCGATCTTCGGGGGTCATCACGTGGGGGGGCTTCGAGCCGATGACGCCGTATATCGGCCCCGCGTCGGCGTGGATGATCACCCTCTGGTTGAGGAGGGTCTGGTCGAACCAGCCTCCGATGGTGACAAACCGGATGAACCCCTTCTCGTCGACGTACTTGGTCATGAGGCCTATCTCGTCGATGTGGGCTGCGATCATCACCGACGGTCGCTCACCCTTTCTCGTGGCGACGAGGTTTCCGAGGTTGTCGACCCTGACCTCGTCGACGACAGGTCCTATCTCCTCGCGGACGATCTCCTGGATCGAACCCTCCCTCCCCGATATCCCGTGGGCGTTGCTCAGCCGTTCAAGAAGCCTTTCAATCTCGCTCATCTCTTTTCATCCTTCCATAAGCATCGTTCTAATCAAAGCCCTCAGTTCAGCAGATCCTCGTCTCCGCCCCCAAGTTTCGGGACCTGGTGACGACAACCTCGCCGCCTACATCCTCCATCGCCGCCATCGCCGCCGCCTCGATCTCCCTCGTGCTGGAGTCGGCTACGGCGTAGACCGTAGGCCCGAAGGAGCTGAGCCCCGCCCCGACGGCGCCCGCCTCCCTCATCACCTCCATCAGCCTTCGCACCAGCGGGTGCTGGAGCTCCACCTCCACCCTCTTGAACCCCAGCTCCTGGATCCTGTTGATCGCCTTCCCGAAGCCCTCGATCTCCCCCGTCAGGACCGACGGCACCATCCTGACTAGGATCTCGCGGCAGAGCTCGGAGACCTCCTCCCTCGGCACCGGACAGAAGGTCTCGAAGACGTCTGCTTCGTGGGTGCCGTGGGCACCCTTGGGTATATTCGGCACCGCCAGGAGGAACCACCAGTCCCGAGGTACCTCCGCCCTCATGATCACCGGCGGTGGCGCGACCCCCGTCGAGGCTGAGGAGGGGCGATAGTCCTCCTTCTCCTTCCCGGGTCCGAAGGAGTGGCCGCCGTCGACGATGAACCCGCCCCCCTCGAAGGCGGCGACCCCTATCCCGCTCGTCCCGCCCCTCCCGACGGCCTTCGCGATCTCGCGAGCCGGAGGAGAGAGGCCGTAGAGCTCGCATAGGGCCTTTCCGACGGCCATGGCGAGCTGGGTCCCACCGCCGAGGCCGACGTGCTGCTGGTAGCAGGAACGAATCCTGATATCGGCTCCGCCGAGATCGAACCTATCCATCGCCGCGAGGGCCGCCGCCCTCGCCCGGTCGACGTTATCGCCCCGGACGGTGAGATCCTCGCCCCTCTCCGCCTCGACCAAGATGGAGGGCTCCTCCAGGGCTATCCCGACCCCCCCGTCGACGCGCCCCAGGTCCCCGGCGAGGTCGGTGAGGGTGATGTGGATCCGGGATGGGGTCTGGACCACCACCCGATCCCTGTCCTGGAACTTGTGGTAGGGAAATGTCTCGGTGATCGCCATCAGAGGCCTCCCATGCCGTATGATCTTGTAGTCCCTCGACAGGAGCGGCTCTTTGGAGAGGACGTCGAAGATCCCTCCCATCTCGGCCGCATCCTTCAAGGCCCGAATCCTCAGGAGGTCGCGCCTCGACTCGATCCGGTGCTTCTTGAGGATCGTGCCGATCGGCGTATCCGCCCGCATCAGGTCGGTTTTGAATCGGTCCTCGAGCCGCTTGATGGGGGCCAAGGAGGTGGCGTGGATCAGAGTCTCCCCCGAGGCGGAGCTCTTCAGCTTCACCACCCGATAGTTCACCTCGTCGCCGGGTTCGATCTCCAGCTCCCGGGCGGTCCTCTCGTCTGCCGCCACCACCCTCTGGGCGAGGGTCTCGATCTCGACAGGGCTACCCGTGACCACCTCCAGGAGGCAGGTGACAGAGCCGTCGGTCCCCAGGAGCATCTTCTGGACGGGGCTGAGTCTACCCACCGCCTCCTCGAGCCTCGCGATCTCCTCGTCCACCTTCAGGGTCGGTGATCCATCCACATAAAAAAGAAGTGCTGGCTGGCATAAAGTTTTTCCCCTCCGGGGACGAGGTTTCTCCTCTCTGGGCTTCGTGGAGGATTTTCATTGAAGACGTCGAGAATTTCGGGGTTTTATAAGCTTTCAGCGCCGGATCGGCTGAAGATGGTGGCAGAGAACGCTGGCCTCTCCGAGGCGGAGGTGGAGGCGATCGGGAGGGTGGGCCTCTCCCTCGACCAGGCTGACAAGATGGTCGAGAACGTGGTGGGGCTCTTCCAGGTTCCCCTGGGGATCGCCACCAACTTTCTCATCGACGGCCGGGAGTTGCTCGTCCCCATGGCGACGGAAGAGCCCTCGGTGATCGCGGCCGCGAGCAACGGGGCTAAGATGGCCCTCGCCGGGGGTGGCTTCGTCACCAGCAGCACGAAGCCGGTGATGAGGGCCCTCATCCAGGTGACGGGGGTCGATGACCCCTGGGGCGCGCGGCTCGCCATCCTATCCAGGTCCGAAGAGATCACGTCGAGGGCTAACGAGAAGGACCCGATGCTCGTCAGCTACGGGGGCGGGGTCGTCGGGGTCGAGGCGGAGGTCGTCGAGACGAGGAAGGGGCCGATGGTGGTTGTTCACCTCCTCGTCGACTGCCGGGACGCCATGGGCGCCAACGCCGTCAACACCATGGCAGAGGCCCTCGCTCCCTTCATCGAGGAGATCACCGGCGGGAGGGTCTACCTCAGGATCATATCTAACCTCGCGGACCTGAGGCTGGCCCGCGCCCGGGCCGTCTTCAGGGCCGGGGAGATCGGCGGGCCGGAGGTCGTCGACGGGATCGTCCTCGCCTCCGCCCTGGCGGAGAGCGACCCCTATCGGGCCGCCACCCACAACAAGGGGATCATGAACGGGGTCACGGCGGTGACGATGGCCACCGGAAACGACACCAGGGCGATCGAGGCCGGGGCCCACTCCTACGCTGCCCGGGGCGGGAGGTACAGGTCCCTCTCCGTCTACGAGAAGAACCGGGACGGAGACCTCGTCGGCTCGATAGAGCTCCCCGTCGCCGTCGGGACCGTCGGCGGCGCGACGAGGGTCCACCCCGTCGCCAGGGCAGCCGTCCGGGTCCTGGGGCTCAGATCCGCCGACGACCTCGGCCGCATCCTGGCGTCGGTGGGCCTCGCCCAAAACTTCGCAGCCCTCCGGGCCCTCGCCACCGAGGGGATCCAGCGGGGGCACATGTCGCTCCACGCCCGGAACGTCGCCGTCCAGGCCGGGGCGAAGGGCGACGAGATCGAGGCGGTGGCGGCGAAGATGGCGGCGGAGAAGAGGATCAACGTCGATCGTGCAAGGGAGCTGCTCAGTGAGATGAGATGAGCCAGTTGATCGGGGTCTTGGGGCCGGAGGGGACCTTCTCGGAGAAGGCGGCAAAGCGGTTCAGCCCCGGAGCCGAGATCCGCTACTTCCGGGACTTCGAGGAGGTGATCGCCGCCGTCGAGGAGGGGGCGGTGGAGGCGGGGGTCGTCCCCCTGGAGAACAGCCTGGAGGGGTCGGTGGGCCAGACCTTAGACGCCCTCCTCCGGCGGAAAGTCGAGATCTCAGGAGAGATAAACCTCCAGGTGAGGCACTGCCTCCTCGGCCGTGGTGAGGCGGGGGGGGTGAAGGTGATCCTCTCCCATCCCCAGGCCCTCGCCCAGTGCAGGGGCTATCTAAAACGTCGGTTTCCAGAGGCCGAGCTGAGGACGACCGGATCCACCAGCCACGCCGCCAAGCTCGCCGGGGAGTTCTCGGAGATGGCGGCCATCGCCGACGCCGAAACAGCAGAGCGGTACGGCCTTTCGGTGATCGAGAGAGACGTCCAGGACTCAGACCAGAACGTCACCCGGTTTGTGGTGGTGGGGCGGGAGGCGCCGGCGCCTACGGGCAGGGACAAGACATCTCTCGCCTTGTACCTGGAGAGGGCCGAGCCCGGAGCCCTTTGGGAGGTTCTGGGAGAGTTTGCGAAGAGGAGGATAAACCTCACCAGGATCGAGTCGCGGCCCAGCAAGCGGGCTCTCGGAGACTACTACTTCTTCATAGACTTGGAGGGTCACGCCACCGACCCCTCGGTGGCCGAGGCTCTGGCGAGGATCCGGGAGAGGGCGGCGGTGACCAAGGTCCTGGGGTCCTATCCGCGGACCGACTAGGTGCGGGTTCGGGGTCTGAGGGGACCTTGAAGGGGTCCGGAGCTGAGGGCCCCGGAGATCTTATGAGCCCTCGACTCCTTCCAGCGCCGTTGACCCGGAGAATGCCATCCCTCCTCCTTCCCGGCCCCCCCGGATCGGGGGCATTTTCTCCACCGTCTCCATCGAGGATCGGGGATCACCAAGAGTACGAAAATTGACTTCTGTCGACCTCGTGGACCCCAAATTACGACCTCAGGATGGCCTATAGATTTATCTAATAGAAATGTAGCATACTCGATAGCACGTCGAGCTTTACTACTTCAGGTCAATTTGGGAGGCGACGAGATTGGGAAAGATAAAATTAGCAATTGCTGGTCTCGGCAATTGCGCCAGCTCTCTCATCCAAGGGATTGAATATTATAAAAATTCCGACGAAGATAACTGGATAGGGCTGATGCATCGGTCCATCGGCGGCTACAGGCCGGGGGACATTGAGGTGGTGGCCGCCTTTGAGATCGATGAGAGGAAGGTGGGAAAGGACGTCAGCGAGGCGATCTTCTCCCCGCCCAACTGCACCAAGACCTTCTACTCCAACGTCCCCTTCATGGGGGTGGAGGTGAAGAAGGGTCCTGTCCTGGACGGCGTCGCCCCTCACATGGCCTCCTACGATGAGAGCAAGACCTTTGTCGTCTCGGACCGGGAGCCCTGCGACGTCGCCAGGGAGCTGGAGGAGAGCGGGGCCGAGGTCCTGATAAACTACATGCCCGTCGGCTCCGAGGAGGCGAGCAGCTTCTACGCCCAGGCCGCCCTGGAATCCGGGGTGGGATACGTCAACTGCATGCCGGTCTTCATAGCCTCCGACCCGGCTTGGGCGAGGAAGTTCAAGGACGCGGGGATCCCGATCGTCGGGGATGACGTAAAGAGCCAGATTGGAGCCACCATCGTTCACAGGACCCTCGCCAAGCTCTTCAACGACCGAGGTTGCAAGCTCGACCGGACCTACCAGCTGAACACCGGAGGAAATACAGACTTTCTTAACATGCTCAGTCGGGACCGTCTCAAATCCAAGAGGATCTCCAAGACCGAGGCGGTCCAGTCAGTCCTGGACGTACCCCTGATGGCTGACGACATTCACATAGGCCCCTCCGACTACATCCCCTGGCAGAAGGACAACAAGATCTGTTTTCTCCGGATGGAGGGTAGGATCTTTGGGGACGTCCCGATAAACCTGGAGCTGAGGCTCTCGGTGGAGGACTCCCCCAACAGCGGCGGATCGACGATAGATGCCATAAGGGTCTGCAAGATGGCCATCGACAGGAAGATCGGCGGCCCTCTCCTGGAGATCTCGGCGTACACCATGAAGCATCCTCCGGTCCAGTATCCGGACTTCGTGGCGAGGGAGCTTCTGGAGAGGTTCATAAAGGGGGAGGTCTGCGACCTCGCCCCCGAGGCGCCCCTGATGTCCAGGGTCGCCACAGCGGTCCAAGATAGGGGCGATTGAGCCCGATAGTGCCCCCCGATATTGCGCCGGCCTACTCCTCATCCTCAAGCCTTGGAACGATGACCCTTCAGCGGGGCCCGATGGGGCGGCTCGAACCTCGCCGCCGGAGGAGGAGCCGTCCTGGGGGCCTCCCTCCCCCATCCGGAGGATGGCCGCGATCACCTTCGAGGGATGGGTTTAGAAGGGTTATCGCCCGGTGGAGCCTCGAGGGATTTCAGAGGCGTCGGGGCGGAAGATAGGAGGCCTTCTGAGATGAAATGCGGCCTTCCGGGAGGTAGATCGTGATCCAGATTCTGATGGTCGACGACGACCCCACCATTCTGGAGCTATCCGCCATCTTCCTCGAGAGGGCGGGAGACATCCAGGTAGATGGGACGGAGTCGGCGGCCGATGCTTTGAAACGGCTGGAGGGCGACGGGGGCCCCTACCACGTAATCATCTCCGATTATGCCATGCCGGATATGGACGGGATCGCCTTTCTCAAGGCCGTCCGGAGCAGGAAGCTCGAGATCCCCTTCATCCTCTTCACCGGAAAGAGCCGCGAGGAGGTGGTGATCGAGGCGCTGAACTCCGGCGCCGACTACTACCTCCAGAAGGACGGAAGACCGACGGTTCTATTCGTGGAGCTCTCCCATCAGATCCGCCAGGCCGCCGAACGATATCGTTCTAGGAGGGAGGATCTCGTTAAGAGGGACCTGGCCCTCCAACTATCGGGAGCCACCTCCCTATCGGCGGCCCTTCAGCGCTGTGTTGAGGCGGCGATTGCTGTATCGGAGACTGACTGCGGGACGATGTACCTTCTGGACAGGGCCTCGGGGTGCTTCGTCCTCCGCCACTCCGAGGGTCTCTCCCCCGAGTATGTCGCAGCGATATCCAAGAGGAGACGGAATCCCAGCACCTCCCTTATCGCCAGGGCCGAAGGGCCGATCTACATAAATTACCAAGAAAAGGATCTGCCCCTTCAAGAGGCTCGAGAGCGGGAGGGGCTCCGGGCCATGGCCGCCGTCCCCATCCACCACGAGGGGGAGGTAATAGGCTACTTTAGCGTCGGGTCCCACACCGCCGACGAGATCCCCTCTGCGGGACGGAGCGGCCTGGAGACGATCGCCGCCATGACAGGAAACGCTATCGATCGACTGCGGGCGCAGGAGGAGCTGAGGCGGAGTGAAGAGCAGCTCCGGGCGATCTTCGAGGCAGCAGAGGTCTCCTTCGTCATAACCGACGGATCCGACCCAGATCCCACCGTCCTTGAGTTCAGCCCCGGGGCTGAGATGATCTTCGGCTACCGTCGCCAGGAGATGGTGGGAAAGCCGGTCTCAAGGCTTCACCTCCCAGAGGACGTGGCCCTCTTCTCCGAGGTCCACCGGCAGATGAGGGCAGGGGGTCGGGGCCTTTCCGGGTTCACTACGCTGGTACGAAAGAACGGCGAGAGGTTTCCTGCCATCTTCTCGACTTACCCCCTCTTCGACGAGTCAGGACAGATGCGGGCCGCCCTGGACGTCAGCGTAGACATCACCGAACAGAAGCGGATGGAGGAGAACCTCCAGAAGAGCGAGGAGTACTATCGCGCCATCTTCGAGAACAGCGGCACGGCGATGGCTATCGTGGAGGAGGACGGCATCGTATCGAAGGTTAACTCCGAATCCGAGGTCCTCTTTGGACGCCCTCCCCAGGAGATCGAAGGGAAGATGAGGTGGGATGAATTCATCGCCGAGGAGGATCGGGAAGGGCTCTGGGAGCTCTTCCGGAAAGGACAGAGGAGGCTGAAGATCCCCACCGCCCAGTATGAGGCCGACCTGATCGACAGATGGGGCGGCATAAAGCGGGGCCTTTTTCGGGCCAGCATCATCCCCAGAACCAGGCAGTACATCGTCTCCGTCACGAACGTAACCGAGCGGAGGGCTGCTGAGATGGCCCTGAAGGAGAGCGAGGAGCGGCTGAAGATGGCCATCGAGGGCGGAAACCTAGGGATCTGGGACTGGAACCTGGAGACGGGGGAGGAGGCTTTCAGCGATAAATGGGGAGATATATTGGGGTACTCTGCGGAGGAGCTGAAGACCCACCTCGGTATCTGGGACCGTCTCGTCCATCCCGAAGACCGGGCAAGAGTAAAGCAGTCCCTGATGGATCACCTGGAGGGTCTGACCCCTTACTGTGAGACCGAACACAGGATGAGGTCGAAAGACGGGCTCTGGGTCTGGATTTCGGGCCGGGGCAAGGTGGTCTCATGGGACGAGAGTGGTCGTCCGGTGAGGATGACGGGGGTCATCCAGGAGATGAGGCCAGGGGAGGGGCGGATCTCGGGTCCATGATGATATCCTCGCCGATGGAGAAGGAGGGCGGAGAGATGCCGCCGGATTAGAGGCTCAGAGAACCTTTTTATCCGGCCCCGCCAACGACCTATCCATGACGAAACAGGTTCACGCGGCCCACATTCTTGTAAAAACGGAGAAGAAGGCGAAGGAGGTCCTCGAGAGGATCAGCAGGGGAGAGAGCTTCGCCGAGATGGCCCGGAAGTACTCCGACTGCCCCTCCTCGAAGAACAAGGGCGACCTCGGATGGTTCGGGAAGGGGAAGATGGTCCCGGAGTTTGAGCAAGCCGCCTTCGCAGGGGAGAAGGGGAAGGTCGTCGGCCCGGTGAAGACCGATTTCGGCTACCACTTGATAAAGATATTAGATAAGAAATGACTCCCTACCGGGGCGGTTCTGGCGATCCGGCTTTGAGATCGATTTGGAGGTATCCCGCTGGACTCCGGGATGGCACCCAAAGTTCGACCCGATGGGATTATCCCCCTGCCAAATCTATAAATTCCATTCTGCCATAATTGAGGGAGTGATGGCGGGCCTACCTCTCATTTTCGGAATGAACATAGATCAGACGACGATCTTTGGAATTCTTCTTCTGACCCTCGTCCTATTCATCTGGGGCCGCTGGCGGTACGACGTCGTCTCTCTTCTGGCTCTCCTGGCGGCCACGATAGCAGGCCTCGTCCCCTGGGATCATGCCTTCCTCGGCTTCGGCCATCCCGCCGTCATCACCGTCGCCGCCGTCCTCGTCGCCAGCCGGGGCCTCCAGAACTCGGGGGTCGTCGACGTCATGGCCGGCTGGCTCTCCCGGGCGGGGGAATCGCCGACCCGCCAGGTCGCCTCCCTCACCGGCCTCGTCGCCATCCTATCCGGGTTCATGAACAACGTAGGAGCCATGGCCCTCCTGATGCCCGCCAGCGTCAGGATGGCCATCAAGGGCGGTAATCCACCGTCGATCCTCCTCATGCCCCTGGCCTTCGGATCCCTCCTCGGCGGCCTATTGACCCTCATCGGCACTCCGCCGAACATCATCGTCTCCGCCTATCGAGAAGAACACCTAGGGGCTCCCTTCAAGATCTTCGACTTCGCCCCCGTGGGGGCGGGGGTCCTGGTGGCGGGCCTCCTCTTCATATGGCTCATCGGCTGGAAGCTGACCCCGAGGCGTAAGGCTCCATCTTCGCGGGAGGACCTCTTCGAGATCGAGAACTACTTGACAGAGGTCCTGGTTCCCGAGGGATCGAAGCTCGCAGGAAAGAGCCTCCAGGAGGTGAGGGAGGCCTCCAAAGCCGAGTTCCAGGTCCTGGGGCTTCTGAGGGGCGAGACCCGGTTCGCATCCCCGTCGGTATTTCATCCCCTCCTCCCAGGGGATATCCTCTTGGTGGAGTCCGACGCCGAGGTGCTGAAGACCTTCCTCGCCGCCACAGGCTTCGAGCTCGCCGTGGGGAAGAAGCTCGGAGAGGATCTCCTCCGCTCCGAGGAGATGGGGGTATCGGAGGCGGTGGTCAAGACCGACTCCCTCCTCATCGGGAGGACCGCGAGGTCCCTCAATATGCGATGGCGATACGGCGTTAACCTGGTCGCCGTAGCCCGCCACGGCGCCCGCCTCCAAGAGCGGTTGGGCAGGATCCGGTTTCAGGCGGGCGACGTCCTCCTCCTCCAGGGGCCGAAAGAGTTCCTCCCCGAGGTGCTCAGCACCATAGGATGTCTACCCCTGGCGGAACGCGGCCTCCGCCTAGGCCAGCCTAAGAGGATCGTCCTCTCCGTGGGGATCTTCGGCTCGGCGATATTGGCGGTGGCAGCAGGCCTTCTCCCCGTCCAGGGGGCTTTCGTGGCTGCTGCTGTCGCCATGGTGATGAGCGGCCTTCTCACCTTCCGAGAGGCCTACGATAGCATCGACTGGCCGGTGATAGTGCTCCTGGGAGGATTGATCCCGGTGGGCGGCGCCTTGGAGAGCACCGGTGGAGCCGAGCTGATCTCTTCGGCGATGCTCGCGGTCTTGAGCTCCTACTCGTCGGTGGTGATCCTGACGGCTCTTCTGATCTGGACGATGATCCTGACAAACATCGTCAACAACGCCGCTGCGGCAGTGATCATGTCACCGATAGCCCTCAATTCTGCAAACTTCCTGGGATCTTCACCAGACCCCTTCCTGATGGCCGTAGCCATCGGTTCTTCGTGCGCCTTTCTGACGCCGATCGGCCATCAGTCCAACACCCTGGTGATGGGTCCAGGGGGCTACCATTTCGGGGACTACTGGCGGCTCGGCCTCCCCCTTAGCTGCGTCGCCGCCCTCGCCGCCATCCCCCTGATCCTGTGGTTCTGGCCGATTTGAGGATTGGACCCGGGGGGGTGGGGGGGCGAGGTAGCCACCCGCGATTCTCCCCTGTTCGTTTCCTTCAGCCCACGATCATGATGCCTGGCACAAACCCCTGGTCGAAGAGGGCGTACCAGACGATCGAGGCTACGCCTCCCCGGCTGGAGTAGACTACGACGGGCTCGTCCTTCTCAAGGCCGCTGAAGGCCTGGGCCAGAGCCGAGTCGCTGGCGAGGCCGTCGATCCCTATGACCGTCGTGCTGTCGACGTTGATCGCCCCGTCCAGGTGGCCGGCAGAGAACTCCGCCGGGGTCCTGGGGTCCACCAGCTGCTCATCCGCGAGCTCGCTTTCGACCGTCAGGAGGCCGAGGTTGGGGGTGGAATTGTAGGCGACGGCCGCCCTGACCGCAGGGGCAGACACGAACTCAAGCCCTGCAGCCTCCCGGTCGGCCCTCGTCCCCTCCAGGAGGAGGACTTCCTCGTGGCCGAGGTAAGACATGACCCAGAAGGCGAAGGTGTCGTACCCGTTGACGAAGGAGTCGCCATAAATGACGAGGGGGTCGGTCTCAGCGATCCCCGCCGCTCCGAAGATGGCTGCGATCTCGGCGGGGGATTTTAGCGTTCCAGCCTGGTTGAAGAAGTCGCCGTATGTGACGATGGGTTCGTTCTCAGATATTCCAGCAGCCTCGAATAGAGCTGCAATTTCATCGGGCGACTTCAGGGTACCGTCCTGGTTGAAGAAGTCGCCATATGTAACGATGGGTTCGTTCTCAGATATTCCAGCAGCCTCGAATAGAGCTGCAATTTCATCGGGCGATTTCAGGGTACCATCCTGGTTGAAGAAGTCGCCGTATGTGACGATGGGTTCGTTCTCAGATATTCCAGCAGCCTCGAATAGAGCTGCAATTTCATCGGGCGACTTCAGGCTGTCGTAGGCATTGAAGACCTGGTCGAGGGGGAGGTGGATCGACCCCTCGATGTAGGAGGCTTCCCCGGGGACCCCGACGAAGGCGGCGACCAGCCTCCTCTCGCCGTTCTGGTCGATGAATAGCGCCTCCGGGGAGATCGCCGAAGCCGATCCGTCAACCTCTTCCCCATCGGCAGCGGCAGAAGTCCCCGCCGAAGAGCTCGATCCCGCCGAGGTGGTGGTCCCAGTCTCCAAAGTCTGCTCCGCCCAGGAGATGCCCATAGACGACCCTCCCATCCAGGTGGAACCACCGCCGCAGGCGCTGCAGCCAGCGGAAGCTCCGCCCGTCAGGGAGGCTACAACCACGATAACTGCTACGATCTTTGATGACAGCCTTCCTTCAGTCTGCATAATAATATTCTCCGCAATCTATTGTAATCCTCAATCGGTTTTACGAAAGCTCTTGGCGGCAGAATCGACCGCTTTTGAGGGAAAGTCCACCTCGCCTCTGAGGCGAATGTCGCCGTCCGATCCAGACCTCATCGGGCTCTGACCCCCGGCAACCATCTCTCTGCCGCGGATCTGGCATTCAGCAGTCGTTCCCGCCCCCATCCCCTATTCACCCCCTAAGCCCAGGGGTGCTTCCTATGGACGGTCCCCACCTTGGATCTCCATATTTATCACATATTCGGTCGAGAATCACCAAATCCGAGGAGAGGGCGGCTTTGTAGCGGCCCCCTCCCCAGCCGCTCCGGAAGGAAGGCCCCAGTTTTCCTCCCCTCTCCACCAAAGGATCGAGGGGCACCACGCCGGCGTGACGATGGGTACGAGGCCCCTCCTTTCCCCGGCAGGAGGATGGGCCGAGGTCCGCCGGGACGGAGAGGGCGGGGGAAAAGAAGATAAATCTCCGGAAGGCATAAGGGGGTAGTGGGAGCTGGTAAGCATTGTCATCCCTCAGCCTGGCGCTCGTTTTCTTCCTGGCTGTCTCCGTTCTGGGAGCGGCGGCGGAAGAGGCAGTCTTTGAGCATCTCATCGGGTCGGGACCCGAGGACTGGTGGATAACTTACCCCGATCAGCATTCGTATGCGGGGTCGTCTGTCGAACATCCCTCCTGGGCCCTCGATCCCCTGGAGGAGAGGCCGGTGATGATCCTCTTCCACAGCTCTCACTGCGCCGCCTGCGTCCAGCAAGAGGCGGCGATAATACGGGTCCTAGGAGCTCTCGGAGACGAGGTGGCTTACCAGGACGTCTTGACAGAGAGCGAATACGAAAAGGGCTGGGGGGGGCTCCTCGTCTACTATCCCCAGGGGGATCCGAGGGCAGATCCCATCTACGTTCCCCTGACCGTCTTTTTGACCCTGGGGCCCGGGCCAGGCGGGGGGACGGAGGTCGTATGGCACAGCGCCGTCGGATCGACGGGAGAGCGGAGGATCCGATCTTATCTTAGCGACGCCGTCGCCCGCTATGATGAGGCCTCCCGGAGCTGGGAGAGGTGAGGCCCTCCATCGGGCCGCTCCCTAGGGCCTCTGCTGGTGGGGAGGAGGAGGCCTCCAGCGGCGCCGGGCTTGCGGGGCGGGAGGGCCTAGCACCATATCTCTCCGGGGGCGGCGAGCCCCATTTGCCCTTCATCTGCATTCTCTGCCGCCTCAGAGGACCGTGGGAGCTATCCCCTTCGTCCGGCGGTCGGCATCGGCTCGACCACCGCCGCCTCTCATCAAAAGGAATAAATGGTAATAATTCAAAGACCCGGCCCATAGGAATAGGGAGGTTAGGTTATCTATGAGAATAATTTTGACGGTGCTGATCGTCACCATGCTCCTGGTGGGCATGGTCGCAGCTGCTAAAACTCCTATTGATCTGAGCACTCTTGGCAAAAAGTCCGAGATCAAGGCCAGCATGACCCCTGTGGTCATATCCTATGCCCGAGAGGTCCCCACGGCCACCACCGACGCCGTAGATGTCAGGAGCCTGAGCAGAAGCTTCGGGACTTTCCCCGGCACGGGAAGCGTCGACCCTATGGAGCTGAGAGCTTCAACCCCCATAACTGTCACGCCCAGCTTCTCAATATCCATGAGCAACAGGACCCTTTCGCGGACGACGGTTTACACCCCCCCCTTCTCGATCTCCGATAGCAACAGGACCCTCTCTGGCGTATCGGTTTATACTCCGCCCATCGCCATCTTCGGGGGGGCCTGAAGGCCTTAATCTAGGCCTCCGCGAGGGGGATGAGACATCTCTGAGGCCTTAAAATAGATCGTAGAGATTCGGGGGTGTAGAAGCCTGAAGGTGACGCTTCTGGTGGACGGGAAGGCGATCCCCATGAACTCCTTCACCCAGGAGATCATGGAGAAGGTGGTATCGGGGGTGGCCGAATCCCTCCGGGGGGTCGATCCCCAATGGAAGAGGATGGTCGTCGAGGTGGAGCGGGACGATCGGGCGAGATGATGGGCTTCAATTCTTTTTGGACTTTTTGAAGGCAGAGTTGAGGTCTATCAGGTAAGTGCCCTCCTTTACTGCCATCACCAGCTCGTCGCGCTCGAAGAGGGTGGGGAGGTTCAGCTCGTAGGTGCCTGGCTCCGGCATCCTGATGCTCTCCAGCGTCTTATCCTCATCGATTTTATGCATCTCGGTTTTTCGCTCCGGGGGTTTTTGGGATATATCCTTCTTCGAATCCAGATCTATAAATCCCAGGGTTCCCCGGCCCCTATCCATCGGCCTCTCGTTCCGGCCCGACCTCTCTCGTCGCCCTCTTTTGGGCGGATTCTTCTTCATCGGATCGGTCTTGGACAGGTCCGTCTTGATATCCCCGCTCGGAGACGCCTTCAGGATCTTTCCGAGGGAGCCGTCCCCCTCAGGCCAGGGCTCGCAGGGCCCCCCGATCTCCGAGGCCTTCAGCGCACCACGTACCTCCTTTATCTTGTCTTTTGACTTGACGAATAGGAACTTGTTCCAGCCGCAGACGGGACACCCCTCTAGAACGTCCATCCCATCCTCGAAGACGCTGCGGCATCGGGTGCACAGGTGGGGCATGGCGATCAGTCACCGACCGAGACCTTGGTGCTGATCTGGTACTTGTCCTTCTCTACGGTCCGGAGCTGGTTTGCTGGGCCTATGACGGTCATCCTCGTCTTGATCCCGGATTTGCCGAGGATCTTGTTTAAAAACGTAGACTCGTTTTTGACCGGGTAGCTCTCGATCTCTATCCCAGAAAACTCGTCGAGGCGGATCTCGGTCATCGTCATCTCGATCAGCTTGACCTCCTCTTCTGGTGTCAGGCCTAGCTCCAGCACCACGATGTTTCCCCTCTTGACCTTGCTCAGAATGAGCCGGATCTTCTCCATGGAGGACATGGTCTCCAGCCTCTCGGCGGAGATGAGATCCATCTGTACTTCCCGCATCATCTCACCCGAAGTGCCTCGCTATGGCCGCATAAAGCTCATCGATGTTCGAACCTTCCAGCGCCGAGATGGGTACGATGGGATGTTGAGGAAAGGCCGCCTTGATCCTTGATGGAGCGGCTTTGGGCAGGTCCATCTTGTTGGCGACGATCAGGAGGGGCAGCTTCCTCGCCTCCATGTTTCCCACCACCGTTACGTTCACCTGGGTATAGGGGTCCTCCGTGGAGTCCATCACCAGAAGAACGCCGTCCAAATCTTCCAGCCATTTGATCGCCTCGATGACCCCCTCCGTCGCCTCCTTGGCCCTCCTCTTGGCCTCCTCCTCCTCCAAGCCGTAAGCCATGAACTCCCTGAAATCGATCTTGGTGGCCATCCCCGGCGTGTCGACGATGTCCAGCTCGACGCTGGATCCGTTGGCGTTTATCACCACGCCATCGGTTCTCATCGCCCTCCTGGTCTCATGAGGTATGTGAGATATGCCGCCGGTCTCAACCCCGCTCCAGTCCTTTACGATCCTGTTCGCGAGGGTCGTCTTTCCGGCGTTGGGCGGACCGTATATGCCTATTCTGGCCCTCTTTTTACCGATGATCCATTTTATCCAGATGGCAAAGTTCATCTTTAGACTTCTGATGACGCTCATGCCCAATCCTCTCTTTGAAAGATGATCATGTAGGTACTAATAATTTTCCACCGCTTTTTTTATAGTCAAAGGTCCAAATTTAATTCTGGAATTCCGATAGCTTTCGGTCTTCTCCCTCCAGGTCCCTAGCCGTTGGATCGATCCAGAAGCCGATGGTCTCGACTTTTGATGCGAGAGGCGGCGAGAAATTGACCCCTCATCGGTTGGATCTGGCCGACCCAGAGCTGCCTCTCTCGACGATCGCGAGAAGCCGGCGGATGAGCGTTCTCCTGGCTGGGCTGGCTCACAAACAAGGCAAGTCGCCGCCTCTGCGAGCCACCGCCGGCCCTCAGAGGGGCTGGCCCTGGGCTGGGCAGTCGGACCTGAACTCTTCAAACTCGCCAGAGCTTCTGGCGTCCTTCCATATCTCTTTGAGAGGACGCTCCCGGACGTCTCCTACAACCTCGCCGAGGTAAGGGCAAGGCCTCACTTTGCCGTCGACCCCTACGTGGAGCCAGCGGCGTCCCGCCATGCAGCCGAGCATCTGCCCCTCGAAGTAGGTGCTGGCAAAGGCTCGCGGTCCTCCCGGGGTCCGGTTCACCTTCTTGTAGAACCGGAGGATCGTCTCCCGATCCAGCGTGGTGAGCTCCTCCGCCGGAGTGGTTGGGATCCCCTCCCAGATCGAGAACTCGTGGACTCCGAGCTCCGCCGCCAGGTCGTAGAGGTCCAAGATCTCCGAGACCCCGTCTCCTTTGATGTGGGTCGACATGGTGACGAGGAGCCCCGCATCCAGGGCCATCTTTATGGCGTCTATCGCCTTCTGATGGGCGCCGGGGACTCCTCGAATCCGATCGTGGACCGAGGGATCTCTGCTGTAGATCCCTATCAGGATGTTGTAGAGGCCGGCAGCCTTCAGCTCCCTCGCCTTCTCCGGGGTCATCTCCAGGCCAGGGGTGAAGAGGTTCGCCACCGCCCGCTCCGGGTCGACGTGGCGGATCAGCTTGAGGATATCCTCCCGGAGGAGGGGGTCCCCCTCGGTGAAGGTGATGATGCTCGCCCCCAGGTCCAGGGCCTCGTCGATGATCCTTTTGATCTCCTCGGTATCGAGCTCCCCTTCGCCCTCTTTAATCAGGCAGTGGTCGCAGCTGCAGCCGCACGCCCTCGTCACCTCGATGCTGACGGTCTGAGGGACGAACCTGCCGATGGCGATCTTCGCCTCGCTGAGGACTAACCTCTTGAAGGGGCCGCTGGGGATGGGAGGAAGCCATGTGGAGGCGACTATGTCATCCTCCCTCACCAGGGCGGGCTTCTCCTCGGCCAGCCTCTGATTTATCTTGTTCAGGGCCGGCTGGACCAGCACCGAGATCGCTCCTCGGGCCTGGAGCGTCCTCCTATCCTGGTCGTAGTCCACCGTCAGGGCGGTGGTCTTCAGTAGAGGGGTCATCGGTTCTCATCTCGGTCTAGAAGTTATAGAGTTATCGATCGATCGTCCTGGCCATAGAGTTAAAATAACTGATCGCCGAGTAGCCCCCGGTGATATTGAATTGTCTGGAGTCATAGTCCTCGCCTATTCTGGAGGGCTCGATACATCGGTCTGCATCCCTCTCCTCCGGGAGCGTTACGGATTTGATAGGGTGATAACCGTCCTGACGGACGTCGGCCAGCCGAAGGGGGATATCGAGAGGGGAAACAAGAGGGCAGAGAAGCTGAGCGATGAGCATCACGTCATCGACGCGAAGGAGGAGTTCGTCAGCGACTACATCTTCCCCGCCATCAAGGCGAACGGCTCCTACGAGGGGTACGTCCTCGGCACCGCCATCGCCCGGCCCCTCATTGCGAGAAAGACGGTGGAGATGGCAGAACGATTGGGCGCTGACGCCCTGGGCCACGGCTGCACCGGCAGAGGCAACGACCAGCTGAGGTTCGAGGCGATCTTCAGGGCGACGGAGATGCGGGTGGTGGCGCCGATGCGCGACCTGGACCTGAGCCGGGAGTGGGAGATCGACTACGCTAGGGATCACGGGATCGACGTCCCGGTGACTCGGGAGAGGCCCTGGTCCATAGACGAGAACCTCTGGTCGAGGAGCATCGAGGGTGGCCTCTTGGAGGACCCCTTCTTCGAGCCCCCCGAGGAGATCTACGCCTGGACCAGGTCCCCAGAGAGGAGTCTTGCTCCCCAGACGGTCGAGATCGAGTTCTCGGCGGGGGTTCCGATAGCCCTCGACGGCCAGAGGATGGGTGGGGTCGAGCTGATCGAGAACCTCAACAGGATCGCCGGAGATCACGGCGTCGGTAGGACCGACATGGTCGAGGACAGGGTCCTCGGCCTCAAGGCGAGGGAGAACTACGAGCACCCCGCAGCGACGGTCCTACTCAACGCCCATCGGGATCTAGAAAGGCTCGTCCTATCCCGGGCGGAGCTGCGGTTCAAGGCCTCGGTCGACGAGGCATGGTCGGAGCTCGCCTACATGGGCCTGGTAAACGATCCCCTATACTCCGACCTCTCCGCCTTCGTCGACCAGAGCCAAAAGAGGGTGAACGGCGTCGTCAGGATGAAGCTATCCTGCGGCAGGGCCTTCTCCGTCGGCAGGAGGTCGCCAGACGCCATATATGACCAGGAGATGGTCTCCTTCGACAGCAAGACTCTGAGCCAGAGGGACTCTGAGGGCTTTGCCAAGTACCACGGATTCCAGGCGAGGTTCCTGGCGAAGCGGTGAGGGGAGACTATATCAACAATTGGCGCCTGAAGTTATCCCATGGCTGAGCTGATAATATCGGAGAATTCGGGGTCCTCCGACCTTGCCCCCATCGCGCTGGCCGTAAACCAGATCCTGGGCCTGCCCGTAACCCTGAGGAGCCTGAGGGCACCGGGGGTCAGGGTGGAGGGGGGGAAGGTCCTCGACGAAAGTTACTCGGGACCCGCCCTCGAAGAGGCGATGGCCTCCGGAAAGGCTGTCAGGACCGTCCCCAAGAGAGGCGTCTACCAGGGCGTTCCCGTATCCGTCTCCCCCATCTTCGATCGGGATGGCGAAGTAATTGCAGCGATGGGGGTCGTCGACGTCGTTGGCACCATAGACATTCCATCCGTCTTCGGGGCTTACACCCAGGTCGTAAAAGAGGTATCTAGAAATAGATGAGGATCAGGGGGGGCGAGCCCTCGGATCTCCCCTCGATCCTCGCCGCCGAGAGGTCCTGCTTCTCCCCAGAGGTCGCCTTCCCTCCCGAGACCGTCGCCCTCCTCCTGGCGGCGGCGACGACCCTGGTGGCCGAGGAGGGCGAAATAGTCGGGTTCGTCGCGGGCTTTTCGAGGGGGAGCTGGGGGAAGGTGGTGACCTTGGAGGTCCTGCCCGAACGGCGCGGCCGGGGCCTGGGACGGAGGCTGATGGAGGCCCTGGAGGAGGAGTTCGCGTCCCAGGGGGCGGAGGCCTCCATCCTCGAGGTCTCGGCGGAGAACAGGAGGGCCATCGCCCTCTACTTCGGCCTCGGCTTTGAGAAGGCCGGGCTCCTCCTGGACTATTACGGCCCCGGAAGGGACGCCCTTCTGATGACGAAGAGGCTCAAATAGGGAGGGCCGGAGGCGGGACCGATCTCAAGCCGCCTTCTCCACCGTCGTCCGCGCGACGAGGGACCGGGTCTCCATCCAAACCACAAAATATATCGACAAATACTGCGATTTATTCGCTCATGAAGCTCGCGGCCCTGTCGATCCTGATCATGGCTCTCGTCCTCACGCCTCTGGCCTCCGGGGAGGACCCTTCAGGAGGGTGGCTCGGGAAGGCCATAAGCTTCTACTCTAACGAATCTTACGATCTAGCTCTTCTTTATGTTAACAAGTCCCTTGACATCGATCCAGCCTACCCCGACGCCTGGAACCTGAAGGGGTACATCCTCAGCGACCTCGGGAGGTTCGGCGAGGCTCTGATCTGTTTCAACCGGTCCCTGGAGATCGACCCCCAGGACCCCTACATCTGGTACAGCAAGGGGTTCGTCCTATACGGAATGGGGATCGACGAAGAGGCGATGGAGGCTTATGACCGGGCGATAGAGCTCAACTCCTCCGACCCCGACCTCTGGCGGGCGAGGGGGCTCGCCCTCTACAGCCTCGGAAGGTACGATGAGGCGGTGGATTCCTACGATGAGGCCCTCGTCTTAGACCCCGCCGAGGGGGAGGTCTGGTACCAGAAGGGTCTCGCCCTCTTGGGGATGAGGAGTTACGACAAGGCCCTCGAGTGTTACGACCTCGCCATCATCATCGACGAAGAGGACGCCGCCTCCTGGCACGGCAAGGGCTTCACTCTTTATAGCCTCGGCAGAGTCGAGGAGGCGATCGACTGCTACGATCGGGCGATCGATATCGATCCGTCCATAACCGACGTCTGGTACAATAAGGGGATAGCCCTCGGAAGCCTTGGAAGGCACGAGGAGGCGTTCGAATGCTATGATGCCGCCGTCGAGATCGATCCCCTGTACCACCCCGCCTGGTTCAACAAGGGGCTCGCCCTCTACAGCCTCGGGAGGGCGGAGGAGGCGATCGCCTGTTACGACCGGGCGATCGATATCGACCCCAACCTCGTCGCCGTCTGGAACAACAAGGGGAACGCCCTCTACACCCTCGATAGGTTAGAGGAGGCTCTGGAATGTTATCGGAGGGCGGTGGAGATCGATCCGGACTACTCTAACGCCTGGTATAACCTGGGGGTCGTCCTCCACCGGCTTGGAAGGGGGGAGGATGCGCTCGAGGCTTACGACCGGCTGATCGAGATCGACCCGAGCCGCCAGGACGTCTGGTACAACCGGGGGCTTGCCCTCTACAGCCTGGGCAGGTACGATGAGGCCGCGGCCTGCTATGACCACGTCCTGGAGATGGACCCTGGGGACGGGGAAGTCTGGTACAACAAAGGGCTCGCCCTCGGCCGCCTCGGCAGGTTTGAGGAAGCCCTCGGCTGTTACGACGAGGCCCTGAAGGCAGACCCAGAGCAGCCAGACGTCATGAACAACAGGTGCAACACCCTCTACGCCCTCGGCAGGTACAACGACTCCGTCGGCTGTTACGACGAGGTGATCGGGATCGACCTCGGCTACGAGAACGCATGGTACAATAGGGGGGTGGCCCTTTACAAGCTGGAGCGGTACCAGGAGGCTGCGACCAGCTATGGGGAGGCGATAGCCCTCAACGGGTCCCGAATCGACGCGTGGCACGGGATGGGCGAGGCCCTCGCCAGCGCCGGGAGGTACGACGAGGCGGTCGAATCTTACGACGGGGCGATAGCCCTTGATCCCGGTGATCCGACGGTCTGGTACAACCGGGGTCTCCTCCTCTATAACGCGAGCCGGCTGGAGGAGGCGGTTGAGAGCTACGATGAGGTGATCGAGCTCGATCCATCTTATGAGGGGGTTTGGAAGCTGAAGGGGCTCGCCCTCTACGACCTCGGCAGGTTTGAGGAGGCGATCGATTGTTACGACGAGGCCCTGGAGATCAGCCCGTCGGACGTCTCCCTCTGGTACAACAAGGGGGGCCTCCTCTTCGGCCTGGGAAGGTACGATGAGGCGATAGAATGCTACGACAGGGTCATCGAGATCGACCGGTACGAGAAGGGAGACGCCCTCTACTTGCTCGGGAGGTACGACGAGGCGATAGAATGCTACGACAAGGTGATCGAGGTGAGCCCCCTGGAGGCGAAGGCCTGGTATCAGAAGGGTCTCGCTCACCAGATCCTCGGCGAGTATGAGAGATCCGCCGAATGTTACGACCGCGTCTTCGAGCTCGACCCGTCTTATGAAGGGGTCTCGCTGAAGAGGGGTCTCGTCCTCCTGAAGCTGGGAGATTACGATGGCGCCCTCGCCTCCTACGACCTCGCCCTTCAGGAGGACTCCAGAGACCTGGAGGCGGCGCGCGGGAGGGGGGAGGCCCTCCTCGGCCTCGAGAGGTTCGAGGAAGCCGTCGCCTCCTTCGATCGGATCCTGGCGAACGCCTCCGAGGACGGCGGCGCCTGGCACGGCAGGGGGCAGGCCCTGGCGGGCCTTCAGAGGTACGACGAGGCGATAGAGAGCTACGACCGGGCGATCGCCATCAACACCTCGGAGAAGATCCTCTGGATCGGGAGGGGCGCTGTCCTCGAAGAGGCGGGAAGGTCCGGGGATGCCGTCGCCTCCTACGATCGAGCGATCGCCCTCGATCAGGAGGATCCGGAGGCGTGGTCTGTGAGGGGACGGGCCCTCGCGAAGGCGGGGAGGCTGGAGGATGCAGCCTCCTCCTACGATCGGGCGATCGCCCTCGACCCCTCCTCTGCCGAGGCCTGGCGCGGGAAGGGGACCGTCTTCGAGGCCCAAGGGCTGGCAGAGGAGGCGATCGAATGCTTCGACGCCGCCCTCGCGTCCAACCCCGCCGACGCCGAGGCGTGGCGCCTGANGGGTCAGGTCCTGGAGGGTCTGGGCCGGAAGGNAGAGGCCCTGGAGAGCTATGAGAGGGCCTCTGAGGCCGACCCCTCCTCCGNCGAGGCCTGGAAGAAGNAGGGGGACCTCCTCTCNGGAATGAAGAGGTACTCCGAGGCCCTGGACTCTTACGCCACCGCCGCCGAGATCGACCCCACCGACGGGGCTGTATGGCGCTCCAGGGGCTCGGTCCTCCAGAGCCTTGGGAGGCTGGAGGAGGCGGTCGAGAGCTATGATCGGGCTCTTGCGATCGATCCAGGGGACGCCGATCTCTGGTACATCCGAGGGACGGCTCTCGATGGCCTCCAGAGGCATGAGGAGGCGATAGAGAGCTACGACCGGGCCTTGGCCATAAATCCGGGGGA
>Ga0067045_1003534_pt1 | contig 27639 bp, 14 predicted proteins | sample TerdegcTABiofilm_FD_59184 | JGI IMG/M metagenome (GOLD analysis project Ga0067045, IMG submission 59184) | Combined Assembly of (Gp0054472, Gp0054536) Wastewater bioreactor microbial communities from Singapore -Terephthalate degrading... | reverse complement strand
CGACGCGATCCTTCGTCTCGCGGTGGACGTTCCGCCACCTCTGCCCCCGGCAGAGCCGCTGCCCAACAGCATCTACGGGGAGGGTCGCCTCAATCTGCGCGTCGGGACTGACGTGGCAAAGCCGGTGTGTCAGATCACATACCCGCGTAGTGGGGAGACGATCAGCACTACCGAGCCTGTCATAACTGCTTTCCTTAGCGACGTTGGTAGCGGTGTGCAGCCTACGAGCATCGTGCTCACAATCGACGGCGTGGCGATTGACAGATCCGACATCGTGTTTGATGCGGCCACGGGACTGCTTACATACAGGGTGGGGCCGCCTTCGCATGCGCCGCTCAGTCGCAGCAGTCACCGGATCACTCTCGACTGCCAGGATTTCCAGGGCAATGCAGCGCAGCAGGCCGTGAGCAGCTTCCGCGTCTCGCCGCCCCAGGTAGACGCAGGACTGCACATGATCTCGCTCCCCTTCGCGGACCTTGCTCCAGGCACGAAGACGCCAAGTGCCATCTTCGGGCTTCCTCCCGACCAGGTCATCGTCGTCCGGTGGGTCCCCACCGACGCGACTGTCGGGGACAAGTACCACTGGTGGGGTGGCCCTGCCCAGATTGAGGACCAGTTCGCCAGCTTCGAGCCGTTGGATGCCCTCGAACCACCTTTCGTGGTAGCTGACCCTCCTGCCGGCCTCGGGTATTTCCTGAGCATACCGACTTCCGCCATCCTGAACGTCTCTGGCCGGAGCCTGGCTGATCAGGTGAGCTACGACGTGAAGCTGTCCGTCGGGTCGACCCCGCCGCGAGGGTGGAACATGATCGGTTGTCCGTTCCCGGACGCTGTGACCTGGGGCGGAGTGGAGTTCATCACCGACGGCGTGCGCCAGGATCTGCGCGAAGCGATCGACTCGGGGGTCACAGAAGGTATCCTGTTCGCCCTTAAGAAGGCCGGAGCATCCTACTACTACGACTTCCCGTCTGATCCACTGTCTGGGTCGGTGTCTCCGTTCCAGGGTTATTGGCTGCATGTGCTCAAAGACACAACACTGAGGCTGTACAATGGCGTCATCACCGGCGCATCCACCGGAGCAAAGGCGTCAAGCCAGGCTCCGTCAGTCGACAACTGGGTACTGAAATTCGGCGCGTCTGCCGCGGGTGGCCAGGATCCGGCGAACTACATCGGTGTCACCGCTGCTGCCACTGACGGGTACGACGCCGGTGCCGACGTGCCCGAGCCTCCAGCCGTGTCGAGTCCGGTCCGGGTCTTCATGGCAAGGGATGAGTGGGGGACCGCCGCAGGCCAGTACGTCAAGGACGTGCGCGGGGCCGTCGGGACTGCGCAGGTCTGGGGCGTCACGGTCGAATGTGCCCAGGCCGACACCGATGTGACGCTGAGCTGGCCTGAGATCAACGCCCAGGTCCCTGCGGGAGTCACCCTGGTCCTCACGGATCTCGATGCCGGACGAGACGTGTTCATGCGGACCGTCTCCGGTTACACATACCGCTCGTCGTCTGCCAACAGCAGTCGGCGCTTCGAGATCACGGCAACGCCGAGTACCGATCGTGCTCTGACCATGACCAACGTGCAGGCACAACAGGCACCCGGAGGAACGGTGACCCTCGCGTACACGGTGAACGCGGCCGCGGACGTCGAGGCTGAGATACTCAATATCGCGGGGCGGACCATCAGCCGCCTCGGATCGCGACCCGCAACTGCCGGCGCAGTCCAGACCCTGACCTGGAATGGCCGGAACATCCAGGGCTCCCGCGTGCCGCCGGGTCGCTACATGGTCCGGCTCACCGCTCGCACCGAAGATGGGCAGGCCGCGAGCGCGGTCCGCACCTTCCAGGTGACACGCTGAGACTGAGGCGCTATGCATTATCGACGACCCAAAACGTCAAGCGATATCGTCACGACACGCCTGCGGCGGCCGGCGAGAGGAGCTGACCCACTCGTGCACCAAAGTCACGGCGCACTCGCCACTTTGACGGGGCGTGCCTGTTTCGGCCTATGCCTGTTGCTGCTGACCATCATCTTGGCGTCCCCGGTCGCTGCACAGAGGAACGTCGTCGAGGTCACCCACCCCGGCGGGCTCATGACGATTCAGGTTGAGGATGCGACCACCTTCAGCGCGGTCCGCGTCACCAACAACGTGCCGCGTTATTACCAGTGGCAGCGCCCCGGCGGACGCTTCCGCCTACTGACCGGCTCGCGCACCCCCACCGGCGGAGATCCGACCCGCATCGGCGACGAGAACCGGGCGATCGCCAGCAAGATCGAGGCGGGAATCGCCGGTCCTGCCACCGATCTGCCTTCCTACGACCGGTTCACGTCGAAGGTAACGATCGCGGTGGACGGTGAGTACTACGACGTTCACGCTCTCGGCGCCGCGGAGGACGACCGCGAGGGGGCCGCTGCCAACTACTGGCCCGTTCCGCCCCAGGCTAGCACGCGAGACATCTATGCCGTTGCGCGCATCCCACTGGACGACGACGACCCGAACGCCGCGACGGAGTTCATTGAAATCGAGCACCGCTGGACCCTGATCCACGACGCAGTCCGCCTCGAGTATATCGTGCGGAACAACTCCGGTGAAGCGCATACGGTTGGTCTCCGCAGCATGATCGATGCTTCCTTCGGGCAATGGGACCGCGATGGTGGCACGATTGTGCTGCCCAGTGGAGAGCGCATCGTCACCGAGCGCACCATCCCGGACGCGACCACAACGGTCCTCCCGGATGTCTGGACCGCTTTCGACAGGATTGACGACCCGACTGTGAAGGTGCGGGGAACACTGGCGAGCAGCGACGTCTTCAGCCCCGGCACCGCCAATTCCGCGGCAGGCATGCCCGACCAGATCTCTTTCGGTCTCTACCGCAGTCTGGGCAACGACGCTCAGTGGGACTTCATCCCGAACAAAGCTCTGAGCCTGGAGGGCGAGGACTGGGCCTACGCGGCGCGGTGGGACGAGGTCGACCTGGCGGCGGGCCGCTCCCGACGCTACGTGACCTATTACGGCCTCGGCGCTGCCTCGGTTGATTACGAGGCCCCGTACGCGCTGGCCGCATACTGCCCGAACCGCCTGTCCGTGCAGTCTGGCGACGACCCGAGCACAGCAGCCGTCGAACGCTATTATCTAACGGACGCCGATGGGAACAGCCCGTTCACGGTATACGCCTACGCAGACAACTTCAGTACCGCCGCCCTGGCCGATGCGAGCGTTCGCATCAGTCTCCCTGACGGCTTCGAGCTGGACCCGTCCACGCAGTCGTTGAGTAAGTCGCTGGGCACCGTGGCGCGGAACGAGTTAAAGCGGGTCTCCTGGACCGTGCGCGCGTCGGTTGCGAGGCCCGGCGTGGGAACCGTGAAGTTCACCGGTCCAAATGGCAAAACAGTCGAGTGCGACATAACCATTCCGGTCATACCCGCACTCACGCCGATGACGTCCCTCAAGGGCATCGAGATGATCTCGATACCCTATGAGTTCGCCGACACCAGCGTGGAGCACGTGTTCCAGGACCTGGGCTCGATGCACGTGGGTGGCCCCAACGGTCTGGCCCGGTGGAGTCCTGAGGAGCAGCTGTACCGATGGTTCCCCCACGCCTCGGTCAGCAATATTACCCCCGGCCTGGGTTACTGGTTCCTGAACCTGAACCGCAAGACGGTTTTCTTCCCGGAAGACCTCCAGGAGGTCAACACCGAGTGGGAGTTCTCGGTCAACCTCCCGGCCGGGTGGAACCAGATAGGCTCGCCTTACGCCCTGATGACCAACTTCGCCGGCGTTCGGGTGATCGACAGCAGCGGCTCAGAGTGGTCCATGCAAGAGGCCGTGGCTCGGCGCCTGGTCATGGGAACACTTTACTCATACGATGCAGAGGACAATGAGTATGAGTGGGAGACCGAGCTCGCGGACGTCAGTCTGACGCCCTTCATGGGTTACTGGCTGTATGCCTATGAGGACGTCACGCTTCTGTTCAGCCCCGAAGCCCTCTATGCCCAGTCGGTTGATGAACCCGGGGTGACCTCCGCCTCACCAGGCGACTGGAAGGTGGGTATCTCGGTTGCCGCAGCCGGGCGCGTGCGCACCAGATCTATCGGTATGGCGGCCGGCGCCGGCGATGGCCTCGACCAGTCAGACGTCGTGGCCCCGCCAGCCGCGCTTCCCGACGGCGTGGTTCTCACCGCCCAGTTCACTGATCCGCAGACCGGGGCCGCGTGCATGGAAGATATCCGGAGCGCGGGAACCGAGCGGCAGGTCTGGGACCTCACTGTCACAACTAATGCCGCGGACCAACCAGTGACCATCACGTGGCCCGACCTGAGCAACCTGCCAGCGCAGTTCGCGGCGTACTTCGAAGACCCTGCCACCGGTCAGCGCCGCTACATGCGCACCACGACCAGCTACCAGTACCGCTCTGGCGCGACCGGGGGAACGCGTCAGTTCAAGATCGTTGTCCAGCCGATGACAGCGAGGAACGCGCTTGTGCAATCCGCGTCTGCGGTTGCGTCGCCTGGCGGCGTGTCTCTCGTGTATACACTGAGTTCGGACGCCGAGGTCGACATCGAGGTGCGCAACATTTCGGGCGTCGCTGTTCGCCGAGTCGCCAAGGGCAAGGCTTCTACAATGGGTGTCAACACTCTGGCCTGGGACGGGCGCAACGAGCACGGAGCCAGGGTGCCTTCAGGCCGCTATTTGTTCTCGGTTACCGCGCGGTCGCCGGAGAGTGGCGAGCAGCACAGCGTCGTACGTTCCTTCCAGCTCTCCCGCTAGGCGGGGAACGAACGCAGCACCAGCAGTACACCAACACAGAACCGTATGCACATTAGCAAGGGGGAAAGGGTGTAATGACCGCTATCCGAACCAGCTGGTGGGGGCGCCACATTAGCTACGCCCTGCTGGCAACCATGGTGCTGGGACTGACCCCACTGTGCGCCGGCACGGCCGATGCGCAGGGACGCAATCGCACAGTACTGCTGTTCTCCGTCTCCGATGAGAGCGCCAGCGGCCTGCCTGAACTCAGGAAGGTTGCGACGGATTCCCTGCAGATGGCCATCGACCAGTTGGCGCAGCTCGAGTGCACTGAGTTCTCGCGCACGTCCCCCCTCGTGCGAAGGGCCGCTGCGGAGGGTCGGGTGCTTCCGACGCAGCTCGAACTTGGGCCGTCCAACCCGCGCGACGCCGTGGCGATCGGTCACGCGCTCAACGTGGACACTGTAGTGCTTGCAAGCATCCAGTCCTACCGCAGCACCCAGCAGCCCCGGGCCGTCGAGGTCATCATCTCGGGACAGGCCTATGACGTCAAGCCCAACTACGACGAGGAAGCGGGCGACCCGGTTGCTAAGCCGCAGGTCGCTCAGGCATTCGGCGTGGTTGGGACCAGCCGCAAGCTTCCCGGTTACCAGGGCAGCGACCGCCCTCTGGCGCGGGAGGCCATCGACGAGGCCGCGTACCGTGTGGCCCGGGTCCTCAGTGGGGCCACCATCAGCGAAGTCGCCAAGCCGACCCCCAAGGCGGCCAAGAAAAGCAGTGGCACCAAGATCCTTGCCTATCTGGCCGCGGTTGGTCTACTGGCCTACCTGGTGAGCGAGTCTGGTGGAGACGATGCAACGGGTCCGAGTCCCGACGCCGTGCCTCCCACCGTCCTGCCGCTGCAGGTCGAGGGGACCGACACGATCCGGCTGCGCTGGCAGGAGCCTACCGGGACCTCTTTCACCGTGCTGCGCTACCAGATCCAGCGCCGGGTGAACAACGGTGAGTGGTCTTTCTTCGGGTCCGGCGGATCGAGTGCCGATGTGAGCCGCACCGCCACCGAGTATCCCGACTTCGGCGTGACCACCGGGAACTCTTACTCCTATCGTATGCGCGTCATCTACACCAACCAGAAGGTTTCGGAGTGGGTGATGTTCCAGGGGATCACCCTGTGAGCAGGACGGCTCGCGCCGCGTAACTCCCGCGAAACTGGCCGCCCTCTGCTGAACCGGCAGGGGGCGGCTTGCCTAACGCCAGCAGCATACATCGCGCCCTCTCCGGTTCGGCGTTTGGTTCACCACCTCATTCAGTGAACAGCGAATGGCAACCCTCTCTGACGCCAAACTGCTCCGGATTGCCCTGGTCCTGTGCTGCCTGTCGGGATGGCTGATCTGCGGCCAGTCCGCTGCCCAGGATATCCGCCAGGGGACCGTTCGCATCACTCTGAGCCCGAACCCTCTCACCCTCCCCGCAGACGGGAAGAGCCGCTCACGCATCCTCATCGAGGTCCGCGACCGCAACGAGCAACCTCTGCCCGATGGGACCCCGGTGTTCGTCTTTGTGGACAACGGTCTCGTGGAAACCGGCGATGCCGACCGGAGACAGTCCCTCACGGCCACAACACAGGGCGGCTATACCACCGTCTACTGCACGAGCGAGACGCCAGGCGTCGCCACAGTCACGGTGCGGGTGCAGGATACCCGTCAGCGCGCTCTCCTGACGTTCCTGCCCAAGGGAGAGAGCCCGAGAGCCCAGCCTCGCGTGGTTCACGTGCGCGGAAAGTGGGTCGGCTACTGCCTGGATCTCAACACCATCAGGGCTCGCGACGGTGCGCGCGCGACGATTGGCAACATGGTCTTCGACGCCGCGGATGGCCTTGAACTCGACATTGAAGCGAACACTCTGCGGGGCTGGTCGGTGCGGATTCGCCGGGGCGAGGAGACGCTTGAGGGAGAAGACTTCTTCTACGAGATTGGCGCCGGGAGAGGCGTGATCCGGCGTTTTGGTGAGCTCGGAGTGGAGCGCACGTTCTTCTCCTGTTATAGTCTGACCGGCCAGACTGCCGAGTGGGAACTGCCGGACGATGTCTTCCGGCGCGATGACCGCGAAGGCGTCAACTGGATGATCTGCGAGAGTTGCCAGTACCACCTGCACCAGAAGGTCGTCGTCAAGAAGGCCGCTCTCTACGCGCAGACGCAGAAGGTCTTCAGTTTCCCCCCGTACTGGGTGATCGGGCTGCCGGGCTACAGTGGGTCTAGCAACACCCAGGTGGTGGGGGTGAGCACCGACGGCGGTCTCGCCGTTGACTTCCCCTTCTTCTACCGAGTCAGCGACAACTGGGCGGGATCGGTGAAGATCCAGCGCGGCGCTTCCGGCACCAGCTTCATCGCTCGCGATGGTTGGAGCCTTGCCGTCGAGGAGGAATACCAGACCTGCACCACTCGCGGGAGCATTGAGGCAAGCGGGGTGTTCACCAGTGACTGGGGCCTGGAGTGGCGGGACGAACGCACGGTGTTCGGGAGCGATCTGGCGTTCTTCAATGTGGCGTGGCCCGACCATGAGAGCATTTTCGCGGACGTCAGCCTCTATCACTACGCGGACAAGTACCGCTTCAACCTGCGCGGCCAGTATGACGATCCGGCGGCATCCAAGAAGGCCTACCGCGTCACCGGCGACTGGCTCACCGAACCCCAGCGCCTCACCGGGAACTCGCGCTACCGTCTCGGGACGTCGGTCGGCGGGCGCCTGTACAAGCAGCGGGATGACGACTGGATCCTGGAAAACGAGTTGTACGCTTCCGTTGAACTGGACCCCTGGAGGATCGGTTCTCGCACTCGCATACGCCCCACCTTCAGCAACACCTTCGCGTGGGACACCGGGGAGTTCTCGCAAAACATCGCCCGCGCCCAGCTCCGGCTGAGCCACCAGTTCGGCTCGGCTGCATGGCTGGGGCTCAACTACCAACTGAGCTACCACAATGGCGACAGCACCCGCAAGGGCGCAAACAGCATGGTGGGGCTCGATTTCAACCTGACCCACGACTGCCTGTGGAACCTATACGTCAACGGCACGTGGGATGTGGACGAGTCGGACACCTACGGGTATGTCGGTTGGGACTGGTTCTTCAAGCGAGCGTGGCGGTTCGGAGTTGTCGGCACCCACTACGGCTACGGTGATGACGACTACAACGATCTCGAGCTCGAATTGGGTCGGGCAGTCGGCACGCGGGAGATCGGCCTGCGCTACTCGTTTGAGGAGGACCGGCTATCACTTGAGTTTGGGAGCTTTGGTCTGTAGCCGCCCCGATCTGGCCCCGTGGCATGTTCTGAAACCCGAGGGGCCTCATGCGTTTGACGGCGCGCACACCCCACGGCTGGCAAGGGCAACACCCCACCTGCTCCCCGCGAACGCACCCCTGTCCACGGTAAGCGCCTCCATCAGCCAAACATCTGTGCTATAATTCCAATCTTCACCCGGCCTGCATCACTAAGTCTCGCACGCCGCAGGCATGCCGCGAATGCGCGCGGCGAGCGATGACTCGTACGGAGCCCTGGCGTGCCTGATTTCGTTGTCACATCCGAGTACGTACCCGCGGGCGACCAGCCGCAGGCGATAGAGAGCCTGTCGGAGGGCATCATCGCGGGCGAGAAGAGCCAGGTTCTGCTTGGAATCACGGGTTCGGGCAAGACCTTCACGATCGCCAACGTGATCGAGAGGGTGCAGCGGCCAACCCTCGTGATCGCCCACAACAAGACACTGGCCGGACAGCTTTGCGCCGAGTTCCGCGATTTCTTCGGCAACAACGCGGTGGCCTACTTCGTCAGCTACTACGACTTCTACCAGCCCGAGGCGTACCTGCCCCAGACTGACACGTACATCGAAAAGGACTCCCGGATCAACGAGGAGATCGACCGTCTTCGCCATTTCGCGACACAGTCGATCATGCAGCGCCGGGACGTGGTAGTGGTCGCCAGCGTTTCCTGCATATTCGGCCTAGGCTCGCCTGAACAATATGAGGAAGTCACCCTCACGCTGGCACGCGGGCAGGTGCTGAGCCGCGATGAGATCCTGAAGCAACTGGTGAAGATGCAGTTTTCGCGGAACGACATCGCTCTGGACCGAGGAACCTTCCGGGTCAGGGGCGATGTGATCGAGATCCACCCCGTGGACGCGGATATCGTGACCCGCGTTGAGCTTTTCGGCGACGAGATCGAGCGCATTGTCACCCGGGATATCCTCACCGGCGAGCTTCTCGAGGAGAAGGACAAAACGATCGTCTTCCCGGCCACTCACTACGTGGCCAGCGCCGAACGCACTGAGATCGCGATCGCGTCGATCGAGGCTGAACTGGAGCAGCGACTCGAGTACTACTACAGCCGAGGCCGAGTACTGGAGGCGCAACGGCTGGAGCAGCGCACGCGCTACGACCTGGAGATGATCAAGGAGATCGGCTACTGCCAGGGCATCGAGAACTACTCGCGCCATTTCGACGGGCGGGCACCGGGGCAGGCTCCTTATACGCTGCTGGACTACTTCCCCGATGACTATCTGATGGTCGTGGATGAGTCGCACCAGACGATCCCGCAAATCCGCGCCATGCTGCACGGGGATCGGTCGCGCAAGGACAGCCTGGTCGATCACGGGTTCCGGCTACCGTCGGCGTACGACAACCGGCCGCTCACTTTCGAGGAGTGGGAGCAGAGGGCAAACCAGATCATATTCGCTTCCGCGACGCCGGGGCCGTACGAGCTTTCGAGAGCGTCGCGAGTGGTGGAACTGATCGTCCGCCCGACGGGGCTTGTTGACCCGCCCGTGGAAGTTCGCCCAACGCATGGTCAGATCGACGATCTGGTGGGGGAGATCAAGAAACGCATCAGCAAGAAGCAGCGGGTTCTGGTGACCACGCTGACCATCCGGATGGCCGAGGACCTCACGGACTACCTGCTGGAACTGGGCATCCGCGCACAGTACATGCACAGCCAGATCGACACACTGGACAGGCATGAAATCCTGCGCTCGCTGCGACTTGGAGAGTGCGATGTTCTCGTGGGCATCAACCTCCTGCGCGAGGGTCTTGACCTGCCCGAGGTCTCCCTGGTCGCCATCATGGACGCGGACCGCGAAGGCTTCCTGCGCTCGGAGACAGCCCTGATCCAGACCATGGGACGCGCTGCCCGGCACGTCGAGGGCCGGGTGATCATGTATGCCGACCACGTTACCGACGCGATGCAGGCGGCGATGGATGAGGCCGAGCGGCGCCGGGCGAAACAGATTGCATATAACGAGGAGCACGGCATTACGCCGCGCTCGGTGCAGAAGGCCATCCGCGACACGATCCGCTCCGAAGAGGATGCACGTGAAGTCGCCCGGCGTCTGATACCCGCTGCGGCGGCGGAGGAAGTGGGCGAGGAGGACCTGGCCGAGATCATTGCGGCGCTGGAGAGCGAGATGCAGGCGGCGGCCGCGAACCTGGAGTTCGAGCGCGCGGCGCACCTGCGGGATGAGATCCGAGAACTGCGCGGCCTGCTGGAGGAGGACTAACCCTGGCGCTCTCGCCGAAGGTCGAGGACAAGCTGAGAAGCGTGCCGGACCTGCCCGGCGCGTACACCATGCGCGACGCCGAGGGCAATGTGCTCTACGTGGGCAAGGCCCGCAGCCTACGCAAGCGTCTGCGACAGCATTTCAGGGAGAACGCAACCCCGTACGGCTGGTCGCAGCAACTCTACCCCCGCGTGGACGACATCGAGTACACGGTCACGGCATCCGAGGTCGAGGCGTTCATCCTCGAAGCCAACCTCATCAAGGAGCACAAACCGCGTTACAACATTCGCCTCGCGGACGACAAGAGCTACCCGTATCTGAAGTTGACGGACGAGGTCTACCCACGGCTCATGGTTTTGCGCGACCTGCCCGCGAATGCGCGGGTCCGCGTTCCCGGTCGTGCGGGCGCCAGGCGTTTCCACGACCCGCACCGCCACGAGGTCCACGGCACCGGGTCAGGGCGCATCTTCGGCCCGTACCCCGACACATCCGCCATGCGCCGCATCATGCAGATGGTCCCAAAGCTGTTCGGCCTGCGCGACTGCCGGCGGAACCTGGACGGCACCCCCAACGGGAAGCCCTGCCTGAACCTGCATATCGGCCGATGCGTGGGCCCATGCCGGGGGGAGGAGTTCGTCTCCCGTGAGCAGTACGGCGCCATCGTCGAGCAGACCGTGCGCTTCCTGGAGGGCAAATCTGCGGAGATCGTGCGCGACCTCGAGAGCCAGATGCACGATGCGTCGGCCAACCTGGATTTCGAGCGTGCCGCCATCCTGCGTGACCGGATCAAGGCGGTTGGGCGGGTTACACAGGACCAGCTTATGGTCGCCAACGAGAACCGCGACCAGGACGTCATCGGCGCGGCGGTCCAGGAAGATACCGCGCTGGTGGCATTCCTGCAGGTGCGCGCCGGACGCCTCGTGAAGCAGGACCAGTTTCCTTTCGCGCACGCGAAAGATCGCAGCCTGTCCGACGTGGTTGATGCGTTTCTCACCCAGCACTACGCCCGGGCGGCGTACATCCCGCCGGAGATCCTGGTGTGCGCAGATGTTGGGGACGAGGAAGAATGGTCCGCGCTGCTCAGCGAGGCGCGGGGCTCAAAGGTGCGCGTCTACCGGCCCCAGCGCGGCGAAAAGCGGCGGCTGATGGAGTTGGCGGTGAAGAACGCGGAGATCGGCCTGCGCGCGCACCTGCAGAGTCGCGAGGCGCGCAGGCAGGCTTCGGCGGCGGCGCTGAATGACCTCGCGGCAGCCCTCGGCCTTCCTGAACCGCCCGCGCGAATCGAGTGCTTCGACATTTCCACGACACAGGGTCGGCATTCCACCGGCTCCCAGGTGGTCTTCACCGATGGCCTTCCGGACAAGCGCGGTTACCGGCATTACCGCATGACCCAGACCGAGGGCAAGCCCGACGACTACGCGATGATGGCTGAGATGCTCATGCGGCGGCTGAGCCGAGGGCTGCAGGAGGACCCGCACTTTCTGCCCATGCCGGATCTCATTCTCGTGGATGGCGGCAAGGGACAGCTCAGCACAGCGCTGGAAGTGCTGCGGAAGGCAGGCGTCGACCACATTCCGGTGGCCGGGCTGGCGAAGCAGGAAGAGAAAGTGTTCGTGCCGGGCCGCTCCTTCCCCGTGGACATGGGCGATCACCAGCAGGGACACCTGCTGCTGCAGCGCATCCGTGATGAGGCGCACCGCTACGCTATCACCCACCATCGCGGCCTGCGCGATGCACAGATCACCCGCTCGGCACTGGAGGACATCCCGGGGGTTGGCCCGGAGCGCCGCAGAGCGCTGCTGCAAGCGTTTGCATCGGTTCAGGAGATCGCCCACGCGTCCGTGGACCAACTGGCCGCCGTGAAGGGCATGGATCACCGGGCGGCGCAGGCGGTGCTGGACGCGTTGACAGCAGGGCCGGAGCTCATGAGTGAGCGAGACGGGGTCGACGAGTACGAGGAGTACGAGGAGCCTGAGATCGGCAACACCGAAAACGAACGGAGCGGGGAGCCCAGTTGAGAAGGCTCCCCGCTAACGGGCTGGCTTTGGTGCTCTCTACCCGCCGGCCGCGCGGGACTTCACGTAGGTCAGCATCCCGCCGGCCTTGAGGACCTCGATCTCGCGTGAGGTCAGTTCCACCTTCGCAGTGAACTCCGCGCCAGATGCGAGGTTCCGGCCCTGCACGATTCCGCTGGTCAGGCCGTCCACCACTCCAGTCAACTCGATCTCGTCCCCATCATTCAGTGCGGCGTAGGTCTCTTCGTCGATGACCATCGGAACGATGCCGAAGTTCACCAGGTTAGCCTTGTGAATGCGGGCGAATGATCGGGCGAGGACCGCCTGCACCCCGAGGTACATGGGTACGAGCGCGGCATGCTCGCGGCTGGATCCCTGGCCGTAGTTGTCGCCGCCGAGGATCACGCCGGCACCGGCCTCGCGGGCCTTCTCGGCGAAGCCGGGCGCGACATTGGCGAAGGCGAAGTCGGCCATCTTCGGGATATTGCTCCGGTACGGCAGCACCTTCGCACCCGCAGGGGCGATGTCGTCGGTGGTCACATTGTCGCCAAGGCGCAGGAGCACCTTGCAGCGGATGGTGTCTTCGATGGGCCCGCGCGGGTGGACGAACTGGATGTTCGGGCCGCGGATGACCTCGACGTCGGAGCCATCAGCGGGCGGCGCGATGACCATGCGGTCGTCGATGTCGAAGCGCTTTGGAACACTGACCTCAGGCGCGTCGCCAAGCTCGCGCGGGTCGGTGATCTTGCCCGTGAGGGCCGCCGCCACGCAGGTCTCGGGGCTGGCCAGGAACACCCGGGCGCTGAGGGTTCCGCTGCGGCCCTCGAAGTTGCGGTTGAAGCTGCGCACCGAAACACTGTCGGTCATTGGCGACAAGCCCATCCCGATGCACGGGCCGCAAGCGCTCTCGAGAATCCGCGCCCCCGCGCCGATGATGTCCGCCAGCGCGCCGTTGCGGGCCATCATCTCGAGCACCTGCCGCGAGCCGGGGGAGATCGCCAGGCTGACCTCGGGGGGCAGTATCTTCCCACGCAGGGCCGCGGCGACGGTGAGCATGTCTCGCAGGGACGAGTTGGTGCAACTCCCGATGCAGACCTGGTCCACGGGTGTGCCGGCGACTTCGCGCACCGCGACCACATTGTCGGGGCTGTGGGGCCGGGCGATCATGGGCTCCAGCGCGGAAAGATCGATCTCCACGATCTGATCGTATTCAGCGTCTGCGTCGGCAACGAACTCCTCCCACGCGTCGCCACGATCCTGGGCGATGAGGAAATCGCGTGTGAGTTCGTCGCTCGGGAACACGGAAGAAGTCGCGCCCAGTTCGGCGCCCATGTTGGTGATGGTGGCGCGTTCGGGAACGCTAAGAGTCCCGACGCCGGGGCCACCGTACTCGAACATCCGGCCCACGCCGCCCTTGACCGAGAGACGCCGCAGCAGTTCGAGGATGACGTCCTTCGCGGAGACCCACGGGCTGAGAGCGCCGGTGAGTTCCACGCGCACGACCTTGGGGCAGGTCAGCGAGAAGGGTTCGCCGGCCATCGCACAGGCCACGTCAAGCCCGCCCGCGCCGATGCCGATCATGCCGATGCCGCCGGCGGTGGGAGTGTGGCTGTCACTGCCCAGCAGCGTCTTCCCGGGCACGCCGAAACGCTCCAGGTGTACCTGGTGGCAGATTCCGTTCCCTGGACGCGAGAAGTAGACGCCGTGTTTCGCGGCAACGGTGCGCAGGTACAGGTGGTCGTCGGCGTTCTCGAACCCGGTCTGAAGCGTATTGTGGTCAACGTAACTGACGGAGAGCTCGGTCCTCACCCGCGGCACGCCCATGGCTTCGAACTGCAGGTACGCCATGGTGCCGGTGGCGTCCTGTGTGAGCGTCTGGGCGATGCGGATGCTGATCTCCGCGCCGGGAGTGAGCTCCCCGGAGACCAGGTGACGGCTGAGGATCTTCTCGACAACGGTGCCCTTCACGATGGGACCTCCCTCAAGAACAGCAACTGCCCGGACCGTTCCGGGCGTAGCCCAATCTTACACAATGACCCATGCAGGAGGCAAGGTGGGGGCAGGTCCGCTTCACTCTTGCCGCCGGGGCGCGGACAGTCTACACTACAGTTCGGCCATGCGTTCCGGGTCCCGACCCCGCCGCCCTGGCATGCTTCATCCAATTCCCGCGCCGCCTTGCACTCCGGGCCACCTATCACCATGCCGCTCATCAGCGTCCACAACCTGACCAAGTACTACGGCACCGATCTCATCTTGGACGGTGTCTCGCTGAGCATTGATAACCGGGATCGCCTCGGCCTCATCGGCGCGAACGGGACCGGCAAGACCACGCTCTGCCGCATCTTGATGGGTCTGGAGTCGTATGAGGATAACGCCCAGATCCACAGAGCCCGCGGGATGACGGTGGGGTACCTGTCGCAGGACGTGGATTTCGGCGTCGCCAGTACGCCGTGGGAAGTGGTCATGGCGGTGTATGGGGAGATGCGCCGGCGCGAGGAGGAGATCCGCAAGCTCGAAGAGGAGATGGCGGCGGAGACGGACCGCGACCAGCTTGCGGAGTTGCTGGAAGAGCACGAGCGCCTCACCGCGCACCATATCGCCGCCGGCGGGTACGAGTACGAGCGCCGCGCGGCCACCGTCCTCACCGGACTCGGAGTGCCCGAGGCCGATTTCCGCAGGGAGATCTCGAGTTTCAGTGGCGGCGAACAGCGCCGGGTTGCCCTGGCGCAGCTGTTGCTCAAGGAGCCGGACCTGGTGCTCCTGGACGAGCCCACGAATCACCTGGACATTCAGGGCATTGAGTGGCTGGAGGGGTACCTCAAGAGTTACCCAGGGGCCGTGGTGTGCATCTCCCACGACCGGCGTTTCCTGGACTCTGTAGCGCGGCGAATCCTGGAACTGGAAGCCTGCGACCTCACGGAGTACAGGGGCGGCTACTCGGACTATCTGCACCAGAAGGAAGAGCGCTTGCTCACGTACAGCCGCCAGTACGAGCGGCAGCAGCAGGAACTGAAGAAGCAGATGGCTTTCATCCGCTGGGCGCTGGGGACCCAACAAGAGAAGAAAGTGCGCGCGGCCAAGAGTCGGCTGAAGCTGCTGTCGAAGATGGAGTACCTCGAGCCGCCACCGGCCCAGGCGCGGCAGATGAACCTGCGGTTTGAGCCGAAGATGCGCGGCGGCGAGGAGATTCTCGAACTCACCCGCGTGGGCATGAGCTTCGGCGAGCGCAGGCTGTTCTCCGACGTCAACCTGTTCGTACGGCGCGGCGAACGGGTGGGAATCGTAGGCCCGAACGGATGCGGGAAGACCACGCTGCTGCAGATCATCCTGGGTAACCTGCAGCCCACCGAGGGCAAAGCTCGACTGGGCGCCAGCGTGGAGATCGGCTATCACCGCCAGGACGAATTCGGCCTGACCCCTGACTTCACGGTCTTCCAGGAGTTCCGCCAGATCCTGCCGACCGCCGATCAGGGCGAGATCCGCAGCCTGCTGGCGCGCTTCCTGTTCGTCGAGGACGATGTGTTCAAGCGCGTGGGAGACCTGTCTGGCGGCGAGCAGAGCCGGCTGTCGCTGGCGAAGTTGATCCTCACGCAGCCCACGGTGCTGGTTCTCGACGAGCCCACGAATCATCTGGACATCGACTCGCGCAATGCCCTGGAGCACGCACTCAGGGATTACCGCGGCACGGTCATCGTGGTCTCCCACGACCGCTATTTCCTGGACAATGTGGTCAATCGCGTGGTGGTGATGGGAGGCGGCACGGCGGTGGTGCACCAGGGCAACTACGCATCGTACGTGGCGAAGCGTGAGGCAATCCAGCAAGAGAGGGAAGCCGAACGGCGCGAGCGCGAGGAGCAGGAACGCCGCGACCGGCAGCGCCAGGAGCGTCTCGCGCGGCAGAATCGCAAGGACAAGCGGCCACAATCAGCAGGGGAGCAGTTGCCCACGGCGGAGGAACTGGAGGAGCGGGCGGCGTACCTGGAGAAGCAGCTTGAGAAGGTGCATCGCATTCTTGGCGACCCGGCCACATACGACCAGCCGGCGCGTGCCCAGGCACTGAGCGCCGAGCATGAGAAGCTCAGTTCCGAACTGCGTACAGTCTACGAGCTCTGGGAGCGGGTGGTGGCGGAGGACAGCTAGATGCGCCCGAGATCTCTCGTTCTGATGCGCCACACGCCGCGACCGAAGCGCATGTCTGGATCCCGGCAGTGAATGAGGAGATGCCCATGTTCGGCGGCTTCTATGAAGGCAGGAACGTTCTGGTCACCGGCCTGAGTGGTGCGAAGGGAACGTGGGTTGGATGGTACCTGTTGGAGGCCGGGGCTGCAAAGATCATCGGTGTGGACAACGCGCGCAGCCCTGAGGGCTCGTGCTTCTCGCGCTGTGGCCTGGGTCAGGACCCTCGCGTCGTCCTGCATACCGAAGACGTGCGCATGGCGGATCACCTGACGGAAATCGCCGAGAAGGAGCAGGCTGACGCCGCCCTGCACCTAGCCGCGATGGCTATTGTCGGCGAGTGCAGCCGCAGCCCGTTGGAGACGTACTCGGTCAACGCCATCGGCACTGCATCCTTCATGGAGATCGTCTGGCGCACGGGAATCGAGCGCGCTGTGGTCGTCACAACCGACAAAGTGTACCGGGACAAGGGCGGCGAGCCCTGGGTGGAGGATGATGCGCTGGTTGCGAGTGGCCCCTATGCGGTATCCAAGGCCTGCGCCGATCTCATCGCTCGCGACTATTACCAGATGTACCTGAAGCCCGCGGGGAAGCGCTTTGCCATTGCCCGTGCCGGGAACGTGCTGGTGCCGGGCGACCGGCACAAGGGCCGCATTTTCGTGGACATCGCCGATGCCCTCGCGGCCGGCGAGCCGCCGGTCATCATGAACCCCGCTTTCACCCGCCCCTACACTTTCGTGGGCGATACCGTCAGTGGGTACCTGTGGCTTCTCGCCCAGTCTGACCGGGCCGGCGTGGATGGCGAGGCCTTCAACTTCGGCCCAATCGAAGAGCGCGGGGTGCCCAACGCAGACCTCGCGACGAAGATGTGCGACCTTTGGGGTTCCGGCATCACCTGGGAACGCGGCACGCCCCGGGACGAGCCTTTCGCGCACCAGAGTCTGGACTGCACCAAGGCCAGGGAACGCCTGCACTGGCACGCCGCGTACACGCTTGACCAGGGGCTTGCAGAACTGGTCACCTTCGAGAAAGCCCTGGCCGCTGGCGCCACCCCGCCCGAGTTGCGCGCGCTTGCCCAGCGGATCGTCGGGGACCACGTAATCAGCGCCGGCGAGCAAGGGATCGCTTGGGCGGTCTGACCTGTTGGCACCGCCCGCGTTGGCGCCGGCAGCTCAATGCCTCACTTCCGGAGGTCCGCCCATGCCTACCCTCCTCATCACTCTCCTGTGCTGCGCCGCCTGTTCCGCTGCCCCCATCCAGGTGGGTGATGACGCCCTCAGCGTGCACCTGGCGGAGGACGGAGCGATCAGTTCCGTCCGCTCGTGGGGACAGGAGGTACTCGCCCCTGACGCTCTGGGGACGCTCACCGTCCATGATGTCTCCGGCAAGCAGGGCTCCACTGTTCTGCGCGGATCGGTGGCGGTGGGGGAGACCGGCATCGCGGCCAGCTACCCCTGCGACCAACTCGGGCTGGACGTGGATGCCGTCTACAGCGCCGGGCCGCTGAGCACGGTGGGCATCACTCTCACCGTCCGCGACCGCACGGGGCAGGATCGGGGGCTCGCGCTTGAGTTCGGCCTGCCCGTCGGTGCGCAGGGTTGGAAATGGTGGGACGATCCGGATACCTGGCGGGCCACCGAGGCAGGGCAACAGTATGCAAACCTCACCCGACTGCGTGGCCTGCCCGGGTTGCCCGAGTTCGATGACAAAACGAATCTTGCGAGCTTCGGGCACTACTCCTGGTACCCCGTCGCCGCGATCACGGGCAGGACCGGCCTGGGACTGGCGAAACCGCCGCGGGATGCCTGCCTGTTTCGCTTCGGCTTCGACGGTCGCCGCGGCGTACTGTATTCGGCCTGGGATTTCGCCCTGAGCCCCGATACCCGGGAACCCGGCACTGCGCGGTTCTCCCTGGTCCTGCTTCCCCTGCGCTCCGAGAACGGATTCCGTGGCGCGCTTGCGTCGCTCTACGCGCTCTGGCCCGAAGACTTCCGGGCACGGGTGCCCTCTTTCGGCGCCTGGATGCCCTTCGACCGACTCAGCGAGATCCCCGACGTGGATGAGTTCGGCTTCGCCTACCAGGAGGGGGCGCCCGAGCCCAGGTTCGACGATGAGCTGGGTGTCTCCAGCTTCATCTACTTCCATTGCGCGGGGGAGTTCGCCAGCATCCCCGGTTATACGCGCGACCAGCCGCTTCCGCCGTACGAACAGCAACTGGCGGCACTCAACAGGGTGGCCAAGGGGCACACTGGGATCGATGATGTGTGGGAGATCACCGGGATCCAGAACCCGGACGGTACCGTGAATATCCTGCCCGAGCGCGTCTACGGGCATATCTTCAGCCAGCCCTGCGTGGACCCGGACCTGCCCTACGGGAATGCCATGGTGCAGCGGCTGGTGGACCGGGTGATGGAGGAGCCAGCGCCGGTCGGGGTGGACGGGTGCTACTACGACGGGATCGCGGTGGGGCTGGACTACTCGCGCGAGCACTTCCGGGTTGCGGACAACCCGCTCTTGTGGGATGCATCGCTGCAGCGGCCGGTGGCCTACAACTTCTTCGCATCGCTGGAGTGGGCGCGGGCCATTGCCGACACGCTCCACCCCGCGGGGAAGCTAACGATGCTCAACGACTCGTCGATGACTTCCTTCAGCTATGCGTTCCCGTACCTGGATGTACTGGGCGCTGAAGGCGGCTGGATCAACTCCGACGAGAGCTTCCTGCGCGCCCGGGCGTACTCATACCAGAAGCCCTTCTGCACCCTCCTGAAGACCGACTACAGCAAGCATCCGCAGGCCAGGGTCGAGTCCTACATGCGCAGTTGCATGGCCTTCGGGGTGCTTCCCGGGTTCTTCGACATCAGCCCCAGCGGCGCGAACCCCGGCTCCAGTTACTGGGATCACCCGGAGTGGTACAACCGCGACCGCCCCCTGTTCAGGCGCTACATGCCGCTGTGCGCGGAGCTGTGCCGGGCGGGTTGGGAGCCGGTGCGCATGGCCTCGAGCCTCACCACGGGGGCCGAGATTGAGCGATTCGGCGCCGGAGCAAGCGGGTCGGCCGATGGCCTCGTCTACTTCACGATCCGCCGGGACCTCACGGAGGGGCCGCCCGCGGTGGGCATCGATCTGTCGGCGGATCTGGCCTGCCTCAAGGCGCCCGACGTCTGCGGGCTTGATCTCCTCACCGGACAGGTGCTTCCCATCCGCGAGGGTCGGCTCGAGGTCGAGGTGCCTCGGGCCGAGGTGGGTGTGATCGCAGTGGGGACGCCGGCGCAGCTTTCCGCGCGCTGCCTGGACGCGATGGCCCGGATGATCGGCGCGCGACAGCAGTACCAGGCCGCGACTGAATCCGCCAGTAAGCTGCTCACAGGCTGGACGCCGTACATGACCGGCGCGGAACTGGACTACACCGTTGCCCGCACCGGACATGCGTCTCTGCGGGCCACCCTTGCGGACCCGGCAAAGATGGCCGGGGCAATCCAGGTGCTGAACCTCAACCAGAGCGAGCCGGAGGACCTAATCATCAGGGGCGCATCACGGGCCCAGGACGTCTCCGGCATCAAGGACAGCGGCTACAGCGTGTACGTGGATTGCTACTACCACAATGGCGAGAAACTCTACGGAAGCACGATCCAGTTCTCGCCCGGCACACATGATTGGGAAGCGGGAGAGATCCGCATTCACCCGCAAGCCACCATCAGCACGGTCAGTGTCTACTGCATGTTCCGTGGGCATACCGGGACGGTCTGGTTCGACGACCTGTTCCTGGCGCGGGCGTCTGACCCGGAGAGGAACCTGCTGAAGAGCCCGGGCTTCGAGCCCGCGGTGGCCCGCGCTACCACAGACGCAGTGAGGGACGCTTTCGCCCAGTTGGATGCCCGGCGGGAACAAGCGCTCAAGCTCGTGGCGAGTCTCGACGCCGACGGCCTGACGGAACTGGCGGCCGCGACACAGAGCGATCTGGCCGGGTTCGATGCACTGGAAGCCCGGGATGCCGGCGCTCGCGCGCGAAGAGACCTGGCGGACGCTGCGGACCTCGCCAGGCTGGCGCTGATCGCGTTCACGGGCAACACCACAGCCGTTCTCTGGCCCCAGCGACTCACGGAGCCCTCCCCGCTCGTGGCCACGGCACCCGCTCCGGCTGCCCCGAACTGGTGGGTGGTGGACAAGACCACGGGCGTCCCCGCGGGCACTCGCCTATCAGTCGACAGCAATTTCAGCGGATATCAGCCGGACGTCCTCGCCGATGGCCGCATCAACCCGGACACTCCGGACTGGACCCGGGTTGCCTGGGCATCGGCCGATGATCCGCGCCCACACTGGATCCGCATGGACTTCCCAGCGCCGCGGAGGGTCGGCAAGGTAACGGTGCACTGGGCCCTTGACGGTGGCGTGCGCTACCGGTCGAGGGACGTGCGGGTGGAGGTGCGCGACGGGGAGAGCTGGAAGGCGGTTGATCTTCACGAAGAAGGCATCGACGCGAACAACGAGCGGACCGTGTTCTCCTTCGAGCCGGTAACGGCGGAGTCCCTGCGCATCTACCAGCCCGCGAGTGGAGGACCTGCGGTCCGTCCCGACATCCTGTGGGTGACCGAAGTGCAGGTGGAGTAGGGGCCGGGGGCTACCTGCCCTTGCCGCCCTTGCCGGCAATGACCTTGTTCTTCGCGCGCCGCCGGACCCCGGACACGTAGCCTGACGCCACGGCGCCCAGCAGGAGCACGGCGAGGACGATCAAGAACACGCCGTGGTCGGCCCTGCCGTTCACGAGCAGTATGATACCGTACACCAGCAGAAACAGGCCCAGCGGCAGTGCCAGGGCCGTAAACGCGCAGTTGAGAAAGTTGTCCACGGATCCACCTTCCGGTCGAGCAGGGCAGGGAATGTGCCGGCACGGGAGGGCCCTGTGCTGATGACGGGGCCAGTCGCGGGGGCATTATACCGGGCGCGCAAAGGACGCGACAAGAGCCAGCCCGGCCTAACGCACGGGTCTGACCGCGAAAAGTGGGTGGGGGCATACCATCCTGGCACGATCCCCTCATCGACCACGCGCCGCAATGCTTCAGGCCGTAGCCGTAGCCTCATGGCCGGCTTCGGGGGGCAGGACCGGAAGGCGCGGAAATGCTCGGGCCGGCGATCAGGTGACGGGTGATTACCCACAGAATCAAGTCCGACCCTTAACGTACTGGTAACTTGACAATGCGCGCTGAAAGGTGTAGCGTCTGCGGGTTCCCTCATACCGCAAACACGAAAGAAGCATGATCGCGCCATGGGCGTCATCGAGTTTCTCAACCGCCTTTTCCCACCCCGCGAGACCGACACGAACCGCGAAGTCGGGCGTAATGAGCCGTGCTGGTGCGGAAGCGGGCGCAAGTACAAGTCCTGTCATCTCCAGGCCGACCAGAAGAAGCAGCAGTCCCGCTGACCTGACGGTCACCGACCTATCCCCCGCCTGCCGGCAAGAGTGAATGCGCGCCACGGTCCTGCGACCGGGGCGCGTTGCTGTGCGTGGACACCGGGGGGCCGCCGCCTTGACGCCCGGGCTGGTTTCGTGTCTAATCCTCCTACGCAGATTCCGCCTGAGCCATGCGTGAGCCTATGCCTCGTCCGTCAATGGTTGCCGTAATCGGTCTGGACGGCGCCGACTGGAGGATCCTCCAGCCGATGCTTGATGCCGGGCGCCTGCCGGTGCTCGCGGGCCTCATGAACCGTGGCGGGTGGGCCCGGCTGAAGAGCGTAGAGCCCCCTGTTTCGTCCGCCGCCTGGACCAGCATGTGCACGGGCGTCAACCCGGGCACCCACGGCATCCTGGGTTTCGCGCACATGGACGGCTATGGTTCGCAGATCATCCGCTCCGTTGATGTGCGAGCCCCTCAACTATGGGATCTCCTTCGGGCCGCGGGCCTGCGCAGCCTGGTCACCAACCTGCCCAATCTCTACCCGCCTGTGGATGTGAACGGCGTGATGGTCACCGGCATGCTCACTCCGGATGTGGCTTCGCGCTGGGTTCACCCCGGAGACCTGCAGGACGAGCTCCTGCATGCGGGCCTGGGCTTCGCTCCCCGGCCGACGGTCCGGGAACTCCACCGTCTCGGCGCGGAGGATGCTCGGCGCGCACTGGCGGATTCGGCGGAGCTCCAGGGGCGGACGGTCCTCCACCTCCTGCGTGAGGGGCCCTTCGGCCTGTTGTTCACGGTGCTGGATACCGGCGACCTGGCGCACCATGCGTATCTTGGCAGGGCGCACACAGAAGCCATCGAGACGGGGCAGGCGCTGCTGGATACGGATTCCGGCGCGATCATCGCCAGGCACCTGGGTGATCTGGATGAACTGCTTGGTGAGATTCTTCGCGCCCTGCCTGCAGACGCAGCGATCCTCGTGGTCTCCGATCACGGGTTCGAGCCCAAGCCGAAGGCTGTCTACCTGAACCAGTGGCTGGCGGCCAATGGTTACCTGTGCCGTTCGCGGTTCGGCGGCAGCAGCAAGGATGCGATGAACTGGCGCAAACGCACGGTCGCGGAACTGCTGGGCAAGCTCAAACTCGGGCCGTTGGCTCGCCTGCTGCCCTCGGGACTGCGTGAACGGCAGATTGCGGTTCCGCGTCTCGGCCGTATGCTGCGCGCGCCCTCGCCCAACTGGCGCCGCACCCGGGCGTTCCTGGACCCAACCGCGCTGGGCGCAGGCATCCGGGTCAACCTTGCCGGGCGCGAGCCCCAGGGCATGGTATCGCCGGGGCCGGAGTATGAGTCCCTGCGCGACGAGTTGATCTCCCGGCTGCTGGCCTGGCGCGAGCCGGGTACGGACCTGCCCGTCATCACCCATGCCTGGAAGCGCGAGGACATCCACCCCGGACCTCAAAACGCGCTGGAGCCCGACATCATCGTGCGCTACCGCCCTGACCTCAAGGCCGCGCATACGTACGAGCCTGCGATCATCGCTCCTGCCGAACCTGACCAGGCTGCATGGCACAGCGCGGAAGGCATCATCATCGCAGCCGGTCCGGGCATCGGCCCTTCGGGCGATCTTGGCGCTGCCGACATCCTCGACGTTGCACCGACGGTCCTCACGCTCCTGGGCATCGCCCCGCCCGAGCACATCGAGGGCCGGGCGCTGGCGTGTCTGACGGCGGAGGTGCGCGAGCAGGTGCAGGCTGTGACGCTGGACGTGGGTGTGACCGAAGGGTCAGGACTCAGCGGGGAAGACGAGGCCGAGGTAACCGCCCGGCTTGAGGATCTGGGCTATCTCTAGAGACCAAACACCGAGGAGGGACCAGAAGTGGCGAAGATGCTCATCACGTTCTACTCCCGTTCCGGCCACACCCAGGCGATGGCAGGGTACATCGCCGAAGGTGCTCGGGAGGTCGAAGACCTCGAGGTCACCGTTCTGCCGGTGGCCGATGTGACGCCCGACGACCTGCTGGAGTACGACGCCATCGTCATGGGTTCGCCCGTGTACTATGGCACGATGGCGGCGGAACTCAAGCAGCTCATCGACGACAGCGTCAAGCATCACCGCAAGCTGGACGGTAAAGTGGGCGGTGGGTTCGCTTCGGCCGGCGGCGTCGGTGGAGGCAATGAGACCACGGTGCTTGATATCGTGAAGGCGCTGATGATCCACGGGATGGTCGTCAAGGGCGAACCGATGGGCGACCATTACGGTCCGGTCGCGATCGGCGCACCCGATGACCGCTCCCAGCGTGAGTGCCGCAAGTACGGGAAGATGGTGGCCGAACTGGCGGTGCGGCTGTTCGGGTAACAATGCGCCGGCGTGCTGTTCGGGCCTAAGGTTTGGCTCCAGCTTGCCGCTATAGAGTGTGTACGCAGGCTCTCGACGGCAACCAGTGCCTGGTGCACCACTCGCGGCGAACATCGCAGCCCACGCTGGAGAACTGGCCCATGCAGACACCGAAGCAGTGTTGCAGTTGCCTGAGGATCCTTGTCGCGGGGGGGCGTGAGGACCGGGGTGTGTGGCTGGAATGCTCTCGGGCCCTACCGGTCACCCACGGCTTGTGTCCCGCGTGCGCCCAGCGGTACCGGGAGAGCGCGGCCGCCCTGGCCCCGCCCGTCGCAAAAGTTGCGTAGCCCGAGGGCCGCACCGTGTTGCGAGGCAGGGGATCCCCGGTCCGGGTATCCCCTGTCCGTCTTCAGCCCGATGGTTGCCATGCAGGGAACCGCCGGCCCCCGCAGGAGCATTTCCCCTTTAGAGAGCAAAAGCTGCGCTCCGGTCGCCTGTGGAGGACTACTGTGGATGCACCCAAGGACCTGAAGCTGCTCGATCTCGTGCCGCTGGAGACTCTGGAGAGCCTGTGCCGCCAGTTCCAGGCGGTGGCCGGCGTGCCGATGGTGTTCATCGATCGTGACGGCAATCCTCTCACCAAAGTCGAAGAGCCCCTGCGCTTTTGCGGGTCGCTTGTGACCGGCGACCACGCCAACACGGTCTGCCTGCGCCGCAAGAAATGGGACGAGCCCGAGCCGCGATTCGAGGAGCGGCTGCGCTCGCAGCATGCCGGGCCGAAACCCCTGGCGCACCGCTGCCTCGGGGGATTCCAGGACACTGCGGTGCCGATCGTGGTGGCAGATCAGCTCGTGGCCTATTCCGTTTTTGCCCGCAGCCTGCCCGAGCCGCCGGACGTTGAGGCCTTCCGGGCAATGGCTGTGGATGGCGGCATGGCGCCTGAGGTCGGGGAAGCGGTTGCAAAGCACGCGGTGGTGATGCCCCCCGAGCGCATCCAGGATATTGCGGGCTTTCTCCAGGTCATCACGGAACTCGTGGCGCACGCCGCTTACGACACCCTGCGCGCGCGGCAGATTCTGGAACTCGAAAAGCTGCGCGACGACCTGATCCACATGATCGTCCACGACCTGCGCACCCCGCTCACCAGCATCCTCGGCGGGCTCGAGACCGTGGTGGACACGGACTACGACCCCGAGCTTACCCGGGAGTTCGTCCCCATCGCCCACGCATCCGCGGTCACCCTGCTGGAGATGGTCAACACGCTGCTGGACATCAACAAGATGGAGAGCGGCCAGATGAAGCTGCACCTCGAGGATGTGGACGTCGGCCAGGTTGCGGCCACCGCTCTCGATCAGGTGCGGGGACTGGCCCGAGAGCACAGACACAACCTGGAGTCCGCCATCGATGATGCGTGCGGCACGGTGCGCGCTGACGGGGAGCTTCTGCGCCGTGTGATGGTGAACTTGCTGGGCAATGCCATTAAGTTCACGCCCGACGGGGGCGAGATCCGCCTGGAGGCGGGCTGTCATGACGGGGAAGTCCGGGTCGCGGTGTCTGACAACGGCCCCGGAATCCCGCCCGAGTACCAGGAGCGCATCTTCCAGAAGTTCGGCCAGGTGGAGACGCGCAAGGCCGGCCGGAAGCACTCCACTGGGCTGGGTCTCACATTCTGCCGTATGGTGGCCGAAGCCCACGGCGGGCGCATCTGGGTGGACAGCGAGGTGGGGAAGGGCAGCACCTTCACCATCGCCATCCCGCTCGTGCCTGCGGATTAGGCTGCCGCAGACGGGGCAATCATGGCCCGGCCATGATGCCTGACTGCGGGGTCACAGTCTGGGCCAGCGGCTGGTCTACGGATGCATTCTCGCCGGCGAACCGGATATGCCCCGCGAGGTCGCCGGTTGTCGCGAAGGTGACCTCCCAGGTCCCCTCGTCGCTCTTGACTCGGGCGCCTACCGTCCCATCTGACTCCAACAACTCCGTCGCGCTCATGGCTTGCAGCGTCTGATCGCCCACCTGGATCACATGGAGGAACAGGTCCTCGGCCCTGGGTTCCCCGGGCGACACCTCCAGCCGCCACTGGCCCATCATCGCCAGGTGTTCGGGGTTGAGGCCTCTTGCATCGATCTCCCAGTTCCTGCCTGCCGCCCAGAACTCTCTGCCGGGACCGCCCACAAGATCAAGCCGCGCATCTTTCGGCAGGAGCGTGCGGCAGAACATACGGCCCTGCTGGTGGTCGGCGCGGAGGATGGTCCCTTCGAGGGCAGGTTCATGGGCGGTGTGCAGGAGCCACTGCTTAGCAAAGCCCGGGTCGGTTGAGCGCACGCGGTCGAACACCACGAAATGGCTCGGCATCAGGAATACGAACTGGCGCGTGACCAGTTCGGCTTTCTGTGGGAGACCGCCGGGAGCGCCATGGCGGTAGCTTTCGGTGGCATCCCCGGCGACATAGACGAAGCGGTCGTTGGTCTCGAAAGCCTTGACGACTGACTTGAGCGCACTGTGCTGGCCGCCGTGGTTTTGCGCCACCGCGGGTCCTTCGCCCCAGTACGGGGCAGGCGGTTCGCCGCGCTGGTGGATAAGCACGCAGTTGTGGGCAACCGTCTGCGCGTAGTAGTTCTTCAGATGCTGCCCATTTTCAACCTCATTCACCCGGGTGCCGCTGTCCAGGGCCAGGAATCCCTTGTGGTAGATCACGAAGTTCAGGTTGTCGTAGTGTTTGTGCTGCCCGAGCAGGCCGCCGCAAGTGAACAGACAGTAGGTGTCATTTGGCCCGTCTCCGGAGCGCATGAAGATCTGGCTCATGTTCTCGAAATGCCTGGCGTGGGGCAGGTTTGCGGGCTCGAAGGGCTCGGGCGAATCGTCCATGCCCGTGAGCAGGAAGGGGTAGATGAACCAGGTGGAGGAGTGGCTCTTGCTGGGAAGTCTCTCCTGCAGATACCGGGCCAGCGCTGCTGCCTGTGGCTCGCAGCGGCCAAACAGGTGGCGGATGTTGGCCATGTGGCTATAGAGCTGCCACGTGGGCAGCTCATTGGTGGTATGGTCGCTGTCGCCCCATCCGAAATGGCGCGGGCCGCCCTCCGCCTCGATCCAGTTCCAGATCACGTAGTTTGCGAGCCAGGCACTGTGGGGCCAGTCCGGTGCGATGTTCTCGCCCGTGGCGCTGAGCCAGGTGTAGAAGAAGTTCTGTTCGGCCCACGGGTATGCACCGAAGACGTAGCCCAGGGTGGGGGATGCCCCGCCACCATCGTCTCCGCAGGCCTTCCGCCGGTGCTCCAATAGCCGAAAGTTCTCATCATGCCCCCAGACCAGCCACTCCTGCACCAGGTCCGGTGCGATGCTCGTGCCCAGCGCCGTGCAGCCGATGAACCAAAGGCAGTTGTGCACCCCGTAGAAGCCGGTGGCGTAGTTGCTGTAGTTCTCCCGGTAGATGCGGGG
>Ga0067045_1028786_pt1 | contig 27663 bp, 14 predicted proteins | sample TerdegcTABiofilm_FD_59184 | JGI IMG/M metagenome (GOLD analysis project Ga0067045, IMG submission 59184) | Combined Assembly of (Gp0054472, Gp0054536) Wastewater bioreactor microbial communities from Singapore -Terephthalate degrading... | reverse complement strand
TATTCGTTCAGTTATTTCCCGGCCAACCAACTGATAGAAGTTAGGTATTCCTTTGCCGTCAAAAAAACACTTTTGGCTCCACTCATAATATTTGACATCACCGGTTGGGCCAACCAGAGCAAACTGTGTGACTGATGAAGGGTTTTCGATAGTCAAAAGTGACAGGGATGCCTTGGGGTCATGATCCGGTTCAACCAGAGCCCAGTCGAAGAAATTTTTTCCAACCAAAACGTCTTTATGTTTGCGAACCAAATTGCAAAAGGCCTGGTTTGCAAAGCTAATTTCGGAGTTAGGCAGGAATCGCACTATGAGCTCATTTTGACTGTCCACAATGGACCTATATTGTGCTTCTACCGACCTCAAAGCGTCCTCAACGCGTAAATGACTGGTCAGATCCCTAAAATAACGACTCCCAAGAAATAACAAGAATTTTCGGAGCCTGGCCGAATCCTCCGGAGAGATTCGGGTTATCTGAAAACCGCTGAGAGGGTCGTTGTTGAACTGATCAACTGAAGTCCACCGGCATTTTGCAATAAAGGAAAATCGTTCAACCGGAAAATGTTCATTAGCGCATATTACCCAGTGGATAACGTCACCACTGTTGACGTGAACTTTTTTCAGCCCCACTCCTCTAGAAGTGATGTCAATTACATAGCCTTTGCGGTCGTGCCTGTTGGCATCGTAGGCGCCCAGATCAACATAGACCTTTTTTCTATCAAGGACTCTAGTGTTGGTGGTATCTGTTTCTCCAGCTTTGACGCCGTCACCGTAAGCCTCAGTAGAATTTGAAGAAATATTACCTGTATCTAAATTTTTATCCTCTTGATCCATTCCCCTAAACCCGAAATTCCAAAGCAATCTATCCAATGTTGATTAACTACATCATTAGCTGACTACATTCAAATAAAGAATCGGAACTCATTCTCTTCAATGTTTGTTTTCCCTTATTAAAACTCAGGGGCGTGCGCAAGTTTAGTCAAAGCACGGTATTCAAGTAACATGTCTTGAATGACTTTCTATAAAATATTCCAAATGGATTGATTCAGCCAGTTGATGTGGAATTCTGATCTTTGCTTCTAGTACAAATTGTCTCCACTTGATGAAGATTTCTTAATGAACTGAAAATATAAAATTCCATTTAAACTTCAGTCCAAAATGCTCATCATCTAATTATGGCATATTTTTTGAGAGTAGACATCGGATGTGATCATACTCCTGATTGGCCCCAATCACAGGAGATGGCGTAATCGATTATTTTGTCAACATATTCATTTGAAATAGCAGGTGGTTGAATTTCAGGCAAAGCCTTGTCAATTTGGGTTCTGTCGAATATCGGATTATTTGCAAAGTGTAGCAAGATGGTTTGCATTTGTCTCCAGACCATCCTTTCGGCCTGATTTCGTGGCTGAGTAAATGGAGCTCCTGCTCCGGCAAACCTTAATCCTCCCAAACCAAATCTCCTGCAAATTTGATCAAGTGTCCACTGATGAGTTGGTGGATTTGGATGAGTCAAATGGAAAATCTTATTGTGATTCTTGGGATTCTCGATGAGTCTGATGGCTGCTTTGGCCACGTAATCCACAGGGATGACATTTGAAACCCCGTCAGGGTTTGCAGGGATATCAATGTTTAGGTTGGTTCGTGAAAGACCTGAGCTGTCGTTCATCAAACGTGACATCAGATGAGCGGCCTGGAAGAGAATGTACCAGCCTGAAAAAGACGTACATCGTCCTGTCTCTGAATGACCAACAATGATGGAAGGCCGTAAGAGTGTCGCATTCCCCATCCAGATCTGTTCGGCTTCCCATTTGCTTTCCTCGTAGACATTGACAAAATCCCCACGAGGATGATTGACCTCGAAAACTTTTTGACCCTGAACAAGTCCACAAACATAAGCCGTGCTAATCAAATGAACCCGCAAAGGCTTCTTTTCTACGAGTCTTTTCAGAGTTTGAGTACTTCCTATATTTGTTTTCCGCGGCTCTCCAGTTTCATCCATGTGCAAACGAGTTGAAGCTGCGCTATGAATAAGTGTGTCAACATCATCTATTCCGTCGTACTGGCTTTTCCACTGTTCCCATTGATCGTCAGCTTCCAATAAACCACCCTTGAACCATTTGAGGCTATCAGCGCTTCTAGGAAGTCCCATACTTGAGAGAAACCTTACTGTATCGAGTTTTCGGGATTCGCTTCTGTAGTGAGTCCATACTGTATGGTCCCTTTCCAACAATTCGGCTAAAAGGTACTCTCCGAGAAAACCAGTTCCGCCCGTTAGCAGAACTGTCATTTTTTCAGACATGAAGCCTCCAAAAAAACCTTCAATTAAATTTGTATTCAGTCCAAATTTCGTAAATCAGCATGACAAATTGATTCGGTGATGTTTGCAGGACTGGTTATCATAGATCTTATCCAAACTTCTTATAATATACCCATTGAAGAATCAAAGCTAGCTTTTCAAGAATTAATAAAGGATTTTACTCCTAATGTTTAATCAATACAATATCATAACTTAGTGGAGAAAACATTTTTTCTAAAATGATGTCCATTTTATGCTATATTATAGGATTAAACTTTCTAGAAATAGGTAAAGAAAATGATCCCTGATTCTCACAAAGCGTACCTAACTTTCGTATGGAGAGCCAAGGAAATAACTTCCGCAGTCATCGAACTAGCTCGGAATAATGGCGTAAGAGCTCTTTTTGATTTGGATTCGGTTCCTTTAGGGAAGGCGACTGAAGCACTATTGATTGCAGATGGTTTGAGCGATTGCGTCGATGTAAAATTGAATCATGCAGATATTGAAAATGGTTTAGCAAGAGATTTCATAATTGAAACAGGTCTGGATAGGGTTTGGGTAGAAATTCAGAGTTTTTTGCCTGAACGATACGTTGACAGGGTGTTGGGAAAAATCTCTGATCTATCGCAAAGTTGTGAAATAATTCCTGTAGTGAGTGATCCGGGGCATATCGCAAAAATCTTACACAGTAATTCTTCAGTAAAGAGCATAGGTTTGAAAGGGGCTGAGGCATCTGGTTTCGTTGGTTCAGAGAGTGCGTTCAATTTGTTTGGGATCCTGAAAGCCTTAATTAAAGACAATGGTTTGAATCCTAAGACTTACATATGGGGAACTGTTTCGAGACCGGAATTAGCGGCAGCTTTCCTGGCGGCTGGGGCTGATGGAATAGTATTCGAGAGCATACACTGGTTGACGGACTTGGTGGATTGTAGCCTGGATGTCAAACAAAAAATATCTAATTTGAAGCTGGATCATACCGACTTGGTGGGTGGTAACCTAGGCGTCTATTGTAGGCTTTATAACAAGGGCAATTCGAAATCTGTTAAGGATTTAAGGCATTATGCTGGTTCTCTTTGCGGCGCCGAAATAGGCCAGGAGCAAAAGGACTTTTTTGCAGAACGTATTCGGAATCAGTGGACGGATGCTCTAGAAAGTAACTTTGGCCGCGAGGAGTTGATTCCAGTGGGGGTCGAGGCGGTTTTTGCGGCTGATTTTGCAAGAGAGTTTGGGGATTCATCGGAAAAAGCCATAGGCGCATTTGCGCAAAAGATTGCTAGATTTCTTTCCGAATCAGGATTGGTTTCAAAAAAGTTCATAAATAGCGAAGTAGCCAAGGAGATGGGAACAACTTATCCGTTTATACAGGGCGCAATGTCGTGGATAACGGATGATCCGGATTTTGCGAGCAGGGTAGCTCAATCGGGCGCTTTGCCTACGATAGCGTTGGGTTTAATGGACAGGGGCACGCTCGATACAAAACTGGGATCATTGCCTGAACGCATGAACGGTAGGCCTTTTGCGGTGAATGTAATAACCCTGTCGGAAAATCCCCATCGTGAGGGCCAATTAGCCTGGATAGAATCTATTCGGCCCCGATTTGCGGTTGTAGCGGCCGGTGAGCCGTCGCATGCTTCACAGTTGAAAAGTAAAGGAATCGAGCCTATTTATATTGCTCCTAGTGAAGACTTACTTAAACTGGCTCTTGAGTTAGGAATCCAGTACATCATTCTTGAAGGGTCGGAATCAGGAGGCCACGTAGGGATTCATTCTACGATGACCTTGGCCCAAACGTGTTTAAGCCTTAGAGACAAGTATGCCAAATTGTTTTCGAAGGCTAGAATCATCCTTGCTGGAGGGATATTCGACCGCAGAACCGCTTTCATGGCTGCGATGGTCGGAGCTGACGCCATACAGATGGGCACTTGCTATCTTAGTTGCAAGGAAATAGTTGAGAGTGGGGCCTTGTCCGAGCTTTATCAGAGGGTGGTGATAGATGCGGCTCCGGGGAGCACCGTGGTTACTGGTGAGGGTGTAGGCCTTAGGGTAAGGTCTATAAGAACATCTCGGATAGAGCAAATATGCGATCTCGAGCGTGGTTACTCTTCGGGACAGCAAGATGAGGGAGCGTTCCGGCGGGAAATAGAGGCCTTAAGCGCAGGCAGCCTATTTGTGGCGGCCAAATCATTAGACAGGCCTGGTGGGGTCAAGCTGTCAGACAGTGAGGTTCTTCAAAGAGGTCAGTTTATGTCTGGGGCGTGCGCTGGCGCTATAAAGAAGACTCAGACACTTGAACAATTACATCGAATTCTTGCAGGTGATTCGGTTTCCGAAGATTTTCCTGTGATGAGAGAGTTGGATCTGAAATCCTCAAGGGGGTCGCAGGATTTTAAAAAATCTCAGCTCACTAGGAGCCGACAGAGTGAATTTTTTGGTGATCCTGGCAAAGAGCGAATAGCTATAACTGGAATGAGCGTTGTCAACTCGCTGGGAAATTCTCCTGAAGAAATATGGAATTCCACACTTGCTATGCGCAGTGGCATTAGCGAAGTTCCACTTACGAAGTGGGATCACAGCGAATTCTACAACCCTCGACCTCGAGTTTCTGAGAAAACCTATTGTAAATTCGGCGCATTCCAAAATCTGGAAGTATCGAGAAAGGAGTTGGGAATTCCACCTCAGGATTTCAGGACTATGGCTGCGGCTACTAAGGTGACGATGTGGCTGGCTCATAAGGCTATAGAAGAATCGGGAATACTCAATTGTGACATCCCGCGCGAAAGGATTAGCGTTCTGATCTCGCAGAATGCTGGTGAAGCAGCATCGACACTGGAGGAAATGATAGTTAGAGCCTCTGTTAATAAAATTCTCAGAGATGTGAAACGGGCAATTCACTTAACTCCAGAACAGGAGGTTGCTGTTGAAAATCAGATCAAGTCCGGCAGGCTTGCAGTAGACGATACGACATTGTTAGGAAGATTGAACTGCTCCGCGGGCGGATTCATATGTAACAAATATGGTTTTATGGGGCCGAGCTTCTCGGTTTCCGCTGCCTGCGCTACAGCCCTGGTTGCTCTTTACACGGCTTTTCAACTAATCCGGAATGGGATAATTGACGCGGCGATAATTGGAGGGGCAGAAGAATTGCTGACTCCGATGCATTTCCTGGAATTTTCGGCTTTGGGCGCCTTGGCAGGTTTGTCAGGCTCTAATCGGAGGGCGTCCGAGGTCAGCAGGCCCTTTGACGCAGATCGTGATGGGATGGTTCTAGGAGAAGGTGGAGGCATGCTTGTAATTGAGCGGGAATCGGTGGCCGTCAAACGAGGGGCCAGGATTCATGGTTTCATTACGGGTATGGGAGCCGGAAATAACAATAGGGGTATGATCGAGTCTTCAAGAATAACTCAAATCCCTGCTATTAGGGCTTCATTCAACAGCGCCGGTTATGGTCCGGACACGGTTCAGTTTGTTGAGTGTCATGCTACTAGCACCAAGCAAGGAGACATAGAGGAGGTTCAAGCCCTAAAATCTGTTTTCGGTTCGGATCATCCTGTTTGGCTAGGTTCTTTTAAATCCCAGATTGGTCATACCTTAGGGGCTTCCGGGGTCAACAGCCTAATCAGAGGGATTATGGCCATGAACAGCGGGGTCATTCCCCCAACTCTAAATTACGAAAAGCCGGATCTTGAAATGGAACTAGACAACTCGTCATTCAAAATAGCGTCGAATCCTGAACAGTGGCCGGATACTAACGGAAGGCCGCGCCGTTTCCAGGTTAACGCATTTGGTTTTGGGGGATCTAATTACGTGGTGCAGCTTGAACAAAACCTTCAGGAAGAAGCTCAGCAGATCAAAAAGAGTGTTTTTGGAGTGACTAACTCATCAGTAAAACGGACTGATCTGCCAGAAGTTAATGGTGTAGTGGCTTATGAAACCGATATTTCAGGTAAGAAATATCGGATTGCCGTGGTAGCGGAGTCTAAGGAGAAAGCGCAAAAGGCGTTGGTTCAAAATGAGATTTTTTCTAACGGAAACAACTTTACCCACAAGAGACTAAAGGCTTTAGCTAAGCAAGGTATCTTTTTAGGAGATATGTCCGATACGTCTCCTCCTTTGGCTTTTGTTTTTCCCGGTCAGGGATCGCATTACGCCGGAATGGGGCTGGAACTATACAACACTTTTCCTGTGATAAGGCATTGGATGAATCGAGCGGCAGATGTAGCCGAATTTGATATCCTCAAACGACTTTTTTACGACAAAGAAGAAGATCTTCAAAAAACGCGATGGCAGCAACCGGCTCTTTTTACTTTGGAATACGCAATGGTCCAATACTTGACGTCTTTGGGTGTTAAACCCACTGCCATGGCTGGGCATAGCCTTGGGGAATTGACGGCGTTATGTTTGGCGGGTGTGTATTCATTCGAAGATGGGTTTAGGCTTGTAAATAAACGGGCGATATGCATGGATAAGGCTTGTTCCATAAACATGGATCCGGGAGTGATGATGGCTTGTGACGCTCCCATGGAAGTGATCAATGATTTACGGAAGAACAAGGATAAAGTCTACATTACAAACATCAATTCGCCGAATCAGATAGTCATTGGGGGCGATACCGATCAGGTTAAAGAGGTAGGCGCCAAACTCAAAGAAATGGGCCATCGTTCGACTTTGCTCCGGGTTAGCATGGCTTTTCATTCACCCATCATGGCATGTATTCATGATGAATTGGAAGAATTCGTGGATGGAATAGAATTCCACCCTCCTCAAATTCCAGTCATTTCCAATACGACCATGGAGCCCTTTACGGACAATCCCGACGAAATCAGAAAAACCGTCATGGCTCATCTCGAATCATGCGTTAACTGGATGCCAAATGTAAAAACGCTTTGGAATGATTACGGCATTCGATTGTTTGTGGAAGTAGGCCCCAGAGAGATACTGAGCAACCTGATCCTTGACACCATAAATGAGGCCGAGTGCGTTCAAACATGTCTGCCATCAGCCGAGACGGTCATTTTCAGGAATGCTATCGGTCAACTTTACGCAAAGGGAAATCTCAACCTAGGGACTGCGGATGCCCCCGAGGTGTTTGCAAGCCCTGGAGTTACCTACCAGGCTCCAAAGACACAGCAGTTGTTGCAAAATTCATCGGCCAAAGCCAGCCAAACGGTCATCTCTAATCCTATCGAGAGAATTGTACATCGAGAAATCGGCTCATTTGTTTATCAAAGCTTCGGCAGATTTATTAGACCGTCATTGATGGAGTCTATACGAAGAGAAGTTGATCCATCGTGTTCCGAGGCGGATTTGGACGTAATTTTGTCAAGGATGTTCAACTTATCTCAAATTCCGGCTGTTATTCCCGGGGGCACATTACCTAATTTGCCAACTGTTGAGGGAATTCCCCAAAAACAAATTATCGGGACTGATGATGCTGTAGTTGTTTCGGATAACGCTCAGAAGACTGAACTCGACGTTACTGAAAGGGTAATACAAATAATAATGGAAGTTACCGGTTATGAGCGCGAAGAAATAGAACCGGAAATGGATTTGAGGGAAGACCTTTCGATACGTTCCAGCCGGCTACCTGTAATAATGGACGCGGTTGAGGGGCAATTCCGTATTAAAGTCGAGCTCGAAGAATTCATGGATGTTAGATCTATCAAAGACCTTGCCGACCGAATATCTTTAGTACTGGACAGAAATCTGAGCAAGAAATCGGTCAATTCAAGTCAGCAGGGTTTTGAAGATTTTCAAATCTTGAGCGAGGGCGAGGTAAACCCTGCCGATGATACACTCAAGAGAGTCATTTTCAGACGCTCTCCCCTGTCTAATGACAAGGTTCAGCCGGTCGAGTTAAGTCCTTTAGACTCAGTGGTGATTATATCTGCCACTGTGTCGGATTTCAGCAAGAAGGTTGGGGATGTTTTCAGGCGTGATTATGGGGTAAACATTCTGAACTGGAGATTTCTGGAAAACTCGAGCCCAGATTCTTACGCAGGTTCGGATCTTAGAACTGTCGATGGCGCCAACGTGATGGCCGAGAAATTGAGCAAGATAGAGGCCGTTTCGGGATTAGTGTTGGTGTTAGATAATAATTTTAGATCAGTTTTCAATGAATTGGATCAGTTGACTCAAGTATTGACAGGGTATTTCATTGTATTAAAAAAATTTCTTGAATCCTCGTCTAAGAAACTTGCCTTTACGGTTAGAAACGCTGGTGGAGTTGCTGAGTTACTGGAAGAGGGCATTTTAGGTGTCTTTTTGACCGGAGCGCTGGAATTTTCATCCGTCCAATTCAGGTCGTTATCGCTTGAACAGGGATATGAGTTGACGACGGCAATTCGAGCGGCCTTGGATCGAAGCTACAAGCCATTACGCCTAATAAGCGATGAATCTGGAATATTGACGGAGTGTGGATTTGTTGAACCGGTTACATTTGAGTCTGACGAAAGGCTGATTCTGGATAAAGAAGATGTGGTTGTTATTTCGGGAGGATGTTCGGGAATTACTTCTTGCCTGGCTCAGGGTTTGGGTGTTTTTGGGCCGAAGATTGTTTTTGTCGGCAGAACGGATATTGATGATGAAAGCTCTCCAAAGGCCTTGGACACACGTAAGGTTCTGAACAGTCTGCAATCAATAGGAATTGTCGCAGACTATTATAGTTGTGATGTTACGGATTCTACCCAGACAAAAGTGACCCTTGAACAGATTGTGAAGGATCACGGACCAATCAAGGGGATGGTTCACGGCGCGGGTTATCTTAAAGATTCATTCATAAAGCTCATGACGCATGAGGATTTCAAAGGCGTTGTAGATGTAAAATACCTGGGGGCGCTCAACCTTTTTGGAGGAGTGGACTCGGCAAGTCTAAAATTCTTTTTCAGCTTGTCGTCAGCGGCGGCGGTACAAGGAAATCCTGGCCAGGTCAATTATTCCTCGGGGAATAGAATGATGTCGGCTTTGGGGGATTACTGGAATCAGAAACGTCCTTCAATCAAATTCAAGTCACTCGAACTGCCTCCGGTAGAAGGGGTCGGCATGGCTGAAAATGAGGAAGTCCGAGCTTTGATGAAGAGAATGAACGCAAGCTATATTACATTGGAAGAGCTATCAGGGATGTTCACGCGAGAGTTGGTCTTAGGATCTAGCCAAGATTCTACGGTTTTATTCATGAAGACTTTGCCCGTATTAAGCACAGCTCCTTTGGACACAAGCATGCCTGAAGAAGGTGATGAAATGTTCATGGCCGGGTCAGTTTTGTTCAAACAAGAGAGTTTTCCGTTGATTGACAGGGTCAAGAAAATTGACATGGCTAACGGACTACTTGAGGCCCAACGGGTTTTTGAGCAACGTAAAGATCTTTGGATCAGCGACCATAAACCATTTAAATTTTTAGATAAGCCTTTGGTTTCGGCAATTATGGCTTTGGAGACTTTCATGGAGTCAGCTCAGATCCTCTATCCCGGGATGACGGTTAGGGGAGTAAGAGACGCCAAGTTTCTTGACATCATTGAAGTAGGAGCTAACGACAGAAAACTTGCCGAAATCTATTGCAAACGTCTTGAATCATCGGATAACCGAATTGTAGTTGAAGCGACAATGACTGAAAACGGATCACATGGTTCTACACGGTCATCAGATAAAGCCTTTCCAAATTACAGGGCAATGATCATATTAGATTCAGGCGTTGTACCGGATCTGCAGATGGATGGTTTTCCTGTTGATCCTAAAGAATTGGATACCGTACCGTTAAACCATGATGAGGTCCTGGCTTGGTATGACCAGAGGTCAGATCTTCATGGGCGTTATCGTGTGATTGATTTAATAGAGGGTTCAGCTCAGGGGGCTATTCGAGGACAAATGGTTTATCCGGATGTAAACGATTTCCATGGGTATCACTCAGCTGAGTATGTTTATTCGCCATATTTGTTTGAAGCTATTATGCACGTAATGAATTTCTATGGAGCGCTACGTGATCCTTCCAAAACCCAGCCACTAATTCCTTTTGGGATTGGTGAATTGACTCTAATTCGTAATTGCAGGCCGACAGAACGTATAACCATAGAAGCCAGGCGCAACAGTGAGGATGAAAAAGGCGTTTCCTGGAACGCCAGAGCCATGGATGAAGCTGGCGGTTTATTAATGTTTGCGCAAGATGTCAAAATGAGATGGTTCAAAATTTAATCAAATTGCGAGTCTTATTAATAAACAGCAATCGCAAAGAGGACATGCTAGCCGCTCCGCCTATAGGCTTGTGCTACGTGGCTACAGCTGCGGAAGAGGCAGGCCATGATGTAAAGGTTCTTGACCTTTGTTTTGCAGGAAAGAACGTTCATTCGGATTTAAAAAATATCATCAACTCTTTTAGACCCGAAGTGATAGGGATATCTATCAGAAACATAGATAACACCAATATGTTTCATTCGGTCTCATACCTGCCCGAAGTGATAGAACTCATGAAAAACATCAGGAAACTGGCTCATGTTCCTGTAGTGTTGGGAGGCTCCGGGGCTAGTCTGATGCCTGAAAGTGTTTTAAGATCTGTGGGCGCTGACTATATTGTTGTTTCTGACGGAGAAGAGAGCTTCTGTTTATTGCTTGACTGCATAGGTAAGGGTGTTAAGCCAAGCAATATTCCTGGAGTGGGGTACCTTGAAGACAGCAAATTTCATATCACAAAACCAAAGCTTGTGGATTTCAGATCTCCGAGCCCTGACATAGGTCGGTGGATTGACACCTTGCCCTATCAGCAGATAGGCAGCGCCTACAATGTACAGACAAAAAGAGGATGTAGGCAAAGCTGTATTTATTGTACTTACAATCAATCCTTGGAAGGTAACAAACTTAGACTTAGACCACCCGTCGAAGTAGTGGATGAGCTAGAGGAGACATACTATAGATACAAACCGAAAAGCTTTGAATTTGTTGACTCGGTATTTAATGATCCGATTGATCATTCGAAGGCCATCCTTGAGGAGATAATAAGCAGGTCATGGAAGGCAGAATTCACAGCCATGGGGGTTCATCCGAAAGGCATTGACGATGAATATCTCAATTTGATGTGGAGGGCTGGTTTCAGGTCGTTCATGATAACTCCAGAATCAGTTTCGGATGTCATGCTGAAAAATTACAGGAAATCCTTTTTGAAGGACGACATCATAAAGGCTGCTGAGGCGATAAACAGAACCAGTTTTGCCGCATGGTGGTTTTTCATGATAGGCGGTCCCGGTGAGACCAACGATACGGTGCAAGAATCCCTGGATTTTACTGTGAAATATCTGAAAAAGAATGGACGTGCTGTAACTAATGTGGCTCATTTCTTCTTTGGCGTAAGAATTTACCCTGGAACGAGGCTCTGGCAAATAGCGCTCAATGAGGGTTTTGTCAACGTTATGACTGACCCAACTTGTCCGGTATGGTATGTAAGCGATCAATTAAATCTGGATCAAGCTGTCAAGCAAATCTTCGGAGTTGCTGCAAAATGCCCGGAGATATATCTTGGATTTGATGAAAGGATGTTGTCTTTTTCAAAAGCGATAGCCGTTTTTTGCAGACTATTTAGAAAACCTCGTCCTTATTGGAAATATATGCGTTTCGGAAATGTCATTGGAATTAAAACTGGGATACGCTTCATTTTTAAGCCTCCTGATACCGCCAAAATGATCCGGGAGGCTCTCAAGAGACAGGGACATATTCGACCGGCGCTCACTTGAACATTCTTCGGGCGCCTAACAAAACCAAATGATGTTGATCAACGTTTTATATATCAAGATTTCAAGGTGTTAGCATATATATCTGTTATTACGGAGATTTATGGTCGGAACAGATTGATGCTTTCTGGTAGTTTTTAAAGAGTTGGCCTAGGACGAAAGTTCCTCAGACGAAAAAATTCAAAAATATCTTGCATTTTTGATTATCATTGGTTTATTCTGTCGCATCCACATTTAATTTTGTATTTACTTAGGGAGGGTATATATGACTCTAACAAAAGCGGATATTGCGAAAAAAATTGCCGACGATTGTGGCTTTATGAAAGGTGAAGCCACAGAGATCGTAGAGAAGCTGCTTGATATTGTTAAGAGGAGCTTGATCGAAGGTGAAGACGTGATGATTTCTGGTTTTGGCAAGTGGACAATAAAGGGAAAACACTCACGGCGCGGTCGAAATCCTCAAACGGGCAACGAACTGATGCTTGATGCAAGAAAAGTCATAACCTGGAAATATTCCCCGGTCCTAAAGAAGTCCGTAAATCCCTCTTCGTAATACTTTCGATACCGCAATCATATAGTTTTCAAGATTTGATAGCCGCTCCTGATTTTTCATGGGGCGGCTGTTTAGTTTGATTTATTGTAGTGAACCTTGTTCCTGGGGTCATTTTTGTGGTACAACTTAGAGCATCATGCTATTTTTGGCTTGGTGAAAAGGCCCCGGTTTGGGCCTTAATTTTTTGGATTAGTCAAAGCATTTGCTGAACAAGATCACAAAAATGTTTCGTGAAGGTAAGCCTGGTGGATTTATAGAGACTCTGAGGGTAGCCACACCGCTGGTTCTTTCCACATCCTCTTTGACCCTGACACTGTTCATGGATCGACTTTTCTTATCCTGGCAGAGTGTAGAAGCGGTAGCCGCTGTTACTCCAGGTGGGATCACCTATTTCACTATATGTTGTTTCTTTCAAGGAGTGGCACAATATGTTAACACCCTTGTAGCTCAGTCACATGGCGCACGAAAATGGTTGATGGTCAGTAGATCTGTCTGGCAAGGGGTGATTTTCTCCATTTTGTCCATTCCTGTCATGTTGGCCTGCATACCGTTGGGGACACTAGTATTGGATTTGACTGGGCACGAGCCGGCCATTCTAGAATTAGAGAAAGACTATTTTTTCATATTGATGCTTGGTGGTCTTACCTTGCCTTTAGGCGCCTCTTTTTCATCTTTTTTTTCGGGGCGCGGTCAAACATTCATAGTTCTTTTGGGTAATGTTGGCGGCAATATATTCAACATAGTGATGGACTACATTTTAATATTCGGGAAGTTCGGTTTTCCGGAGCTTGGAATTCAAGGGGCTGCCATAGCGACATCATTGTCCAATTTGATTCCGTTAGCCATCTGGTCCTTTCTGTTTTTATCGAACCGTTATCAAATTCCCTATAAAACCCGTAAACATATTGTGTGGGACAAGAAGCTATTTTTAACATTGATGAAATTTGGTATTCCTTCAGGCGCTCAATTTATTCTTGATATAGGATCTTTTACTGCATTTGTGCTTATTGTCGGCAAACTTGGTGTTACTGATCTAGCTATTACAAACATTGCCTTGAGCATTGAATCGCTCAGCTTTTTACCGATGGTTGGCATATCAATAGCCACTGCGACCCTGGTAGGGGAGTATATAGGACAAAGACGGCTTGATATTGCTCAAAAGAGCGTTAATACTGCGCTTATTCTTTCAATAACTTATTCCGGTATACTTTCGGTATTGTTTTGGGTAATTCCCGAACAGCTCCTCAGATTATTTATTAGTGAATCTACTGCTGGGCTGGCCTGTGAGGAATTTTTCACTCGAGGATGCTTTGTGGTCCGTCTGATAGGTCTCTACACAGTTTTTGACACGATCTTCATTGTTTATACTGGAGCGCTCAAGGGTGCAGGTGATACAAAATTTGCCATGTGGGCCCAGGTTGTTTTGGCCTGGATATTTTTTGTTCCACCAGTTTACTTTATGATCATTTATTACGGTCTAGGACTCTACGCGGCCTGGATCTGGTTGGTGATATATATTGTAATAATGGCTGGAATTTTTCATTTCCGTTTCAGATCAGGACATTGGAAAAGCATCAAGATAATTGGTTGAATTGCGGTCGAACAGTTTAGAATAAGACAATGTTATGATTGGGGTTCGCGAGTAGCTCAAGATGCCGTTGGCTGGTTTGGATTTTACGGGGCCGAAAAATTACGTAAATTTCTTTCTTGACGTAAGCCCGGAAATATGACTATGTTTTTCTGTTTATAGGTTTTACTTTTATTAATGCCCAAAGGAGGAATCACGATGGGGCTTCGAAACTATCTGTTCTCTTCCGAATCCGTAACGGAAGGCCATCCCGACAAAGTCGCAGATAGAATTTCCGATTCAATTTTGGATGCTATGCTAGAGCAAGACCCGAAGTCGAGGGTTGCTTGTGAAACCCTTGTAACGACGGGAGTTGTTTTAGTAGCCGGCGAAGTTACTTCGAAGGCCATTGTTGACATTCCTAATATAGCAAGAAATGCCGTTCGAGACATTGGTTACACCGATGGCGCGATGGGATTCGATTGTGACACGTGCGCTGTCATGGTGACATTAGATAAGCAATCTCCTGACATTTCTATGGGAGTTACGGCTGGTGAGGGGCTTTTTACAGAGCAAGGCGCCGGTGACCAGGGGTTAATGTTTGGTTTTGCATGTAATGAAACACCTGAATACATGCCGATGGCAATTAGTTTCGCGCATAAACTTACATCCCGCTTAGCTGAAGCCCGTAAGAAAGGTGATTTGGGTTTTCTTAGACCAGATGGAAAATCTCAGGTCACTATTCGTTACGAAGATGGCAGGCCCAAAGAGGTTCATACGGTTGTTATAGCTGCTCAACACGAGCCTGACGTAACCTATGCCCAGATCAAAGAGGGAATCATTGAAGAGGTTGTAAAAAAAGCCATACCCAATGAATTTCTTACAAATGATACAAAATATCTGATCAACGCCACCGGTCGGTTTGTTGTAGGTGGTCCACTGGGGGACTGTGGTCTTACAGGCCGCAAGATCATTGTCGATACTTATGGGGGATATGGCGCTCATGGTGGTGGAGCGTTCTCGGGCAAAGACCCTTCGAAGGTTGACAGATCCGCATGTTACATGGCCAGACACGTGGCGAAAAATGTTTGCGCAGCAGGTTTGGCGGAGAAATGTATTGTTCAGGTCGCATACGCAATTGGATATCCAGAACCTGTGTCATTGATGGTAGATACTTATGGCACGGGTAGGATTGACGATATGAAACTTTCCCAAATCGTTAATGAGCTATTTAGCTTTAAACCCGCTCAGATCATATCTTACCTTGATCTGTTGAGGCCAATTTACAAAAAGACGGCGGCTAATGGTCATTTTGGTCGGAATGACCCAGATTTTACCTGGGAAAGCGTTCATAGAGCGGATGACCTTAAACAGGCCGCTGGTCTTTAGGCGATTGAAAAAGAGGCGCCATCAACTTTGACAGTTATCATAAAAGGCCTGATAGGCAGTGATGATTTATTTTGAAGGAGATTCGATGAATTACGACGTTAAGGACATGTCTCTGGCTGAAGCTGGGAAGCTAAGGATAGAGTGGGCTGAGCGCAGTATGCCAGTCCTAAAAATGATACGTGACAGATTTGCCAAGGAGCGTCCTTTGGCTGGAATAAAGCTTGCCGCGTGTTTGCACGTGACTACTGAAACGGCAGCTTTGGTGAGAACATTGGCTGCTGGTGGGGCTGATGTCTACCTATGCGCGTCAAACCCTTTATCTACGCAAGACGATGTTGCGGCTGCTCTGGTGAGCGAGGGTTATCATGTTTATTCCATAAAAGGCGAAGATACTGAAACCTACTATAAGCATATCAACGCATGTCTGGATCCATGCCCACATATAACCATGGATGATGGAGCTGATTTGGTGAGCACGATACATTCCCAACGGCAAAATCTAGTGGAAAATATTTTGGGCGGGACCGAGGAAACTACGACAGGCGTGATTCGGCTCAAAAGCATGGCTCAAAAGGGGGTGCTCCTGTTTCCAGTCATAGCGGTAAATGATTCAAACACCAAGCACTTCTTTGACAATCGTTATGGAACGGGGCAGAGCACCATCGATGGTATTTTGCGAGCCACCAACCGTTTGATGGCAGGTAGTTGTTTTGTTGTAAGTGGTTATGGTTGGTGTGGTCGTGGCTTGGCGACACGCGCGTCGGGTATGGGCGCTCGAGTCATAGTAACAGAAATAGACCCATTAAGGGCTTTAGAAGCAGCCATGGACGGATACCACGTAATGCCGATGGCTCAAGCTGCGCCCATCGGGGATTTCTTTTGCACCGTCACGGGTGACACCAGTGTAATTCGCAAAGAACATTTCGAGAAAATGAAAGATGGAGCAATAGTAGCCAATTCTGGACATTTCAATGTGGAAATAGATATTAGCTCCTTGGAGGAATTAGCTGTTTCCAAGCGTGCCATTCGTCCTTTCGTAGATGAATATACAATGAGTGACGGAAGAAGAATCGTGTTGCTAGGAGAAGGTCGTTTGATAAATTTAGCGGCCGCCGAAGGACATCCGTCTTCGGTTATGGACATGAGTTTTGCAAATCAGGCGCTGGCTAGCGAGCATTTGGTTAAGTACGGCAAGGGAATGGGCAAAGAAGTCACAAAACTTCCAGATGAGGTCGATAACGAGATTGCAAGACTCAAGCTTGAATCCATGGGAATAAAAATCGACACATTGACCGCTGAACAGGAGAAGTATCTATCATCATGGGAAATGGGAACCTGAGGTATTTTTTGGATCATATAAGGCTGGCTGTTCATTTCATGTAATTGGCGCCGCTAGGAGTCAGTTTGTTTTCAAAATTTTGCAGCTTCATTTAGATGAAGCTGCTTTTTGTTTTTGAAACTCTGCGCAGCTTTGAATGTCGAATCCCTTTTGAGTGTCGTTAACAATTCGAAGATTGCCAGAATGGGAATTGACTTATATTAAATGTGTAAAACAAATTCCACTTTACAAGAACACATTTTCCCCGAGTTTTTTAAACAATGATATTTTGAGCAAAGACGTCTCCGTAAATCAAGTGAGTTGATTTTTGATTGTTGGATTTTGGAAAAAATGGATAAATAGGACAAAAATTTACAGGCGTCTCTAACATGATGATGTATTAAGACAGGGTTGGTTGTCACTAATTCCAGTCAAGGAAATGGAGCTTTAAAATGCGCGTAATAGTAGCGTGGATCATCCTTACGGTGTCGGTGTTGATAGTGCCGACTTTCGTTTCCGGTGTCAGGATTCAGGGCCTCGGCGGAGCGATAGTCGCCGCCGCAGTTCTTGGCATACTCAATGCTTTTATAAAGCCGATTCTGGTCTTTCTCACTTTTCCTCTCACTTTTCTCACCCTTGGTTTGTTCGTGCTAGTGATTAACGCGGCTCTATTTTATGTCGTGGGGAAGCTAGAGTTAGGCTTGCAAGTGGATGATTTCTGGTCTGCATTTTGGGCATCTTTGATTGTGACGATCGTAACGTCTATAATTTATTGGTTGATTTAATACAGCATTTATTTGATCAGGAGAGACTTTGGATTTTCTGAGCGCTAGGCGAGTTTTTAGGTATTTTTAAGGAGATAGCAGTGGAAACCCAGATGGTGGAGATTGAGAGACCAAAGCGGGTTCTTGTTGTGGATGATGATCCGTTCGTGGCGAGATTTATTCAGGAATCTGTTTCGAGGCTGGGATATCATTGTGATGTATTCACTGAGCCTGAGGTGGCGCTTGAGGCAAACAAGAAGGATCCTTACGATGTTGTAATTACCGATATGAAGATGCCGGGGATGGACGGCTTGACCATGCTCAAAAATATCCGTCAAAGCCCACACGACACGGATGTAATCGTAGTCACCGGTTATGGTTCGGTGGCTAACGCGCTGGATTCCATAAATGCTGGGGCTTTCGATTATCTGATAAAACCATTTACTATCGAGCAGATTCAAGTGGCCATGGTAAAGGTGTTTCGTCATCGTGAACTAAAACGACTCGCCAATGAAAGAGAAATGTACCTCGAGATGTCCTATGAAGATCCTCTTACAGGTGTATACAATAGGCGATTTTTTGATGAAGCGCTAAAAATAGAAGTAATTAAGGCGTCACGTCTTCGCAACAGCTTCGCCTTGTTGATGATAGATGTAGATAATTTCAAGGAATTCAATGACCTGTATGGGCATCTCAAAGGTGATGAAGTTCTTTCAAGCATTGGGCGAGTTTTTAAATCGGTGTGCAGAGGTTATGACATCATAACGCGCTATGGTGGAGATGAATTTGCCATAATTTTCCCTGAGACTGACAGAGGGGTGGCTGTGAGTCTATGCGAGAGAATAATGGCTGAAACTAGCGCCTTGGTTTTTGAAGACGAATCGGAGAAGAATTCCTTAAGAGTATCTATTTCAATTGGGGTGGCAATATTTCCGGATAATGCTTCAAACATAAATGATTTAATAAGATGCGCAGATGAGGCGTTATATGCTGCGAAATGCGCCGGAAGGAACAGCTTTAGAATTTACGGCGCGTAAATGGAATAATTTTAATTGATTATATAATGACAAGTCTTTAGGTTTTGTCCTATATTTAAGGTATTATATTATTATTAGTTCATATCTTATTGACATTTAGTTAAAAAATGGTATGTCAGCTCCATCGGCCGCAATAGCGCGCCCATGAATTAGCCTTGATCATTTTCGAGGACAATTGCCACTTTACGGAATCAGTTCATCTAGGAAAGTGGAAAGGAGCTACATTATGAGAAAACTGTTCATTATTTTCGCAATCCTATCGCTCTATGCCGCCGTAGACCATGTTGTATTTGCCCAGGACACAGCAGGGGAAATAGCCGCGCTGCAGGCTCAGATAGAGCGTCTCAGGAGTCTTGTCAGCCTAGCTTCTGAGGAGGTTGATAAAAATAAGAGCCAAAGTCTGCAAGCGCTCGAGGGTCAAATGAAGAACTGGCAGAGCCAGATAGCCAACATTGATTCTCAGATAACCAGGTTGGATGAACAGATAGCGTCAGCTGCGGAGCAACAAAAGAATTCGTTGATTCAGTCTTTAAGCCAAATGTTGAGGCAAAAGGCTTCCGTTGAGGCAGCGATGGTAAGGTTGCGATTACAAATTGACGAAGAGAACCGGAAATTTGCTGAAGAGAAATCGGTATTGCTTGGAGAATACAATAATAATATTAATACATTAAACTCTCAACTTGAACAATTAATGAAGATTGATTGTTGTATTGATGGTGTTTGTGAGAAAAAGACCGCGTCGGAATGTTCAGCCGCTGGTGGAACCAAAGTTAGCGACTGCGCTTCAGAGTGCGTAAAGATAAATTGTTGTAAGGATGGCGTGTCCACTCGGACAACTCGATCGGCTTGCGCATCTTCTGGTGGCAAGGAAGTGGCTTATCCTTCCTACGAGTGTGAGCTGTTCAAATGCAAAAAGTCTTCTGGTGAATGTGTTGATTTAACCAGGGCGGATTGCGAAAATAGTGGAGGGATTGTGGGAAGCAAAACTGAGTGTCCATAGAGCTTGATTTTATGAATAAATAAAAGGATGCGGGCTTTTTGGCCGGTGTCCTTTTTTTTATCAAAAACAATATGATTACAATTAAGCTATTCTTTAAAATTCTAACTATTCCTAATCTGTTTGTAGCGGTTCTCGAAACTTGGATTTAGGAATTCTGAGCCCACAAACGCAGGGTCCTTAGATCATTAAGTATTTGCCATAAACACCAGAATTGAATAACATGATCGGCGCAGTTAGTTTAGTGCGGTCCAGGAGGTATCCATGGAGGAAACGATACCATCCGAGGAGAGGGGGTCTAGCCAAAAGAGCAGTCTCAAGACTGTATCGCTCAGAGCTTTCCTTACCCGTTTGATCTGGTTGTGTGTGGCGCCGCTTGTTCTTCTCACAATTTATCTTGTCATAAACCATACGTGGGCTCTAAAACATCAAAGCGACGCACTGGCTATCGATCTGGCGCAAAATGTAGCCAACATGGTTGATCAAGACTTGTCCAACCAAATAACTTCCTTGCGGGCGCTTGCGTCCTCTCCTTTTCTCGACAGTCCAGAGAATTACGCAGCTTTCTATAATCGCGCAAGAGCTTTTCATGAACTTTTTGGCCATCATATGATTTTGGTCGATAGCTCTATGCGGATGCTTATGAATACTCGAACATCGTTTGGTGTAGGTCTGCCAAAGCTACCGACTCCAAAGGGTTTTGCGGCTGCTCCCCACGCTTTGGAAACTGGTCAACCGGCAGTGGGTGACACGTTTTACGATCCGATCGCGAATGAGCCTCTTGTTGCATTAGTTGTTCCAGTCATTCGTTACAAAGAGATCAGGTTTTTGCTTCTTTATGCCGTTGAGACGTCGCATTTCCAGAAGTTGATAGATAGAGTTGTTCTTCCTGATCAATGGTCACTGAGTCTGGTAGATGGCACTGGCGCAGTCATAGCGAGTCGTGGAGGAAAAATTACTCTTCCACAAATAGAAGAAGGCCAAAAGGACGGCCTATTTGAGGTCAAATCGGAGTTCTCTAAATGGAGTGTTTTGCTGGAAGTCCCCTTTAATTATTACAGTGACAATATAATTTCATCGACGCTTTTCCTTTCTTTTGCCGTTTTGGCGGCTCTTTGCGTAGGAATCTTTGGCGGCCGCATGGCAGGTCGAGGGCTTTCCCGCTCTGTTGCTGCTCTATCGGCGAGTCCTTTGCCAGAGTCGTCCAATCCTCTTATCACTGAAATCGAAGAAGTCCGCTCCAGGCTGACGGAAGCGATAGCTGCGCGGGAGTTATCGGAGACATCGAAAATTGAGAGCGAACGTCGTTTCAGGGTTTTGTTCGATGCGGCGCCCATTCCCATTTCATACGTGGGTATTGATGGATCCTATACTGAGGTAAATGAAAGGTTCGTAAAAGTTTTTGGTTATAATCGGGAAGAAGTAAAAACGCTGTCTGCCTGGAGGGAGCTTGCATACCCTGATGAAAATTACCGTAATTACATAGCCAAAACTTGGCAGGAGGCTTTGGAAAAGGCAATTTATCAAAAAACTGACATTCCTCAAATTGAAAGTCATGTGAGATGCAAAAATGGCGAAGTTCGAATCATGCTTATTTCAGGAGTAGTCCTTGGCGAAGGTTTTTTGACAACATTTTTCGACATCACCGAGCGCAAGAAATTTGAGAAAGCGCTTTATGATAGTGAAGAGCGGTTCCGTATACTGGCAGAGGGCGCCTTTGAGGGGGTTGTAATTAGTAGGGACGGAAAGTTTTTGGATTTCAATGAAGTTTTTAGCAGGATGACAGGTTACCGGCTTGATGAACTTGTAGGGAGCGATGTACAGAATCTAGTGGTTCCAGAATTACGGGAGATCGCTCAGGAGCATTTGAGAACAAATAGTCAAGAGCCTTATGAATCCGTGATACTCCGAAAGGATGGGACCAGAATACCGGTTCAGATAAGCGCTAAGATAATGCCTTATGAAGGGCTACCGTCCAGGCTTACCGCTGTTAGGGATATAGGGGCAATAAAGAAAGCCGAAGAGGTTCAAAGACGTTTAGCCACTGCTATAACTCAGGCAGCGGAAGCCATCCTGATAACAGACGTACAGGGAATAATACAATACGTCAATCCTGCCTTAGAACGATCATCAGGCTTTAGTTCTAGAGAGCTTCTTGGGAAAACACCGAGTATTTTCCAAAGTGGTCAACATCCGCAATCGTTTTATCAGGATTTATGGAAAACTGTTAAAGCAGGTAAAATCTGGTCAGGGAGATTCACAAACCGTCGAAAGGATGGATCTATTTATTTTGAGGATGCTACGATATCGCCTGTTAGAGACGGTTCTGGGAATATCATCAATTTCGTGGCGGTCAAGAGGGATGTGACGGAGTATCTTTCGCTAACTGCTCAGCTATTCCAAGCGCAGAAAATGGAAGCCATAGGAACCCTGACCGGAGGGATAGCTCATGATTTCAACAACATTCTACAGGTGTGCCTGGGATACTCTGAGTTATTGATTGAAGACCAAAGGTTATCAAAAAATTTGAAGGATGATGCGCGAAACATTTTTGAAGCTGCGCGAAAAGGGGCAGATTTAGCCAAAAGGCTGCTGACATTCAGCAGAAAGACAGATGCCAGACCCATAATACTTAATTTGAATCAACGTATTAACGAAATGAAGAAGATGCTCGCCAGGACCATTCCCAAGAACATAAAAATTGATCTTATCCTGTCGGAGAATCTTGCAATCATCAATGCTGACCCAATTCAGATGGACCAAGTAATTATGAATGTTGTGGTAAATGCTCGGGATGCAATGCGAGATGGCGGGATTCTCACCATTGAGACCTCCAACGTGGTTCTCGACGAAGAGTACGCCAATACTCATCTGCATGTGGCCCCAGGGCAGTATGTGTTGCTAATGATTACAGATACCGGGATTGGTATGGATGAACAAACCGCGTCGAGAATATTCGAACCTTTCTTTACAACGAAAGAACTTGGGCAAGGAACAGGTCTTGGACTTTCAGTGGTTTTCGGAATTGTTCAGCAACATGGAGGTTTTATAAGATATTACAGTAATCCAGGCTATGGAACTACGTGCAAAATTTATTTCCCTGCCCTCGTTTCTCAGCAACAAATAGATGTTGAAGATCCCAAACCAATGCCTAGCGGAGGATCAGAGACCATTATGGTTGTGGACGATGAAGATCAGATCCTTGACCTTCTTTCCAAAGCACTTCGCAATTCCGGTTATGAAGTTTTAGTGGCAAGAAACGGCAGAGAAGCGATAGAGGAGTTTGTCAGACATAAGGATCGAATTTCCGCAATAGTACTGGACCTGATCATGCCTGAGATGGATGGATCTGAATGCCTCGACAAGTTATTGAATATGGATCCGTCGGTTAAGGTGTTGGTCTCAAGTGGCTTCTCGGCCAATGGAAAGGCCAAGAATATTCTCAATACGGGAGCCAAGGGTTTCATTACCAAGCCATTTGATATAAACCATATTCTGATAAAAATCCGAGACATTCTAGATGAAAAAAGATAGATGTTTACGCCCAACAATATGTATTTATTATAGTTATTCCTGTAAGATATAATGTCCTTTTCTTGGTTGGTGAGGTCGGAGATGCCGGAAAATGTATTCGAGGGTTTTCCACCGGAGTGTATCAATTTTTATGAGCAACTGCGTATTAATAACAGGAAAACATGGTTTGAAGAACATCGTCAAGAATTTGACAAAAACGTGATGGCCCCAGCGCGACTTTTTGTGTGTGATATGGGAATTGCTTTGAAAAAGATTTCTCCACATATAGTCGCAGACCCCAGGATAAATAGATCTATATTTAGACCTTTCAGGGATACCAGGTTTAGCCATGATAAAACTCCGTACAAGACTCACTTGGGCATTTTCTTTTGGGAGGGGCGCCTGGCAAAGATGGATTGTCCAGGGTTTTATTTCCATCTTGAGCCGCCAACATTGATGCTTGGGGTCGGAAATCACTGCTTCTCAAAGGATCTGCTGACGCTATATAGGGAATCTGTTGCGGATCCCGTTAATGGCAAAGCATTACGAAAAGCTATCGAAGAAGTTACGTCAAAGGGTGACTATGAAATAGGGATAAAGAAATACAAGCAGGTCCCGAGAGGGTTCGATCGAAATCATCAGAACAAGGATCTACTCTTGTTTTCAGGCTTGACGGCTTCATGCGAAATGCCCATCCCTGCGGAAATTAATTCTTCAGTTTTAGTGGATTTTTGTTTTGAAAAGTTCAGAGACATGAGATCAATTCACCGATGGCTGGTGAAAATGAATCAACGAATCAAGTCAGGCTAAACGGGAGTCTTCTGTGGCGTCAAACGTACGGGGAACAAGGATACTGGTTGTTGACGACGAAGCCAACATTCGTAAGACACTAAGCCTGTGTCTTGAATCTGAGGGACACGAGGTTGTCTGTGTTAGCAATGCTCGTGACGCTCGCTCTGAGATTTCGAGGTCATCTTTTGACATAGCATTTATTGATCTGAGACTCGGGACTGACGATGGAATGGAGCTAATTCCAGTATTGTTATCGTTAAGCCCATGGACAAAAGTAATTGTTATCACGGCCTACTCATCAATTGAAACGGCAGTAGAAGCTATACGTAAAGGTTGCGCAGACTACATTCCCAAACCATTTACACCTGCTCAAATCAAAATAGCCTTGGAGAAAGTTACCAAGGTCATGTCATTGGAAGACCGGATCACTCATTTACGCCGGGAACTTGGTGACAGAGAACCCGATTGGACTTTCCAAAGTGTGAACTCTTTAATGCAAAAGGCTATTTTTACCGCCAGACAAATCGCTCCGACTGATGCCACTGTTTTGTTAGTGGGAGAGAGCGGAACTGGAAAAACGGTTCTGGCCAAGAAAATTCATTATTTGAGCAAAAGACGCGATAAGCCTTTAGCCGTTATTTCTTGCCCGTCGCTTAATCACGATCTGCTGGAGAGCGAGTTATTTGGTCATGTCAAGGGAGCATTTACTGGAGCCATTCGGGACAACATTGGACGCATTGCAAGTTGTGAAGGGGGAACACTGCTGTTGGATGAAATTGGAGAACTACCTTTAGCGATCCAATCTAAGCTTCTTAGGTTTTTACAGGATCGTTCTTATGAACGAGTGGGGGATAGCAAAACGAGAACCTCTGATGTGCGTTTAATAGCAGCAACCAATGTTGATTTAGAAAAAGCAGTGGATGAGGGAAAATTCAGGATGGATTTGCATTATAGGCTCAATGTGATCCAGATCGAGATACCTCCATTACGTAGTCGTCCAGAGGACATCGTTTTATTAGCGGAAATGCTCCTGGGATATTTCGGTGATAAATATCACCGTCGGTTCCACGGCTTCAGCGCAGAAGCTCAGAAAGCCTTGCGTAACTATTTGTGGCCTGGAAATATTAGGGAATTAGGAAACGTTATAGAACGTGCCGCTATTCTTGGAACATCGGACATAATCGGCCCGGAGCACATTCCTGGTGGTGATGATCAGGTTGAGTCTGCTCCAAAATTGGGCGATCCTGTGGCTCTGGCAGTTATCGAAGAGGAACACATACGGCGCGTATTGGCCTCAACAAAATCTCTTCAGGAGGCAGCGGATATTCTCGGGATTGATCAAGCTACCCTGTGGAGACGGCGCAAGCAGTACCGGCTTTGAACAAGAGACACAACCTACCTCAAAGAGAATTCTTTTCATCAGGCAGAATGATCTTGCAAAATGCAATGGACATAAAATCTAAAAATCGCAATTTGCAAGACACATGACAGCTAATGATTCCAAATAAGTAAATAATTCAAGTTCCTATGTCGGTTACAACCTGGAGCGCTTTTTGCTAAACCACAAGATTAAGGAGCACCGATGCTAGGAATAAGGACTAAGCTATCTTTGGGATTACTTGGCTTGCTGGCAATCATCATGATTGTGGGTATTCAGAGTGTAATGTTGCTGGATCAGCTCGGGGGATCTATAGAATTGATCCTCCGAGAAAACTACCGAAGCATTATAGCTTGTTACGACATAAAGGACTCTTTGGAGGGTGTAGAAAGAGGGGCGTTGTATTTCTTCTCGGGCTACAAGGAAGATGGCCTCGCCTTGATACAGGAGAATCTCTCAAATTTTGATAAGGCTCTGCAAGTTGAGCAAAATAATATAACTTTACCGGGAGAAAAAGAAAAAGTCATTCAACTTGATAGTCTCTTTAGTGAATATAAAACCTTAATCGACGAAGTCACACACGTCAATTCAAGTGACCACTCCATGTCGCAAATATATTTGGCCAAGGGGCCTGATCTGGTTAAATCCATACGGATTACCGCCGATGAAATCTTGCAGATGAACCAGCTGAACATGAATCGAACGAGTAACGAAGCCAGGGACAAAGCTACAGAATCTAGACGGACCATGATCATGTTAATCGGAATAGGGGGGTTATTAACGGTTGGATTCATGATCTTGATTGGCAAGTGGATATTGCGCCCAATTGCTGCAATGACAAGAGCGGCTCAGGACATAAAACAAGGCAACCTGGAAGTTGTAATACATAAGCAGTCGAAGGACGAAATAGGTGAACTTTCTCAGGTATTGGATGAAATGACGGCTAGAATCAGGGAGTTCAGACGTTCTGACAGGGATAATCTCTTGAGAATAAGACAATCGACTGAGTTGGCTTTTAACGCTCTTCCCGACGCTATTGCAGTTTTGAACAATGAGGGAGTTATAGAGCTGGTCAACACAGTGGCCTCAAATCTTTTCGGGCTCAAACAAGGACAATCTCTTTCGGATTTACCTTTCCACGGTTTGGATGAAATTTGTCGAGAAGCTCTCAGAGTTAGCGAAATGGGCGCTCAGTCAAAAGATGAGGCTCCCCTAATTCAAAGGTTTATTGATGGAGAGGAGAAGTTTTATCGCCCAAGGGCAACAGCCGTTCTTGACTCAAGAAATATTCCGACAGGACTAATTCTGGTCTTGTCCGATGTGACGCAACAACACTTTCAGAATGAACTGAAAAAAGGTTTGGTGGCTATTGTGGCCCACCAATTGAGAACTCCCCTGACCTCGATAAGAATGGCTTTGCATCTTTTGCTGGAAGAAAAAATTGGTCCACTTACTGACAAGCAATTGGATCTGACCTTTGCAGCTCGCGAAGATAGCGACAGGCTTCACTTGATATTGGAAAAATTACTGATGATGGGCAGGATCGAATTCGGGAAAGCTAATCTAGACAAGCCGGTAATTAATTCTCATGAGCTAGTATTTAATTCAGTTGAACCATTCCAGCGAAAGGCGTTGGATTTGGGAATAACGTTAAATGTTCAATTAATGGATGATTTGCCGTCAGTTTACGCCGATTCAGTGTTGATCAGTCAGGTTTTTGCAAATTTATTATCGAATTCTCTAAAATATACAACCCCTGGTGGTTCAATTACGATATCTGCTGAATACGATGAATCCTTCGTTAATTTTCATATTAGCGATACTGGAAAGGGTATTCCAGAACAGTATCTGCAGAAGATAATGCAACAGTTTTTTAGAGTTCCTGGCCAAAGCGGGGTTACTGGCATAGGTTTAGGCCTATCGATTGTTCAAGAGATAGTATCCGCTCATGGGGGAACCATAAGTGTCGAAAGCGTGGAGGGTAGCGGAAGCAAGTTCAGCTTTTCACTTGTTAGATCTAAAGAATATCCTGGTTTAGGGGTGAAGCCATGGACGATCTAGTCTACATGTTCTTGATAGTAATTTTCTTTTTTCTATGCCTTTTCTACGTTAATGGCTGCGACAGGATTTAAGAAATGTTCAATTACATCTTAATGTTAACAGGATTAATACTGGTGGTTTATCTGCTGGCTGTAATTATACGACCTGACAAATTTTGATGAAAAACGAGACAAACTAAAATGAAAGAATATGAAATCCTCCAGTTGATTTTGTTTTTAGTGGCGCTTTTTGTTCTTACCAAACCGATGGGGTTATACATACATAGGGTTCTTGACGCAAATGGCAAGA
>Ga0067045_1028785_pt1 | contig 27693 bp, 19 predicted proteins | sample TerdegcTABiofilm_FD_59184 | JGI IMG/M metagenome (GOLD analysis project Ga0067045, IMG submission 59184) | Combined Assembly of (Gp0054472, Gp0054536) Wastewater bioreactor microbial communities from Singapore -Terephthalate degrading... | reverse complement strand
CCTCTCGCCTTCAGCTCTACATCGCTTCGGTACACTCAATTACTCAGCGACCTTAGTATTAAAAGGACATTGAGTAGGCGAAGCCTTATCGAAATGTCCATCTTGGCGGTGGCTTCGATACACTAAAGCTACTCAGCCACCTTAATATCGCCTTCAGCGCTTCAGCACTATTCTTTCTGTGTACTATGGACTATTACTGTTTTGATGAAAGCTTTTTCAGATATTCGTCAATCCTCTTTTCATCGGCGGGAGATATCTTAATAAATTCAATGCCCATCCCGGGCTCGTGGTATTTATCATCTACCTTGTCCTTATCATTTACCCATTTAATTCTTCCTACAGCAAGAATTATGCGGTTGTCTCCGGGCAGCTGAAAGCTTAGGGTAAGCTCCTGACCCTGTTCGAACAGGAAGTCCGACACAAGAAATGCCCCGCCCCTGCTGATATTCTTTGTCGAGAAATAGATGATTCCGCCGGCATTTGCCACACCGGCCTTGATCTCCACCTTAATCGGCCCTCTCAGATGTTTTCTTTTGTCAATCTGACTGTTTTTCATATCTCTCCTCCGTCAGAAGCCCAGATCGGTTTTCAGGGAATCCCTGATTACCACGGATTTTCTCTCCTTCTCACACCGTCCTGTGATATACGCATTGCTGATTGTATAAAAGCCATAGACATTGATACCGCAGAATGAAATTATGAGGTCACCTTTATTAAAAATATCCTTACCCAAAAAGGGGAATTCAGGACCTTCGTAAAGAATACCGCAGGAATAATTCTTCATAATACCGATATACTTCTGGCATTTATCCCTGTAAAATTCCTCGAATAGCATCTCCGCCTCAATCTCCTTGTCGATATCCGGTTTTTCCACCCTGCAATCGCCTTCACTCTTTGTATTGCGGGGATAGACAGCCTGAAAATGGTTGACGAAATAGTTCAGTTCCTTTCTGACGGTCTTTGCACCAAGCCCGCTCAGAATCTCACCAAGAAGCTCCTTCTGATATCTGTAGAGAGGATTCAGCATATCCCCCGAAGACAAATCAGGCTCAAAGAGAAACCTGTCCTCAAACAATGTATCCTCTTCGGAATAATGCAGAATCCTGCTTGTTAGCCTAAGTTTCATCTCCGAACCCGCCGTCTTTTCACTCCCCTTTGCGGCCCTCCCCGAGAGTTCGCTCACCATTACTCCCGTCTCCTCGATAACGGTATATTCGATAAAAAGCGTTTTTGAAGGCTCGATATTTCCTTCCGAGAGCACCTTCTTCAGGTCCGAGCAGATGAATATCTCCTTGAACGGACAGTCCTTTTCAATCTTATATTCCTGCGGCAATACGACATAATAACTGCTGTTTGCCGATACAAAATCAGCCGATTCAATGAGCATACGGTATATCTGGGAATTTTTTAATAAAAAGTTTGATTTGACGGGAAGAAAAATGATTGCCCTGATATTCTGTATCTTATCAGCCGGCAGTCTGATGCTGACTCTCTTTGTCTGACAGAAAGAGAAAAGGACCAGAAGAATCACAGACCAGAGAATACCTCTATGCAATTTATCAGAACCCTCCGGCCATAGCGAAAAATGCCTTGATCTTATCATTCGTATCGCGCAGCCTCTGGCTCAGGGTCTTCAGCAGTGCCCACATAATAAAATATGCAAGGTCCCTGTCACTCTGAAGCATATCCACAAAATCATCCCTGTATATCTCAAACAGCTCACAGTCCGTATGTGCAATTGCTGTTGCGGACCTCGGGAATGTATCTATGAGACTCATCTCTCCGAAATATGAACCTTCATTCAGTATGCTCAGTGCCTCTTCGCCTATCCCCGATATCAGTTTGGATATCCTGACCTGTCCCTTTTCGAGGAGATACATCCTGTCACCTGAGGAACCTTCATTGAAGATAACACTCTGAGCAGGGAAATTTACGACCCGTACGACATTGGTGACCGGTACGAGAATCTCAGTCGGAATCTGTGAAAAAATACCATACCTTCTAAGTTGTTCTGGTGTAACAGGCATATAACCTCCAGATGGACGATTTTCTTACGGTCTATATAATTCAAACTGTCAGTAAAAGCAACAATTTATTTGAAATTACAGAGAACAGGATATATACAGATTCAATATGATATCGTCCATTTGTATGATAGCCATAATCTGTTTTGTCTGTATAATTATTTTTGTACCGGAGGGAATCCATATGAGAGAAAGACCGCTCTTTTCCGTAATTCTTTTTGTGCTGTCAATATCTCTGTTTACGTTCTGTGCGGGTTCAAAGAATATCCAGAAAGTTGACGGACCCGATGACTACTATGAACCGGAAGCCTCATCACAGCCCTCTTCCCAGAATGCAAATGACAGCAAGACTGCGGCAACCGAAGAAAAATCCGTCTCACCGAAAAGCACGTCTCCGCAGGCAGAAAAGCCTGCCCCCTCACCGGCAGCCCAGACAAAAGCCGAAAGCCCGAAACCAGCTAACAATAAAAATCAGCCTGTACAGGAGACTCAGTCTCTTCCGGTAAAGGTGGAGGAGAATCCTCTGCCGCAGGAGATACAGGAGGAACTCGGCGATGACAACTGGGCCAAAGACGATAATAAAGTCAAAATAAGAAAGAAAGATAAGGAGAAGATTAAGGACTCGCCACCGGACGACGATAAATGGGGGAAAGAATAAACAGATATTGAATCCGTTTTATCAAATCTGTTAATACTGTGTTAGGTTGTTTTATACTTAAAACAGGTATTTGAAAATACTTTTTTGTTGAATATTTGTTTTATTGGATTATAAAGCCTCAGGCAGTGAGGAGTATATGCTGAAATCTTTCAAACTCGAAAATCAGAAGATCATCGACTCAAATGAAAAGGATGCAAATATATTTGTATATATTGCACCGGACGACAATGAGAAGAGAATTCTTGCAGACAGATATAAAATCGACGAACATACCCTCAGTTCATCTCTTGACCCCGACGAGCTATCCCGTATAGAATTCGAGCCCGAACACATAGCCATAATCTATAAAAGGCCGAAGAATATTTCAAAGGACAAGAGACTCCTGTTCAAGGTAGATTCAGTAGGAATTTTTCTGTTCAGGGAGAAAATTATCATTGTAATGAGCGAAGATATTCCTCTCTTTAGTGCGAAACTCTTTCAGAAAACAGGTTCATACAACGAGATTCTGCTGAAACTCCTCTCGGTTTCGGTTACTCACTTTCTGGAGCATATAAAGGTTATGCATATGATTACGGACGAACTCGAGAAGAAGATTAGCAGCTCTATGGAGAATAAGTATATCCAGAATTTCTTCAATATCGAGAAATCGCTTGTTTACTATGTCAACTCGATAAATTCTAACAGCGTACTGATAGAGAGAATCCGCAACAATTCACAGAAATTCGGATTCAATCAGGAAGAGACAGAATTTTTAGACGACCTTATAATCGACAACAATCAGTGCTTCAGACAGGCAGAGATATATTCGAACATCCTTGCCTCACTGATGGACGCAAGGGTCTCTATTGTAAGTAACAACCTGAATATCCTGATGAAGACATTAAATATCATAACCATTGCAATAATGGTTCCTACACTTGTGGTCAGCGCATTCTCAATGAACGTATCCATACCAATGCAGCATAATCCGCACGCATTCTGGATTATAATGGGACTTGCTCTTTTATCTGTGGCAGGATTTCTTCTGTTCTGGAAATATAAGAAGTGGTAAAGTTCATCCCCTGATTTTCGTAAAATAGCTTCTTGTCTCTTCCTTAATAATCCTGCTTAAAAGCAGCAATGCAAGAAGATTGGGAATAGCCATCAGTCCGTTTGCAATATCGGCGAATGTCCAGACAACCGGAAGTGAGAGAACAGAACCCAGAAAGACCGAAAGTACCCATAATATCCTGTAGTAGCTCTTGACCCTGCTCCCAAGAAGATATTCGGCAGCCTTCTCTCCGTAATATGACCACCCGATAATGGTGGAAAATACGAATGTCAAAAGACCTACGTTGAGTACAAGAGGGCCAATAATCCTGATGTGGGAGAAAGCAGATGTGGTGAGCTCCGCTCCGCTCTTTCCTGAAATCCAGTCTCCCGAACTTACAACCGTAAATCCGGTTATCAGACAGATGATAACTGTGTCCCAGAACGTGCCGGTAGATGAGACAAGTGCCTGTTTGACCGGCTCTTCTGTTCTGGCTGCCGCCGCTACAATCGGAGCACTGCCAAGACCCGATTCATTGGAAAAGAGTCCTCTTGCAATTCCGTATCTGATAGTATCCTTTAGGACAGAACCAGCAAATCCGCCTGTAGCTGCCAGCGGACTGAATGCCCCCTTAAGAATTACAATGGCGGCATCCGGTAGTCTATCATAGTTCAATGCGAGAATTATCAGACACCCCAGCACATAGAATAATGCCATAAAAGGGACCAGTCCCTCGCATATCCTTGCAATGCCTCTGACCCCGCCGATAATCACCACGAATGTAATAACCGAAAGAAAGATTCCGGTCAGATATTTGGATATACCGAAATTATTTGCTGTCATTTCCGCAATCGAATTTGCCTGAACCATATTCCCGATTCCAAACGCAGCAACAGCAGTAAATATTGCAAACAGAATACCAAGCCATTTCATATTAAGCCCTTTTTCGAGGACATACATCGGTCCGCCCGCAAAACTTCCGTCCTCTGCCTGTATCCTGTACCTGACCGACAAAAGGGCCTCTGAATATTTTGTTGCTATTCCGAAAATACCTGTAAACCACATCCACAGAACCGCACCGGGCCCTCCGAGCGCAATGGCAGTAGATACTCCGACAATATTCCCTGTACCTATCGTTGCCGCAAGTGCCGTGGCAAGTGCCCCGAAATGCGAGATTTCTCCCTTCTCCGTATTCTCCTTCGAAAATGAAAGTTTTATTGCATAAAAGATATATCTCTGGATAAAACCGGTTTTAATTGTAAGGAATATATGTGTACCAAAGAGCAGAATTATAAGCGGCCACCCCCAGACGAAAGAGGATATTTTATCCAGTACATTCAGCACGACTTCCATAAAGTTCCTTTCGAAAAAAATATTAGATACGAAAGATAACAACATTTTTTCTCTTTGCAAGAAATTTTATGATATTCTCATCAGTTTTATCCCGAAACTATTTGACAATATCCGATTTGGAATTATTATAAAAAGCAAAATTGCGGAGGATTTTATGTCAGATACAGATAACAGGACAAAGAGTGAAGCTGAGACAAAAAAGATAGATTTCGGTTCATTTATAGCATCTCTCTATATGAGCGCACTTGTATCACTCGGGATGATTGCAGACCCGATTACAAAGGAGAAGAGAAAGAATCTTCAGTTTGCACAGGAGACTATCGAAATTCTGAAAATCCTGCAGGATAAGACAAAAGGTAACCTTACGGAAGACGAAAAGAAGTTTCTAGATGACTGCGTCTATAAACTGATGCTCGCATATGTCGAGGCCGCAAAGGAAGAGGTCAGACAGGATTGAATGCCTTATTTATGATATTCCTGCTCTCGCTCCCTGCCGATATTCTTCTGAAGGAGCGCTTAAACATCTCATCGGAATATGACTCGAATGTCCTGAAATCCCCGTCAAAAGGCGATGAACCGATAGAATCAGACTTCAATCTGAAACTCCAGTCGGACCTGAATCTGAGATACTCATCAGGTAAGAACATCATAAAAGCAAACATAATAAACGGAGGCAAGCTGTTTTTCAGTATTTCCAACGCCAATACACTCGCGAATCAGGTCGAAGCGTCATATCTCTACAAAACCGGTAAATTTGCACCTGAGGCCGGAATCGAACTCAAGGATACCACAACAGTCAGAACCATGCAGGATTATACCCTCTTAAGACCATTTGCCGCACTCAATTACATATCCGATATGGTTTATCTCAAACTAATGATAGGCTACGAAAAATTTATCTTTGACTACAACAATAACTTTTCCTACGAAAGTCCTGTATCTGTACTCGTGACATCGGTAAATGCAGATGAAAACCTGAATATAAACCTAAATTATTCCTTCAAATATATGCTTTATGACACATTTGCCTATAAAAAAATCGGGAATCTCGAAAAAGATACCCTGCTGACCCGGAAGACATCCGACAAGAGAACCGACACAAACCATAATATAATTCTGAGACTGAACTACGAGTCTGACCTTATAATATCACTGACATATAATCCCGAAATCAATCTTTCCAATTCGGCAGGCGAATCAGTATTCAGGCAACGTTTTCAGCTCTCTATGACATCAATGCTCTTCTTCAGGATATATCTCAATATGCTCCTCTCGGTTATGATATCCTCATTTAAGGACGGCATACTGATATCCGATGAACTGCTGCTTATCAACGACAGCGAAAACCGCAACTATATCATCGTAAAACTATCCCGTGAAATTTACAAAAAGACGATGCTCGAACTGAAATATTCCTACTACTACTCTGAATTTTCAAATTATATCACGCAGTTTTCCCGGACTGTCCTTTCAGCAGGACTATGCCTGAAATTCTGAACCGAATATTTTATTTTTCGCTGCAATAGACCCTTTTCATATTCAGAAAGTATTTCATTTTGCTGCTGATATCTGTATAAAACACATAGAAGACATTGTCCGAAAAAGACATATACGGTTTTTCTATCAGTGAGACCGGTGAAATAATAAGTTCCGATATCTTCTTGCCGCTGATATCTATATCCGAAAAGAGGATATAACCCTTGCCGTTTCTCATTCCCTCAAATGCGCTCCCGAAAATATTACCGTTGTAGATTATTACAGGGAGACCGAACTCCTCATAACTGAAATCCACTCTTTTGAGCAGGAGACTCACCATATCGCTGTCGAGTATGGTAATAAACATTGTCCCGACTGAGGTCTCTGACTCGGTCCACATAAGCATAAAATAACCGCTCCCGTAACCTATGGCAGTACCTAGGACATTTCTGGACGTTTTATAGACAGGGTATCTGTGCTGACCGTTACCGTAGAGTTCGTTCTCCATAATTACCACCTCGATACCCCCGCCTTTCATTTCACAATAAGAGACATAAACCTTATCATTCTCAATAACGATATTATGCCCGAAGGAATCGAGGTCTTTTGTAGATACCACCCGCTTCGATATCATCTCATAGTTTAATGTATCGATCTCCGACAGAAATACTGACTTGATCCCGTTTTCGCTCGTCTCAAAGGAAATATATGTCCCGGACTCATATTTAATAAAAATCAGATTCGTAACGGGATTTAACCCCCTGTATACTTCCAAAGGTTCTCCCATCGTAACGCCGTTATAGGATATCCTGTTAAATAATATTTTCGAGGCACCGCTGCAGTTCTCTGTCCAGAAGACTTCTATGCCGCCATCCAGCAGCTTCATAGCCACAGCGCCAAAACCGCAATCTGAGGCTATCTGACGGATATCCGTACTGAATATACTCCTTCCGCCGTTATCAATTACCGCAAGTTTAAGAATACTCCCCTGCCCTACAAGAGATTCGACAAAAGCCACGGCTATATATAAACTGTTTGACACGGAAAAAAGACCCGAAAGTCTGCCTCCCATATCCGAGGCAATATTATATGTCCTGCTATCCACCTGTAAGTTACATACGTTGTCTACAAAACCGTCACAGTCATCATCCTGCATATTGTAAGGAATCTCACTCTCACCTGATTTCAGGCATTTATACTCGCAGCCGTTCTCGTACTTCTTATCGAGGTCTGTATATCCGCCGATGCAGTAATCAATAACACATACCGAGTTTTCACAACCTGCATTCGAGACATTCTCCTTAACCTGACAGACATTCTCACATCTGCCGCAGTTATTCCGGTCAGTTGAAATGTTCGTCTCACAGCCGTCATCTGCATCTTTATTACAGTCAGCGAAATTCTTATCACACCTCTTTATGGTAAAATTTCCGTTCTTGTCCTTCACGGCAAAACCGTTGTTTACCCTTACTGTCTCGTAATCTTCCCCGTTGTCACCTTCTGCACTATCGCCGCAGTTGCAGCTGCAAAATACCAGTATAAAACTAACGAACCCCGAATATATCAGATATTTCCATTTCATTGTTATTATCTCCCGAAATAGTCACCTTTCTGTTCTGACCGGAAAATTCCACACCATCCCATCTCTCTATTGCCCCGAAATCGATCAGATACTTATATTCAATCTGGGTTTGGTTACAGATATAGGTCTCAAAATATGAACTGTTTTCACTTGTCTTTACCATCCTAACCCTGTTAGGAACCCAGTTTCCGACCTGAGCAATATCACCGGTGATAAAGGCTGACTTACCTCCCGATATCTCAGAAGATTTACTCTGTGTGTTGAGATAAAATTTAACCCTTACCGGAGCAAGACTGCTCTTTTCGGAAATTTCAAAAAACCTTACCTCATACTGTTTGAGCGGTCCTGTAAAGAAGTAATTGTAATTCTCTTCTACCTCCAAATTCTCATATCCAAGAACAGACCTGAGCTGAAGAACCCCGCAGCTGTTTTCCCTGATAATACCTATATTCATACTTACCGTATCTACATAGGTATCCTTCATATTGACAACACCCAGAACTCTTTTCTCCCCTGATTTTACCGCAAATGTGTATACATAATCCATCCGGGAATTCGGAATACTGTAAAACTCGGAACCTGATGAAAGTTTTATTTCACTGCGCAGTTTATACATAGCCCTGTAGAAGTTATAGAGCTGATTATTCTCACTGTAGTTCTGCCACGGCACAAATCCCCTGTATTCAGTAATACCAAGTTCTTCTCCATACAATATCTGAGGAGAATTCGGGAACATAAACATTACGGATGCTGCAGATATCTGTTTTGAAATCCCTTTATCATTATATCCTCCGTATTCATTAAGGGCTGTACTCTTATGCGGGATATCGTGGTTTTGTATAAAGAATGAATGAGTCACACCTCTGGAAAACTTCTTTCTCAGATCGGACCTGAGTCCGTCTATAGAATCAGGTTTGTTGTTACCGTTTATAACCGAATTGATCGTCCAGTAATAGGGGAAGGTAAAAGCGGCATCGAACTCTCCCCTGTAGTAGTCCTTTATCCCGTAACCCTGATTATTATTGTCAAAATCCCTGAATACCTCTGCTATTAGGACTGTATCGGGGTTGAGTGATTTCACATATCTCCTCAGATTCATCCAGACACTGTGCGAAGGTCCTGTTACGTGGTCGATCCTGAATCCGTCAACGCCGTCCGAAAAATCTCCGTCACCGTTCGGGTCCATCCAGAATTTCAGCATATCATAGACATACCTTCTAAGAACCGGGTTCGAATAGTTGATATCGGGAATCTCTGCCCAGCCTGTCTCGAGTGTAAGTCTCGAGCCGCCCATCTCCCTTCCGTAACCATATTTGTCATAGAGATTGCTGCTGCTGTTCTCGAACCAGATATAAAAATCCCTGAAATAAGGGTTCATATTCAGTGCCTGAATGAAGAACGGGTGCCTTCGGGAGGTATGATTTATAACCATATCGAGAACAACCTTTATACCTTGCCGGTGAGCCTCACCAATCAGGGCAAAGAGGGCGTCATTATCCCCGTAATCCGGTTCTATGGTATAATAATCGACTGTGTGATAACCGTGGTCCTTATCGTTCGAACGGAAAACAGGCATAAGCCATATTGTATCCACACCAAGTTCCTTCAGATATGAAATCTTCTCTTTCAGACCTATCAGATCCCCGATTCCGTCTCCGTTGCTATCCATAAATTTTCTTACAAATATTTCATATATGTTCGAATATCTGAACCAGTCTGACGAATGGGAAAAATCCTGTGCCCTTACTTCAGACCCTTTTTTGGTAACAAAAAATGTCTTTATATCGGAATTTGCAACCGTATCGTTTACAATCAGATAGAAGAAATATACCCCGTCCCTTGAGACCGAAAACTGATTGGACGAAACCTGAGAGAGATTAAACTTTTCCGGATTTCTGATATCTTCTATCCAGACAAAACTGAGATTCCCTGAATTCGCACCCGCTGATTTTGACGCATCGATAAGAATACTGTTACCATCGACAAGTATTTCTGCGTTTACAACAGGTTTTAATCCCGACCCTGATTTGGAGATGACATATACATCCGTCTCATCAGGACTACTCTCGCCGTCCTTATTCGAGACTCTGAGTGAGAATCTGTAATACCCCTCCTTCTGGGGGACAAAACTGACAAGCGACCTGACCTTCTGGGGAACGGCATTCGGGTCGTTGTTGTAACCGGCAGGGTCAGTTGCATATTCATCGCTCAGCACAACGGATTCAGGTGCCGAAACCACTTCCCACTTATACGTATCAATTCCTGTCTGATAAGGGTCTTCCGACAAAGTCCCGTCCAGTATTACCTTATTCCCTACTTCAGCAATCTGAGTATAACCTGCATTGGAAATGGGAACTTTTTTCATAGTCTTCACAATAAAATACACGGAAGGCGACACAAACCTGTTACACTCCATATCCCTTATAACCACAGAATACCAGTGAGGACCGTCATGAAGATTTACAACTGCCGAGATAACAGACTTATTCTCCGAAAATCCGGCCTTCTGAACATTTCCGTCGATAATAAAATATGTACCTGATTTGTCTATTTCTCTCCCGCCAAGAAAATATTCCGATTCAATTTTCACCTCCGACACGTTAAGTATCTCCCCGTCTGACGGACTCTTACTGACTATTTCGGGAGTACATCCGTCCTTTACAACAGCAACCGAATTCTTGAATACCGGTTCGATATTACTGTTGTCGGGGTCGTTTATCCACTGATTCTTATTCAGAATAAATTTGTATTCATATTCACCAGAGCCAAGAATAACCGCAGCGGAAAATATTCCGTCACCCGCTATCTCGTCTCCGTTTACCCCGTCGTCATTCATAGAGATGCGGCTGTCTCCCCAGTTTGTAAACTGTGCGGCAAGTTCGACAGCCGAAACGGAGAATCCTGCTTTTGATGAATCATATTTGAAAAGTGTAGGTTTGATTTCACATTTTTTATACACACACTCCTTAACAGGTTCTTCCTTCTTCTTATATTCAAAACCATTTTTCAGTATCGCTGACTTCCCGTCGGGATTCAGGACCCTGACATCTACCTTTCCTTCCGGATGCGGAGGATTGATAACAACAAGGGCCGAACTGCTAAGAAAAGATTTTACCTGAGCCTCACTGTCTCCGAAAAAGACCTTTAGACTCTCCCTGAAATTCCTTCCGCTCAGAGTGACCTCGATACCTCCGTCTGTAAATCCGGCTTCAGGATTTGCCGAAAATATTTCGGGATATTTCCCGTTATCTCCTGTATCGTTGACAACAATATCAATAATCTGAATCGTATCTCCGCCTGTATCCATACTCTGTTCCGACGGAGAAAAACAGGCAACTGTCATCAGCAGGGAAAGAAGGAAAATATATATTCTCATAATCACCTCAACACACCTAGTAAATTATAAGCAAAAATTCGAAAAAACAAATAAAAATCCATATATATCGCGGAATCTGGTCTGTTATACACAATTCATAAAACATGGAATAATTTCTCTTCTGAATCAGAACCTAAAAAATCTCATCCTCAACTGACTTTAGACCCGCCATACTCCTTTGTAATATTTTATTTACAATTAATCCGGTTGAGTTTTCCGGCAAAGCAAAATGCTCATTCTGTTCTGCTACCCCTCTCCCTTTCAGAAAGTGCCCTCTCGACCTCCTCCCGTACTATCCTCCTTATAATATCCTCAAAACGGGATTCGACAATCCTGTCTACCGCCAGAGACATTCTGTCCGAAAGTTCCTTCTGCTTTTTACCGAGCAGCACAATCAGCCTGCTCTTGAAATACAGATAATACACCAGAATTGAAAGCCCGAATCCGGTAATTACATCCAGAATGAAATGCTGCTTGGTAAACAGAGTAGATGCACCGATAGAAAGTGCTGTAATCATTCCCCATATTCCGAAAAGCCAGTTTATTTCCAGAAGGACAAGCGCCGCCATCATAGCCATTGCACAGTGAGAGGACGGAAAACAGTTCCATGGTTTGTCATTTTTATATACCAGACTCAGAGCCCATGTGGAAAAATCATTTACCACCAGATCAGGACGCGGGTATTCAACAGGATACAGATAGAAAAAGATGTAGCATATAAGCATAACCGTAATATATGAGCTCATAACGAGTTTCAATAGCTTCCTCTCTGTCAGACCGAAAAGCGGGATAAGGAAAATCATATATACAGTAAGGTAAATCCAGACCCACTCCGGCACAAACGGTATCATTCTGTCGAATTCGACTATCATTGTATGTTTTTCAGCATTTATACGGGATTCTGCTATCCAGAAATACAATCCCGACCAGACACCAAACATCGCAAGTCCGTATATCAGCCAGTCATACTTTTTATACCACTTCAGTTCACGTGGTTCTTCACTATATGGAATCAGGATGAAAGACCTGTTGTTTCTTTTCATTCTCTCGTCCGTATAGATTCCCACCAGTATACCGATTAACGGAATCAGAACGGTTATCATTATACTCTTTACAAAATCAGATACCGGCAGAGGGAAGAAACTCTCAAGAAAGAAGAAAATCTGTGCAGCAGTGGTAATCCCTATAAGATAAAAGAGAATGAAAAGCCTTATTATCCTCGTAAGACTGTTTGCTCTTAAAAATCCGGTTACGACCATATCTGGTTACATTAAACATAAAACAGGCAAAAATGCAAAAAAATGTAGATTTAACATATCAGTTATGCTAAATTATCACCCGATAACCTTTATTAGCAGAAAGAGAGGTTGCTATGGGTATCTTTTCAAAAGAGATCAGAAGAGAATTTATTGCCAGACCCGATGAAGCAAAGGATTTTATCATCTACAAACACCCCGATTCAAACATCAGAATGCTCTCACAGCTGACAGTAGAATCCGATGAGGCCGCCGTCTTCTTCAGAGATGGTACAGTCAGAGGAATATTCACACCCGGAAGATATACACTTGATTCATCCAATATACCATTTATCGGTCTTCTCGTCGACGCCGCATCCGGCGGGAATATGTTTATTTCCGAAATATTCTTTGTCTCGACAAGGGAATTTCCCAATCAGAAATTCGGCGGACCTATAGGGGATGTCAGAGACCCGGAGACCAAACTTGCAATCGGACTTCTGGTTTACGGGGATTTTTCACTAAAAGTCAAAGAACCAGCCAAACTTATAACAGGTCTTGCCGGTATGGGTAAGGCGGATAATGAATCGTTCGTAAACTGGTTCAAACAGCAGACACTTAAAGTCATAAGGGACCGCTCCGCCGAACTCATTGTCAAGAAACAGTGGCCTCTTCTGAACGTAACTTCCGGAGCATACACCGAAGAGATTGAAGAAGAGGTAATAGAAGGCGTAAAGAGACATATGGCCGAATACGGTGTTGACATTGTCAAACTCGGTAATTTCGTAATATCGATGAAGGAAGAGGATGAGGCAAGACTCAAGGCCTTCTCAGAGAGACAGGCACTCAGCCAGCTGGCCGGAGGTTATCAGCAGGCAGCCGCAGCCGAACCGATGTTCGGACTGGGGAAAGGTCTTGCACAGGGCGGCGGAGAGGGAGGAGGCGGAGCAGGAGCAAACAGTGCAATGGCAGGTGCCGGTCTCGGAATGGGATTTGCATATGCCCAGCAGATGATGATGAATCAGTCGGCAATGAACCAGCCGCACCCTCAGGCCCAGCCTCAGTCTGTTGCACCGGCAGCAGCCGCACTTGTTCTCTGCCCTTCCTGTAAAAAGAATGTTGCACCGGGCAAATTCTGTGCCGAATGCGGAGCGGCTCTCGCAACTAATCCTGTATGTCCGAAGTGTAACGCACAGATAAATCCGGGAGCCAAATTCTGTCCGTCCTGCGGCAATCCACTTTCAGCGCCTTCAAAGGTAAAATGCCCAAAATGCGGCAAGGAATTCGATGTAGGAACGAAGTTTTGTACAGAGGACGGGACCAAGCTTTAACTGACCGCCTCAAAGAATAGTTTTTTGCTTAATAAAGCAAAGAGTTTATGATTATAAGCCAGAGAAAAATCAGAGTGCGAGTATTTTATTCTGTTTTGGTAGTCACGCTCCTTCTGACCTTATTATCAGGCAAATTGTCTGCCACTGAAACCACGGGAAACAAGTCGTATAACCGGACAGGGACCAAAGAGAAACCTGCCACGAATACACCCAGATATATTCCCAAGACCAATCCCAATTACAGCCCGAATACAACGAAGCCGCAGAAACCTTCAGCAGATACAGGAAGATATTCTCCGGCTCCACCAGCTCCTCCTTCTGCTCCGGTTCAGCAGCAGCCTTATACACCTCCCCAGAGAACAACACATTCCTACAACAGTAGTCCGCCGAGCCCCGGTGCTGCCGGATGCGCGGCCTGCATTACCGGATGCTTCAGTCTGCTGCCTTTTGCTGTAATCGTAATCATCTTCCTCATTATAAGGTCGGTAAACAGAAAGATAATACGGCAGAATATCAGTAATATGATGGTAACACAGATAGTCACTCCTCCCAGAAATACAGATTTCAATCAGGGAATTCTATTTTATATCAAAGAGAGAATTCCTGATTTCAACGAAGTTGCATTTATGGACAGAGTCAATTCCGTCTTCTTCGAGATACAGCACGCAAAGATGAAAAAAGACCTTGCATCCGTAAGACAATATTTAACCGAAGGATATTTCAACAAGTTCAAATTTACAATAAACCAGCTTGCTGCCGAGCATAAGCTCCTTCTCATAAAAGACTTATTTGTCAGAAAAATCAGTATCATTAAATTCAAACAGGAAGACAATATAAATGCCATCACGGTAAGGATAGATGCCTCAATGACAGAAGCCCTTGTGGATGAGAAGAATCCGTCAAAGGTATATTCAGGTTCACTTCAGACACCAAAATCCATATCCGAACTCCTGATTTTTGTAAAAGATGACAGCGGAGAAATAACTAGTAAAGTTCAGAGTTCAGTAAAATGTCCTGTATGCGGGGCACCTGTCAAACCGGATGCAGATAATAACTGCGAATTTTGCGGTGCCAGAATAATGACCCGGACAACTGAAAATGAATGGCTTCTCTCTGATATCAGACCGGTACAGGACTCAGCCCAGACTTAACCATACAAACAGACCCGACAAGAGAATAAATATCAGGGCAAGTGCTGACAGAACGGTATAGAATAATAAACCGGGTCTTCTGGATATTCTCTTCTTTTCGCTGACAGGATAATTGTAGTATCTGCTCTTGCTGAGAATCACTGCAAAGATTCTTTTGTCTTTCATTTCAATCTGAATCACTCTCAGAAGATCATCTTTATATTTTTCTTCAAATCTATAACGTCCTAAAAAACCTTCGGTCCTGAATTCATCATCTGATAAAATCCTTATGACATTCCCACAAGCACCAACAAGAATAATCTCGCTCACCTCCAGTCCGCCAATCATATTATCAAACAGAATTCTTGTCTTCGACTCATCCGCACCAGACTCTCTCACCGGATATATACTAATGCCGTCTGTTTTCAGTCTCTCATCAGGACGAATCAATACAGGATTATTCCTTCCGGGTCGTTTTGAACCAATCAATACACCATTTAAGCTTTTATCAATGACAAAGAACTGTCCCAGTACCTCAGCAATCACAAGATGTTCGTACGATATAAACGGAAAATCCAGAACGATATCTGAAAACGGGCTCCTGCCGATTCTGCATATATTGCCCTTTATTTCTTCCTTCAGAATTCTCTGCCCGTCTTTTTCAACTACAACAGTAAACATAATTTCATTTGCAGCCCGAGGATATTTTTATTGATTCTTCCTTCTTCCCGTTCACAAAGAGTGTATCAACAAGATAACTGCAGGAAGGAGAAAACCCTGATTCATAAGACTTTCTGAAATAGAACTCCGCACTCTGATAATTCTTCATCTCATATTTGACTTTGCCCAGATTGAAGAGGATAGCCGGGTCATCCGACTGGTTACCCAGTGCCTTCTTCAGAATCGCTTCTGCCTTTTCGTATTCCTTTGTACATATCAATGCTGCCGCATAGTTAACCGTATATTCTTTAAGGCCTGAATACTCACTCTTTACCTTTTCAAAATCTGACAGAGATTCATCACATCTGTTTAAGGTCAGATTCAGAAAGCCTCTGAGATATAATCCCTTTGAACTCATTTTTTCGCTTGCTATCATATCCTCTGTCACTGAAAAGGCGTCTGATATTCTACCCAGTTTTATATAAACATTTACCAGAAGGGAGAAGACCTCCTCACTGTCCGACAATATTCTGAGTTTCTGTAATTCCGACTCAGCCTTCTCATTCTCACCGGTGAGTATATACGCCCTTGCAAGATTGAGCCTCGCATTGGTAAAAGCCGGGTCAATATTCAGTGCACTCCTGAACCTCTGCTGGGCCTTCTTATAGTCCTGCCTGACAAGGTAGATATAGCCCAGATTGTTGTGAGCCTCTGCAAAGTCGCTGTTGTATTCAATGGCGAGCGAAAAGAATTTTTCTGCCTTATCAATCCTGTTTTGCCTCAGATATATTATTCCGAGATTGTTATATGCCTCAGAATAATTCTTGTTATACTCAAGTGCGAGTTCGAGATGCTTTTCGGCCATTTCGAGACTATTTTCATTAATAAGCCTCACGGCGTTAAGATTGTGCTCTTTGGCCTTTTTATGAACAGCACTCGAATGACAGGAAAAAAGGACGGTCAATAAAATGATTAATAAAAGGTCTCGTCTCATAATAAACCTCGTATTTTACTTAATGCCATCAAATTCCGTGCCAGATTTAATAATATCAGGTGCCAGATACAAAACATGACCGAAAGCAGCCGAATTGACCTCTAACTACCTGTAATCATTGTTTTTTTATGGTGCCAGTTATAATTCGAGGCAGTGTCACCTAAGATAAACCGAAATAGTTCTCCCTTTCGGTTCTCCCCAAGAATCTGCTTTTATCTGACAATTAATACTTTTAATAACAGCCTACAATATTAACAAAATACAAAACCACTCACAGAAGAATGATACAACAATATTATTTCTCTGCAGTTTTATCCGGCCTAGTGGAACAGAACTGATTAAAATTCTGTTGTAACCAGAGTCTCGGTGGCCTCTACACCCTTGACTCCCCTTATTTCGGTTACAACCTTTCTGGTCATTTCGTTGATTGACTTGGCCTCTACCCTTACCACCACATCCCAGTGTCCGAAGACCAGGTCTACTTCGACGACTCCTTTCAGTACTCTCAGTGAATTAAGAGCTTCTCTCTCAAGTCCGGGGACAAGTCTTAGCAACACATAACCTCTAACCATAGTAAATCCTCCAAAAGAGCCATACTTAATGACAAAAATATCGCAGTATGTCAATATAGAAATTTACAAAATTTCTGATATAATGTTTGTGTGTTATATTAATTATGTCAGGAGGAGACGATGCCTAAGGTCAGAATTCCGGGAATTATCATTTTCCTTTCAGCAGTTTTATTGCTTTCATATTGTTCATCATCAGATGATTCAGGAAGCAATCTTTCAGGAAAAGATGGTTCTACCGGTAACGATGGTTCAACATCTCTGGTCTGCACCCCCAAGGAAAGGGCCGGATGCACAACTTATTTCGACTACAAGGTCTGTAATGACTCGGGAACAGGATATGAAACGAAATCCTGCGATACCGGACAGATATGCCAGAACGGTGAATGCAAAAATGTCACCTGCTATCCCGGAACGCTTAAATGCATCGACAACAAGACTCTTCAGAAATGCTCGAATGACGGAAGCAAATGGGAAAACTACCTCACCTGTGATAATACCAAAGGAGAGGTATGTACAGACAACAAATGTATGAATGCCTGTCAGGAGGCGACAAGTACCAAATCATATATTGGCTGTGAATACTGGGCGGTCCATTTAAGGAATGCACCTCAGGAACTTATGGGAGACCCGAGTGTTCAGGCATCCGATACGGCCGTCTGGGGAGTTGCTGTAAGTAATACAAACACAAACCTGTACGCTCACGTAACAATTACCGAGGCAGCGACAGGCACGGTTATCGCTTCCAATACTATAGAGCCCAGAAAACTTCAGGTCTTTACATTCGACCCGAAGAAGGATAATCAGAAGTATAATCTGAAAGGTACCGAACTTGCCAACAATAAGCTTCTGAAAATATCTTCGGATGTACCGGTTGTAGTATATCAGTTCAATCCGATGAATAATACAGTCAAGGTCTATTCCAACGATGCATCCCTCCTTCTTCCGACGCACATTCTTACGGGCAATTACATAGTCGCATCCCGTCAGGAGATAGGTGTAAATCACCTGAACAACGGATACCTGACAATTATCGCCACATCTCCCGGCACAACGACAGTCGATATTACTCCTGCGGCAAACACCTCGGCCGGGACTAATGTCCCTGCGATGACAAAGGGTCAGAAGAAGACATTCACCCTCAATCAGTATCAGGTACTGAATATCGAGACTGCATCACAGGGGAATGACCTGACAGGTACAATAATAAAATCCAACAATCCCATTGCGGTATTCGGAGGACATATCTGTGAAAATATCCCGGATTCGAGCGGTTATTGTGACCATCTGGAAGAGCAGATGTTTCCTGTAGACACATGGGGAGACAAGTTCACCGCCGTTCAGTTTGCCCAGAGAGACTATCTGACAAACAAGAACGACCAGTGTATAGAACCGAAAAAAGGTGAATGGAATCCGAATTCCATTTACAGAATCATTGCCGGCAAGTCCGGTGTTACCGTAAATACAACACCACAGCAAACGGGTTTCCCGAAGACACTTAACCTCGGACAGTTTTATGAATTTCAGTCCAATCAGAACTTTGTCATCGAGGCCAATGGTCCGGTTATGGTCGTTCAGTATATGGCAGGTTCTACCTACCAGAACTCTGTATTCAGCAACTATGACTCCTGCAGTCATATAGGAGACCCTGCAATGGTTCTGCTCGTCCCTCAGGAGCAGTACAGAAAGGATTATATTTTCCTCGTCCCCGCAGATTATGCAACCAACTGGGTAAATATTGCAGCGCCCGTCAATACAACGGTTACACTTACACTTCAGGGGACGCAAAACAAGACAGTCATTCAACCGAGCCAGTTTACACAGATTCCCAATACACAATACGGCGTTTACAGATTCAGGGCTGTATCAGGTATATATGAACTCAACGCAAATAATCCGGTCTCAATAATTGTCTACGGATATCATCAGGATGTCTCGTTTGCATATCCCGGAGGTCTGGACCTCAAGGTGATATACGATAATCCACAATTATAATATTCAGAATTGGTCTTACCTTTCAAAGAGTGTCTGAATAAAGATATAAGCGTAAATATCCTGTTAAATATAAAACCGGCCGAATTTTCTTGCCATTTTTGAAGAGTTTGTGATTATCTTACGATGATTCATCCGGGAGGATTATTTTATGGCCAGAAAGACAGAGGAAATCATCAGGCTTCTCAAAAAGGAAGATATCCTGTCCGTTGACCTTAAATTTGTAGATATGAACGGAGAGTTCAGGAAGGTCACTATCTCGCGTGACGAATTCAACGAAGACCTCCTCAAATACGGCATAGGATTCGATGGTTCTTCTGTAACCGGATTCAGAAAGGTCAAGGCCGGCGACCTCGTACTCATACCCGAGACAGATACAATGCACTTCGACCCCGCATCAGAGACCAAGGTACTTTCATTCATCTGCTCAATAAATGAGGCCGATACAAGGAAGCAGTTTGAGGATGACCCGAGATATATATGCAAGAAGGCCAACAAATATCTGAAGGATTCCGGGATAGCAGATGAGGCATACTTTGCACCTGAATACGAATTCTATATTTTCAACAATGTATCCTATGACATTTCGAAAAATCACTCTTATTTTTCAGTTGAAAGCGAGGAAGGCTACTGGAATTCGGAATTCGGAGACGGAAACTACATTCCGATACCATATCAGAGAGGTTATCACAAGGCCCTCCCGTCAGACAGGTATTTTCACATAAGAGACAAAATAATCAGGACAATGCACCAGATGGACATCAGATTCAAGTATCACCATCACGAAGTAGCCTCTCCGTCCCAGCACGAGATAGAAGTTCCTCCGACACCGCTCCTCAAGGCTGCCGACAATACTGTATGGATAAAATACATTGTCAAGAACACCTGCAAAAAGGAGAATCTTCTCGCAACCTTTATGCCCAAACCGCTTCCGGAAGATTCCGGCACCGGGATGCATATTCACATTCTTCTGAAAAAAGGAGGCAAAAATATCTTCTTCGGAAATGAATACGCCTCGCTGAGCAAAACAGCTCTCTACTTTATCGGCGGCATTCTCTATCACGGACGTTCCCTTGCGGCATTTACGAATCCTTCTGTAAATTCGTATAAAAGGCTTGTACCGGGATTCGAGGCGCCTACAACACTCGTATTCTCCCTCGGAAACAGGTCTGCGGCCATCAGAATACCAAAGTATGCAACTACCGAAAAATCGGCGAGATTCGAATTCAGAACCCCCGATGCAACTGCCAATCCCTACCTCGCCTTTTCTGCTGTCCTGATGGCAGGTATCGACGGAATAAAGAACAAAATCGACCCCATAAAAAGAGGCTTCGGACCCTTTGATAAGAATCTTTACGAACTTTCGGATGCTGAACTGAAAAAGATCAGTTCGATTCCCCATAACTTCGAAGAGGCACTTGCGGCATTGCAGCTGGACTATGAGTTTCTCCTCTCAAACGGTGTCTTTACCAAGAACTTCATCGATGCGTGGGTAAATACCAAATTCAAGGAGGCCAAGCAGTTCAGATATTCCATTGACCCGCTTGAGTATAAGATATATTTTGACTGTTAATCAATATAGTTAAAAATCAGAACTAATCGACAACCGAGCAGCTGCATCCGGATTCTTCGGCGCCACTATCGTCCTGACCTGATGTATTACCATCGGTAATATGAATCCCGTCCTTAATCTCTGATGAATCCCTGCCAGATGCATCCGCAACAGATATATCGCCGGCATCCGCAGTATCATCATAGCTAGTATCTGAACCGGTATCTTTATAGCCGAAGCATTTCCCCATATAGCAGTATGTCTCGTCGGGGCAGACTACATTCTTGCAGTAATCAACACACTTCCCGTTTTCACATACTGTCCCGTCTTTGCATACCACACCGATACAGGGATTCTGAGGGATACAATAACCATTGATACAGTCATATCCCTTCTGACATTCACCGCTCATACAGGGGTCGGCACAGTAACCGTCTATACACTTCTGGGAGACTTCGCACTCGATTTTTCTGCCATCACAGTTCAGATCACCGGTAGAGCAATCCTCATATGCTGCCGGGTTGATCTCCTTGTTATAATCATCACAATCTTCACCGCCGCACCTGTAATCCTTAAAACCGTCCTTATCCCTGTCGGGGCAACCGCACCTCTTCTCCCCTCCTTCTTCAATGACCACTTCAAACTCCTTACATACGACCAGTACCTTCTCTGCCTTACTTATATGTCCTCCGATATCGGTTGCAGAAGCCCTAATTGTATATTCACCGCCTTCGAGCCTCCTGCCCCCGAACATTGCATCGTATCTGATATTCTTTACAAGAGTCTGAACGGAAATAAAACTTGGATTCGTATCAAACAGTACATTGCCGCTCTTGTCCAGAATCTGCATCTGATACTGCGTAATATAGGTCTTGTCGTAAAATGTGAGCAGAATATCTGTATAGTCATAGAGCCCGTCACCGTCCGGTGTAACCGGATTATTTGAAAGCTCGATTTTAACCTCAGGAGGTGTGATATCGATTATTTTCACACCGTCGCTTATCGTCTCAGGTCCTGTAATCTTAACACCCTTCTCGATCTTGTACGGCCTTACCAGAAAATAATAAATAAAGTCGAATACGAGCCTCAGGTCCTTTGTGACAGCCCTGTTTTTGACTCCGTTATCAGTCCAGTAGGTTATATATGTCCCGTTCTGGGAAATAATGGCATATTCATATCCCGTTGCACCGTCCACCTTCTCCCAGTTTGCACCGAGCGTACTTGTATATTCCTGACAATCCACATCCTCATCCTTGTCGGACGGACATCTGTCAGGACCATTGTCGAAGGTGGCCGTAAAATAACCGTCATTTTCATATACATAGGGAGTAGCCTTTAATTCGGCCCTGTCGATTGCATAAATATATCCGTCTCCTGTACTGATGAGTATCTCGACATAATTATCCCCGTCGAGGTCACCTGCAATAATATTGCCGACCGGATATCTGAAATTCAGGACAAATACCAGATCAAGATTCACTGCATCCACGGCATAGAGATATCCGTCTTTGGAGCCCACAACAAATACAGCCCTGCCGCTCTTGTCTATGTCTCTTATTGCAATTGACGGAGTCAGGTCACTCAACACACATTTATCCTTTGCGGCATCATCCTCTTTTTCGTACAATTTTCCGCATCCAAGAATTCTGTCTTTCAGAAGTGTCCCGTCCGATACCTTGTAAAGATATATATGAGCCGAGTCCACTGCCGTCTGCATAAACATAAGACCATCTGCTGTCTCAACCATAGAACCGTACTTGCCTGCATACTCAGTCTTGACAGAAGATTCCCATATCTTCTGCAGGCTGAAATTATATGCAGAAGGTGATGAGTATATCGCACCCGTATGTCCACCGTGGTTTATCAGCAACCCGCCGAAAAATGAAATCACTCCTGCATAGACATTGGCACTGGTATTCTGCGTAACAAGTGAACCATTTACGGCATTGAGCACTCTGAGTTGCCGGTAAGGATTGATTACATAATCCTCTAATCCGTCTCCGTTACAATCGGCAACCGTCCTGTAACCCTGACCGTCGCCCTGATAGGCAAGCCCGTATTCTGATGCCCAGTATTTCTGGGCTGTCTGCGAAGTCCCGTCCCAGACTATTATTCCGTATTTTGCGAGATTATTGTAGGGGTCGGTATATACATAATAGATATCCGGAATATTATCCCCGTTTGCATTGCCGAAAATCAGGTCCCGGTAAAATCCGTCTGTCTCGGTCCTTGGTGCAATAATACTGCTGAAGATCTTCTGGAGGTTATAGTTGAAGACATTTACAACAAGATTATTCCCCTCGAATTCGCCATATATCATATCGAATTTTCCGTCGTTATTCATATCTCCGATTGTGGGTAGTCCGCCGCTCCGGCTCCAGAGTATCCGCGGAGGGTTTACAAGGTCAGTCGTCATACCGTCCAGCACAGAGATTACACCGCTCGAACGTGTAGTAAATACTTCGGGCCTGCCGTCCTTTTCAAGGTCCGAAATAAGCATGTCGGCAATATACCCGCCGCTCTTCAGGTCCGGTATACCATCATAATCCATATCGTTTACAGACCTGAACTGGCTGTCATAGACAAATATTGTCCCGTTATTGAAATGACCAACCAGATATCTTTCTTTTCCGTAAATTACCGGTCTGTAGAAATTATAAGATGCATTTGCAATACCTTCGATAAGTCCGACCCTGAAAGCCTGAGCGTCACCTACATCATAAGCCTCGATATTGTTACCTGTACGCATAATTATTTCTTTGCTGCCGTCGTTGCCATAATCAAACACGAAAAGCCTGTCGGCATAATTAAGTGATGCACCGGCAGCATTATCATAATAAATTGCATAAGAGAGACCGGCGGGGAAAAGAACTTTGATTACCAACACATATTCATCATTATTCTTTTCGAGTTCGTACAGTCCATATCTGCCGGAGGTATAATCATACAGAAAAATCTGACGTTTTCCGTTATTATAAATATCGGCACTCCCGTAATACCTGTAATCCTGCAGTTCCACCCTGCTGCTGTAACAACTTGTAAATCTGTCCCACTTGGTAACACCTGTACAGATATATGAAGCATCGAGAATGTATGTCTTCCATTTACCCGTATTCGAGTCATAAACCGAAGTAATAAACTCAGATTCACCGTTATTGTCGAAATCACCGAGCGGGTCAGGCATAAGTGCAACCGAATCCCTCTGGAAGGTGGATTCCGGCGGTGATATCTGCCATATTGGTGTCAGAAAACCGTCCATTACCTTTAATGCCGTTATTCTCCTGCTCCCTCTTGCATAATTCGAACTTGAATACAGAAATATCTCTTCCGCACCGTCATTATCCACATCCTTCGTCAGTATACTGGGAGAGCCCCACGGGAATGCCCCGAGAAAACCGGACGCATACTTTAATCTTCCGTCATCTGCAGAATATACATAGAGATACTGGTCACCCGGTGCAATCACCTCGTAAATACCATCTCCGTCGATATCTGCAATCTGATTATTATTGCCACAATAGTAATCTCTTGTCTGCGGTTCAAGTGTAAATAACTTCTGAACATTTTTGAATCCGTTTCTGAAAGAATAGGCTATTCCTGTGCCATAGACAGCCCTCGGCTCTCTTGTCGCAGAACCACATGCCCTGTCTGCTGCATATATGTCGTCATAACCATCTTTGTTGATATCCTGAATAATCAATGCCCCTATCCAGTTGAAATCGGTCTCTGAATTAATCCACTCGACAGACCCGTCCATTGCAGCAAGTATCAATATCCTTCCCTGCGAGTTTACAACTACTATATCCTTTCTGCCATCCATATCTATGTCTCCGATATCAATAAGACTCTGTGCTGCAATATACGGAGTATCCCATATCAGAATGTCATTATGGAGTTTTGAAAGAACCTTCCCGCCCGATATAAGAACGTACTCCAGAGACCCGTCATTGTTGATATCATCAACAAGCAGTTGTCTCGAAGAGAGCGAACCTCCTGCATAATACTTCCATTTGACTGACGGGATATCTATCTCGGCACTGCCTGAGACCATCGCCGTGCGGTTTACATCAGAGCGGAACATATGCCAGTAAATGTCATTATAGCCGAACAGAAAGAGTGTAAAAGCACAGATAGTTACAAGAATCTTATATCTTCCCATATATCACCCCTTCAGTAAATACCAAGGATACGGTTATTCCCGGAGTCAACAACTATCATCGCCCCGCCCGAGGTAAAATAGATATCAGATGGGAAACAGAGACCTGTTGACGCCCTCTCTCCGTACTCTTCGGAGCAGGAGTTCTTCCCGATAAGCGTAATGGCTTCTCCCGTGCTTTCAATCTGCCTTATGATATGATTGTTGCGGTCTGCAACGAATAAAGTAACACTTTCATCAAAATTGACCATCAGGGAAATCCCCGACGGCTGATTATAAAGGGCTTCATCCTTTGTACCGTCCTTGAAACCACCTTTTGTATTTGCAGGGTCACCCGAATATCTGACTACAGAACCATCGGGATTGATCTTTCTTATGAGGTGATTCCCCGTATCAGAGACATAGCATTCGAGTTTGGATTTATTGCAGACAATACCTTCGGGGGCATTGAATGTAGCAGAATTATAAGCCCCGTCTGCCCTGCCTGCGGTTCCGCACTTGCCGCTGTATACCGAAACAACCCCGTTTTCTATAACCTTTATACAGTGATTCCCGCTATCCGCAAAGAGGAGCCTCTTGTCATCCAGAACAGTGATTCCGTCAGGCTTATTCAGGCGGGATGTATCCTTATCGCCGTTCACATTGCCCGCTGTTCCGCATTTCCCTGCAACTGTCTCGGTTTTATATGAACCTGAATCCTTGTCATACGATACCTTTCTGATACAATGATTAAACTTATCCGAAAAGTAGATATCCTCCCCGAACTTCGTCATTTTCGAAGGCAGATATAGACTGGATTCAAGAGAACCTGCCAGACCATCACCCGAAATATTGTATGTTTCATAGGATGATATGAGTAATACGCGGTTTGAATATGTATTGGAGATATATAAATCCTTCGAGGCCTCATCGAAGAACAATCCTGAAGGATATGCTAAAGGCGTGGAGTAAGTGGCTCCCGGTTCCTGTGACTTTCCCCTGCCGGCCACAAATGTAAACGAACCGTTCGACAGATTAATCTTCCTTATCATCTGGCTCTTCGACTCTGTTACAAATGCAGATGAATTCTTACCGAGCGTGATTCCTGTGGGTGATTTAAGGCCGGATATGAGTGTCTGAACATTCAATGTAGGAGAGACCTGCCTTATGCTTCCGTTGTAATCCACAACAAAGAGATATCCGTATTCGTCCAGTGCAACAGATACAATATCCGCATTGCTTATCTGAACATATGTGGAGACACCGCCCGTCTTCGAAATCAGTCTTATTCTGCTGTTCCCTCTGTCTGCCACATAGAGGTCACCGGCATCGGAAACTGCAAGCCCTGTGGGCATATTGAATCTTGCGGCCTTCGGGTCAGACGAATTCGTATTCCCGGATGTCCCGCATATACCCGCATATGTATCCGCAATATATTTCTGCTTGAAAGTATCATACTGCAAACGTCTGATACAGTGATTGTATGTGTCTGCAACGAATATCACGCCATTCGAATCCGCAACTATACCCATAGGATAATAAAATGTTGCATTCTCTCCTTCTCCGTCATCAGCACCAATATTTCCGCTACCCGCAATAAGAGAAGAGGAGAAGGTCTGCAGGTCAACAGCCTTGATTTTGTTATTGAGAGTATCAGCAATTAGAAGCCTGTCCGTACTTTTATCAATTACCATTAGTGAGGGACCAGAAAAGCGGGAGACATCTTTATTCCCTGTAAGGTCTCCCCTGTAACTGTCACCGGAAAAAATCTCAGAGCTGTACGACCTGCTTACATCATCGTACTTTAAGACAAAAATCATATTTGCTATATAATCGCTCACAAATACATCCCCGCTCTTTTCATCGAACGCAATCCCAAAAGGCATAACAAAATATGTCTCTGTAAGTCCTTTCCCTGTTGCAAACGGTGTCTTCATATTCCCCGCCAGCACAACGGAACAGTCAGGTGCGTCCTCATCGGTAAATCCGTCACAGTTGTTGTCCTTCTTATCACATATCTCTACCTGAGGGTTCTTCTTTTCGGCATCACACTCTACCCCGCTGCCGTCTGCCTTACAGACATATTTCCCTTCAGACCGGCATTCCCCAAGTCCTATCGTGCATTTCTGATTGAGTTCTTCGAAATCCTCGTCAGTAAGCCCGTCACAGTTGTTGTCCTTCCCGTCACATATCTCCTTCTGCGGTTCCTTCTCAATCGCGTTACATACAACCCCTTTCCCATCCGGTGCACATATATAGAGACCCGCTGTCTTACATTCACCCTTACCTACTTCACATTCCTTATTCAGGTCTGTGAAAATCTCATCTGTAGAACCATCACAGTTGTTGTCCTTCCCGTCGCATATCTCATCACTCGGGAAGAGTAAAGTTGCATTGCATAATACACCGTCACCCTTTTCATTGCAGGTATACACTCCCTCGCTCTCGCACTGTCCCTTCCCGGTAACGCAAACCTTCCCGAGGTCTTCGAATGTCTCATCTGTCTTACCGTTGCAGTCATTATCCTTCCCGTCGCATATCTCGGGTGACGCCTTACCGGCAACCGCATCACATTTTACCTCGAGAGTCTTCTTGT
>Ga0067045_1003660_pt1 | contig 27697 bp, 21 predicted proteins | sample TerdegcTABiofilm_FD_59184 | JGI IMG/M metagenome (GOLD analysis project Ga0067045, IMG submission 59184) | Combined Assembly of (Gp0054472, Gp0054536) Wastewater bioreactor microbial communities from Singapore -Terephthalate degrading... | reverse complement strand
GGAGGCGGGCCTTGCCAAGCGGTTTGAAACGGACCGAAGCTAGAAGCTGATCCGGATGCCGGCGTGACCACCAAAGGCGTCGATGCCGGTGCCGGAGAAACCGATGCGCTGATAGCGGCCGGTCAGGTCCAGGCTGACGTTGTCGGACAGCGTGATGGCGGCGCCGATATCCACCGGCAGGGTCCAGTTGTTGTAGTCGCCCTGCTGGCCGTTCTGCCAGGTGGGGATGCGCTCGTCGGTGAACAGGCCACCGATACCGGTGCCCAGGAACAGAGCGAAGTTATCCTGGTGGATCGGGTAGAACCGGACCAGGAAGTTGGTGCCGAAGCCGTTGACGTTGGAGTTGAAGCTGCGGCGGCCGCCGAGGTAGCTCACGACGTCGTCGCGCAGGTCGCTCTGGTTGATGTTGTAGTACAGGAACTCAGCACCCAGGGACAATCCGTCGATGACGAAGTAGCCGACACTGGCACCGGCGGTGATGATGGTATTCACGCTATTTTGGGAAGCTCCGTAGATACCGAACTCCGGGGTAGCGTGAAAGGTGCCCTGGGCGGCCACGTCCGCGGCCGACGCGGGGCGCTGAGCCAGAAACAGGCTCAGGGCCATCGCGATGGCCACAAAGGACAGCTTACGAATCGATCCGGTCATATCCGTTCCTCCTTGATTTGAACAACATATCCCCCAGCCACGGGCTAACGGCGGTCTAGACCGCCACATGGCCGGATTTTCCTCCGTACCTGTATGACTCATACGCGCTTCCAACGGCTTTGGCCAGTGTTTTCATACCCCCCTGGCGGCGAACATGAAAAAAATTTAATCCTCATAATGCCGACGGTCAACCAGGAGAGGCCCTCCCGGAGGCAGCTCCTCCCCCTCGGGGAGAAGCACCACCTGGGGCCGCAGTTTCAACCGGTCCTGGAAGGCGGCCGCAAACGCCGACGCATCCACCTGATCCCGAAGGGAAAGTTCCACAGCGATGGTGTCGCGCCCCCCGGGGTTGTCCACCACGATCCGGAAGCCGGCGATGCCCGGAAAGCGCGCCGCCACCTCGGCCGCCTGGGCCGGATAAATGAACTGCCCCTTGACCTTGGCCGTATCGTCCACCCGGCCCAGGATTCCGGCCAGCCGCCGCGAGGTCCGGCCGCAGGGGCACGGCTCGGTCACGAACCGGGACAGGTCGCCCGTGGCCAGACGCACCAGGGGATAGGCGTCGCAAAACGGGGTGAACACCACCTCCCCGGTCTCGCCCACGGGCACGGCCAGACCCGTTTCCGGATCGCAGATCTCGACCACGCCCCGGGAGGTGACGTGCATGCCTCCCAGTTCGCGGCACTCGTAGGCGATGCATCCCACGTCCGCCGTGCCGTAGCCCTGGCGCACGGTGATCCCGAAGTCCCGTTCGACCTCGGCCCGAAGCGACTCGGTCAACCGTTCGGCGGCCACGAAGGCCACCGTAAGCCCCATGTCCCTTTTCAGGTCGTAGCCGGCGGCCCGGGCCTTTTCGCCGATGACCCGCAAATAGCTGGCCATGCCCACAAAGCCCGTGACCGGCAGCGTGGTCAAAAGCTCGATCTGCTTTTCGGTGTTGCCCGGGCCGGCCGGAATCACGGCGCAGCCGATCTCCCGCAACGGTTCCTCGAGCATGTGCCCGGCCGGGGTCAGATGGTAGCTGAAGGTCATCTGCACCAGATCCCCGGGCCTGAATCCGGCGGCGTAGAAAGCCTCGGTGAATCCCCAATAGTCCCGGTCACGTCCCTCCGGGTCATAGATGGGGCCGGGGGACTGATAGACCCGGCGAAGGGTCCCGAAGTCCTGGGCCAAAAGCCCCCCAAGCCGCTCCCCGGAGCCTTGCACGGCGATCAGGTCCTTTTTGCGCAGGACCGGGATGGCCTCGAAATCCTCGAAGGTCCGCACGTCCGCCACGTCGATGCCGGCGCGGGCGAGCCTGGCCCGGAACTCCGCGCTGCCGGCATGGGCTTTGGCCAGGTGCTCCAGGAGCTGACGGCGCTTGCGGTCGCGGCGTTCGCGAGGGTCCATGGTTTCCAGGGGGCTGATGTATCCGTCCGGGCGAGGCTGGGCCATACGATCCTCCGTGTTCATCCGAGCCAGCGTTTGCGGCGGCGATAGTGCTTGACGTCGCGGTAGCGGCGCTTCTTTTCCCCCGAGGCCATGCCCAGATAGAATTCCCTGACGTCGGTGTTGGACAGAAGGTCCTTGGCCGTGCCGTCGAGCACGATGCGTCCGTTCTCCATGATGAATCCGGAATCGGCGATGGACAGGGCGGCCTTGGCGTTCTGCTCCACCAGGAGGATGGTGACCCCGTCCTCGGCGTTGATGCGCTTTATGATCTCGAAGATCTCCTCCACCAGAAGCGGGGCCAATCCCAGGCTCGGCTCGTCCAGGAGCAGGAGCCTGGGGCCGGCCGTGAGCGCCCGGCCGATGGCCAACATCTGCTGTTCGCCCCCGGACATGTAGCCCGCAAGCTGGGTCCGCCTCTCGGCAAGCCTGGGGAAGTAGGCATAGACCCGCTCCACCCGGTCCCTAAACTCCCGCGCCGGCCGGGTCATGCCCCCGCAGCGCAGGTTGTCCTCCACGGTCATGTCCTCGAAGACCCGGCGGCCCTCCATGACCTGGAACACCCCGGCGCGCACGATGCGGTCCGGCGGCAGCCCCTGGATGGGGGTGTCGCCCAAAAGCACCCGCCCGGCCGTGACCTCGCCGTCCTCCCCGGCCAGAAGTCCGGAGACGGCCTTGAGCGTGGTGGACTTGCCCGCGCCGTTGGCCCCGAGCAGGGCCGTGATCCGGCCCCGCCCGGCGCTCAGCGACAGTCCCTTGAGGACCAGGACCACGTCGTTGTAGACCACCTCCAGGTTCTCCACCCGGAGCAGGTCGTCGTGCGCTACTTGCCCAGCCATTCGGCCTTGCGCTCCAGGGTCTCGGTTCCGGCCGGCGTGAGCTTGCCGCCCTCGATCTTGTACAGGAACACGGCCATGTTGGGCCGGTGGTCATCCGGGAAGAAGCTGATGGCCGGGGTCAGGCCCATGGGGTCGTAATCGCGCAGGGACTCCAGGGCGGTCTTGATGGCCGGTCCGGTGATCTCGCCCGCGGCGGCGGCCTTCCTGATGCCCTCGGCCATGACCAGCATGGAGGCGAATCCCCGGATGTAGTGGGTCATCTGGGGCTTGCCCCCGGTCTGCTTCTCGATGATCTTCATGCCCGGCACGTCCTGGCCGTAGATCACCGCGGCCTGGAGGGAATAGCTGCCTTCGGCCGCGTTCCCGGCCAGCTTGACCAGGTTTTCGTCGCTGCCCCAGATGTTGGTGAAAAACACGGTCTTCATGCCCAGCTTCTGGGCGTCCTTCATGATCACCGCCGTGGACTGGGTGGTGCCGCCGATCCAGGTGTAGTCGGGTTCGAGCTTCTGCAGGCGCAACAGCTCGGCCGTGGCGTCCATGGCCTTAAGGCCCACGTTCTCCTCGCCCACCACCTCGTAGCCCAACTCCGTGGCGTACGCCTTCCCGGCCGGGATGGGGGCCAGGCCGTAGGGCGCGTCGGGATAGACGAAGGCCACCTTGGGGGCCCGGCCCTCCTTCCAGCGGTCCTTGAAGAATTTCAAGGCGGCCCGCATCTGGGTGGAATAGTCGGCGGCGATGAAGAAATTGTAGGGAGCGGACTTGGGGTCGGTCAGGTGGGCCGAATAGGAGGCCGAGATGGTGGGGATCTCGTCCTTGCCCACGAACTTGGTCAGGGCCTCGGTGTCCTGGGTGCCCCAGCCCAGGAGGGCCACGATCTTGTCCTGGGCGATGAATTTCTTGTAGGCCGACAGGGCCTGCTGGGCGTTGTAGGCGTAGTCCACCTGGACCAGGGCGATCTTTTTTCCGGCCACGCCGCCCTGGCCATTCAGGTAGGCGGCGGCGTCCTTTATGCCCTCGGCATAGGGCACGCCCACGTCGCCGGTGGGGCCGGTCAGGTCCGAAAGCACGCCCAGGCGGATCTCGTCCTGGGCCATGGCCGCGACCGAAAGGCACAGCGCCGCCAGACACAGGGCGAAAGCCGTCACGATACGTTTCATGGTCTGCCTCCTTGTTTTGAAAAAATGTCCATGGGGAAAAAACCGTCAGTACGCGAACGGATAGAGTTTCCAGTAGGCCTTGATCAGCCGCCAGCGGCGCGCCAGCCCCTCGGGCTCGAAGATGAGAAAAAGTACCAGGACCAGTCCGAACACGCCGGCCTTCATGGCCAGAAGGTAGTCGGCGACCCCGGCGAAAGTCTGCCCGGCATGCTGGGCCGCGAAGTTGATGGCCTCGGGCAGAAGCGTCAGGAACACGGCCCCGAACACGGACCCGAGCACGCTGCCCATGCCTCCGATGATGATCATGGCCAGATAGCCCACGGACAGGCCGATGTTGAACTGCTCCGGGGTGATGTACATGGTGTAGTGGGCCCACAGGCTTCCGGCCACCCCGGCCAGGAAGGAGCTCATGCCGAAGGCGGCCAGCTTCCAGGCGAACAGGTTGACGCCCACGATCTCGGCCGAGAGATAGTGGTCCCGGATGGCGGTGAAGGCCCGGCCGGGCCGGGTGCGCATCAGATTGGCGGCCCCAAGGACCGCCAGGGTCGCCACGCCGAGGGTCAGATAGAACATCTTGAGGTCGGAATCGAAGGCGAACCCGGCGATGCTCGGCGGATCCACGGACAGGCCGTTGGAGCCGCCGGTGACCGCGTCCAGATGCAGGAACACGTATTCGAGGATGAGCTGGGCGGCCAGGGTGGCGATGGCCAGGTAGATGCCCTTTAAGCGCAACGAGGGCAGGCCGAAGATCATGCCCACGCAGGCCGTGACCAGCCCTGCGGCGGGCATGGCCAGGACGAAGGGCAGGCCCATGCCGGTCAGGGCCGCCGAGGCGTAGGCCCCCACGCCCAGAAAGGCCCCGTGCCCGAGGGAAATCTGGCCGCAGCGACCGGTGAGGATGTTTAGGGCCACGGCGCCCACCACGGCGATGTTGATCAGGCACAACACCGAGACGTGGTAGGTGTTCAGAAACGGGACAACGCCCACCAGGGCCGCGAAAAAAAGGGCCATGGCCGTTTTCTGGAAACGGCTCTGGAATATCTGGGCCTCCCGGGCGTAGGAGGTGAAAAACAGGCCGCATTGTCCGTGCATGTCCTACACCCGCTCGATTTCGTGGGTTCCGAAAAGGCCGTACGGCCGGATCATGAGGATGATCACCAGGATGACGAAGGCTGCGGTTTCCTTGAACCCGCCAAGGCCCAGGATATCCTTGGCCAGGCCGTCGCACAGGTTCTCCAGGACCCCGATGACCAGCCCCCCCAGGGCCGCGCCGAGCAGGCTGTCCAGGCCTCCCAGGATGACCGCCGGAAAGACCTTCAGGCCCAGGTGCCCGAGTTGGGAGTTGATGCCGTTGATGTTGCCCAAAATCACCCCGCCCACGGCCGAGACCACCGCGGCGATGCACCAGGCCAGGGCGAAGATGTTCTTGATACCGATGCCCATGCTGGCCGCGGCCTGCTGGTCGAAGGCCGTGGCCCGCATGGCGATGCCCAGCCGCGAATACCTGAAAAAGGCGGAAAAGGCGGCGAACAGGAGAAGCGACAGGGACAGCGCGGCCACATACACCGGCGAAACCGGAAGCCCGGCCACCATGACCGGATTGGCCGGCAGGACCTGGGGGAAGACCCGTATCTGGGTGCCCCAGAAAAGCTGCACCAGGGCTCGCAGGACCGAGGACAGGCCGATGGTGACCATGATCACGCTGATGATGGGCTCGCCGATCAGCGGCCGCAACGCCAGACGCTCCACGCAAAGCCCCAGGACCACGGAAAAGGCCAGGGTCATGGGAAAGGACACGTAAAAAGGCAGCCCGGCCTGCACCGTCAGGGCGAAGCAGACATAGGCCCCGAACATGACCAGTTCGCCCTGGGCGAAATTGACCACCTTGGTGGCCTTGTAGATGATGACGAAGCCCAGGGCCACGAGACTGTAGATGCTGCCCACCACCAAGCCCGAAATGACCACTTGCAGATAATATTCCACGCCCTCTCCATGGGCCGCCGCGCGGCGGCCGGCCGCTGGTGCGAAAAAAAATCGGGAAAGACGCCCCGGACCTAGCTCGCCTGGTCGTCCCGGCAAATGAGCACCCCGATCCGGCATCCGGAACGGGTCAGCATCTCCACCAGGGCGTCGATGGTGAATTTCTCCACCTTGCCGCGCACGGCGTCGCTGATGCGCGGCTGGCTCACGCCCATCAGCGCGGCCGCCCGGCCCTGGGTCAGTCCCCGATCGCGGATGATGGCCCCGATGGCCGACACCAGTTGTCGCTTGATCTCGTTTTTCTCCACTCCGGCCCCGCCCGGCGGCAGAGACCTTCCCGCTCCAGGGGAATACGCATCCATTGCCAGGGGAAAGGATACAGTGGACATGTTTTCCTCCAGGTATCCATCCTGTGCTGCCTAGTGTGGCGTCCTCAAAATTCGCGCATCCGAATTTTGAAAATAATACTTTGAACCGATCATATTTTCTTAAAAAATACCGGCGTATTTCTTAAGGGGCGCGACACTAGACGGTTACAAGGTTGATGACCCCGCGCATCTCCCGGACCCTGCCGTCCTGAAAGCTGATGCTCGCCCGCAGGTCGATCCGCGGGGCATCGGTGAAAAGCGCCTCGACCAACGGTCCGTACCGCTCCTCCACGACCCCGCGACGCACCTTCCGGGTGCGGGTGAGTTCCCCGTCATCGGGGTCGAGTTCCTTGAAAAGCAGGGCGAAGCGCGAGATGCGGGTATTTTCGGGAAGCGTCGCATTGATGCGGGCGATCTCCGAACGGATGAGTTCCGCGATCTCGGGCTTGGCCGCCAGATCCTGATACGTGGTGTAGGTCAGAAGCCTGGATTCGGCATAGCGCCCCACGATCTCGGCATCGATGCACACGATGGCCGAAAGAAACGGCCGGCCGTGCCCCAGGACCACGGCCTCGCGCACGTAAGGCGAGAACTTGAGCTTGTTTTCCAGAAACTGGGGCGAGAAGCGCACCCCGGACTCAAGGCGCATGACGTCCTTGAGCCGGTCGATGACCACGAGCCGGCCGCGATCATCGAAGTAACCGGCGTCGCCGGAACGCAACCAACCGTCCGCCAGGGTTTCCCGGGTGGCCCGCTCGTTTTTGTAATAGCCAAGGAACACGGCCGGGCTTTTGGAGAGGATCTCCCCCTCCTCGGAGATGCGCATCTCGGTCCCGGGGATGGGCACGCCCACGGAATCGAAGTCCACCTGGCCGTCCAAATGGATGCAGGAAATGCCGGATATCTCGGTCTGGCCGTAAATCTGTTTGAGGTTGACCCCCAGGGCGTGGAAGAACCGGAAGGTGTCCGGGCCCAGGGCCGCGCCGCCGGTCGCGGCCGAGCGCACCCTGGAGAATCCCAGCCGGTCCGAGAGCGCCCGGAACAGGCAGAACCAGGCCAGAGAATAGGACAGACGCAGGAGAGCGCCCGGTTTTTTCCCCGCAAACCGCGCATCGGCCATGGCCAGCCCCACGGGCATGAACAGGTTGTAGAGCCCGCGCTTGAGCCGCGTGGTCTCCATGATCTTGACCCGCACCCTGGCGGCCAGGTTCTCCCACACCCGGGGCGGCGAAAAGATGACATGGGGACCGATCTCCCGAATGTTTTCCTGAACCGTGTCCGGTTCTTCCGGAAAATTGACGCAGAATCCGAACAGAAGCGCCGAGGCCACGCTCATCATCTGCTCGCCCATCCAGGCCAGGGGCAGAAAGGACACGAATTCGTCCGAGGCCAGCTTGGGGTCCACGCTGCCGAGGTTTCCGGCCATGGACAGCAGATTCTCGTGGGAGAGCACGGCCAGCTTGGGCCGGCCCGTGGTGCCCGAGGTGGTGGCGATGAGGCAGGGGTCCCCCGGTCCGACCTCGGCCGCCCAGGAAGCGAACCCGCCCGCCTCGGCCCGGCCCATCCCGCGCACGGCCTCGAAGGACAGAAGCCCCGGCTCGTCGTATCCGGCCATCCCCTTGGGATCGTGGTAGACGATGTGGGAAAGGGCGGGCAGGGAGCCCCTGAACGACAGGATCTTGTCCACCTGTTCCTGGTCCTCGGCCACCACCACCTTGGCCTCGGAGAGCTCGAACACGTAGGCGATCTCGTCCGGCGGGGCGTCCTGGTACAGCCCCAGGGCCATGCCCCCCAGGCCCTGGATGGCCAGTTCGGCCCACAGCCATTCCGGCCGGTTGTCGCCGATGAGCACCACCACGTCCCCGCGCCCCAGGCCCAGCCGCCTCAGGCCCGCCGCGAACTCCGAGGCCGCGTCCAGATAGTCGCGCCAGGAATAGGCCTGCCACACCCCCCACTGCTTTTCGCGCATGGCCGTCCTGCTCCCGACCGTGCGGGCCTTTTCCAGGAGCAGGGCCGGCAGGGTCCGGGCCTCTGGGACCGGCCGGGCGGAGGGTGTGGATGGAGTATGGGTCATGAAACGTGTCTCTCCTTGACGTGGAACCGGCCTGGGCAAACCCGCCGGCGTTTCCTACCGCCCGAAAAAGGCGGCCTCCTCGCTGCCCAGGTAGGCGGCCACCACCTCCTGGTTGGCCATGACCTCGCCGGGCGTGCCCTGGGCCAGTTTCCGGCCGAAGTCCAGGACCACCACCTTGTGGGAGATGTCCATGACCACACCCATGTCATGCTCCACCAGAAGCACCGTGATCCCCCACTCCTCGCTGATGTCTAGGATGTAGCGGGCCATGTCCTCGGTCTCTTCCAGGTTCATGCCGGCCATGGGCTCGTCGAGAAGGATCAGCTTGGGCTCGGCGGCCAGGGCCCGGCCGAGCTCGACCCTTTTTTGCACCCCGTAGGGCAGCATGCCCGCCGGGGTGTGGCGATGGGGGGAAAGTCCCAGAAAATCGATGATGTCCTCCACCCGGCGGCGGTGGACGGTCTCCTGGCGCCTGGCCCGGCCGAAATAGCACAGGGCGGACAGAAGGCCGTAGTTCATACGGGCGTGACGGCCGACCATGAGGTTGTCCAGGACCGACAGCCCCCGAAACAGGGCGATGTTCTGGAAGGTCCGGGACAGGCCGAGCCGGGTCCGGGCATGGGCCGGCACGGCCAGAAGGTCGGCGCCGTCCAGGCGAATGCTTCCCTCGTCGGGGTGATAGCGGCCGCTTATGCAGTTGAGCATGCTGGTCTTTCCCGCGCCGTTGGGGCCGATCAGCGAAACCACCGTGCCCTTCTCCACCGTGAATCCGACATCCAGGAGCGCGGCCAGGCCCCGGAAGGTCAGGGTCAGATCCTTGACTTCCAGAAGGGGCGTCACCGCAACCACTCCATGACGAAGTCCTCGGCCGTGACCAGCCGGTAGCCGCGCTCGCCGATGGCCACGGCGATGCGCGAGGGGTCGTCCGTGGCCAGGCGGATGACCACCATGCGCCGGCCATCGTGGAAAAACGTGCCGGTGGAGATGATGCTCACGCCGAACTCCTTGATGATGCCCGAAACCTCGTGAATGACCCCGGCCCTGTCCTCGACCTCGAAGACGATGCGCGAGCCGCCCTGGCGCAGTCCCATCTCCTCCACCAGGACGTCGAGCATCGCCGAGCGGTTGATGTAACCCACGAGCTTGCCCCGGGAATCGACCACGGCCAGCCCGGCCAGATTCTTTTGATACATGATCTCAGCGGCGGCCTCGATGTCCATCTCCGGGGGGACCACGGTGATGTCCCGGCGCATGATCCTGCCCACGGTGAGCTTGGCCAGCAGATAGAGGGCCTCGTGCTTCTCAAGCGTGGTCATGACCGAGGGCAGGGCCATGGCGATGTCTTCTTTGCGCACGTAGCCCACGAGCTCCCCCGACTCGTCGTCCACCACCAGAAGCATCCACAGGTCGGACTCCCGAAGGAATCTGTCGGCGTCCTTGACCGGGGTCTTGGGCGTGACTTTCCTGAAGTCCTTGAGCATTTTCAGACCGACGTACATGGGGCGCTCTCCCTTGGCGGTTTCGCGGTTACATTTTTTGCACCCATTCGGATGAGAAAGGGAAAATCTTTTCCATGAGCGGCGGAAATTATCCCATGAAAGGCGGACGGGCCGAAGACCTTCCCGGGTATTTTACTGTGTAACGCGCTGCGAAATTTGGTCAAGCAAACAAAGGGGCCGCGGTGAAAGTCAGCGGCGGCGCGGGGAAAGAGCGAAACGACCAGAGGGGAAAGGCATGCGCGTGCGGCGCTGCGAGGCGGGTCGAAAAGGCCGCGGGACTGGAGGCTCCGGACGCGGCCCGGGCGGGCATCCCTAATCGGTCCCCATAATCGAGCGATAAATGAGGCGTTCGTACACGGCGCACATCCGGCGGGCCCTGGATTTGGCCACCCCGAAATCCATCAGTCTACAGTACATGTGCACGGGATTGAACATATGCTGGAGATAGTTTTTAAGCCAGTTCATGGCGTCACCTCCGGACCGGGACAGCCGGTCCTGCCGGGATTCATGCAAGGAGCGTTCCTTCGCTCCCGGGCATGCGGCGGGGGAAATCCGCCGCCATCCAGACATCCCGTCGCTTGTCTTATCGGACGATTGCCGCAAAGGTTAACCTCGAAGGCTCAAGGCCGACGATTTTCCCCTGTGGCCGGGCACGGAGGTCCCATCCGGGACCGAATCATTGTCCGTAACGGACACGGGCGGGTGGGAAGAGGAGAAACAGGCGAATACCAAGTCGCGCCAGGGCTATCGGACTTCGGCAAGAGGAAGGATTTTCCGGGCGTCGAACGTATGACATCACGACGGGCGGGAGGGCCTGCCGGGGCCCCGCCGCCCGTCGTACCGGACATGCCGCGATCAATACGTCTCAGGCCTTTTGGCGCTCGTCCAGACACCTCACGGCGGATTCCTTCTTGCGCCTGGAGAGTTCCTCGACCTTCGCCAGTGCCTGCGAGGCATATGTGGGATTTTGGGACAGACTGTACTGTTCGAGAACCGAGTCCCTGGCGTCGGCAAGCACCGCCCGGCCAACAGGGGTGCGGCTTATGGCCGTGGTCCAGCCGGGTTCGGCTCCGACCCCGCCGAAGGAGATGTCGGCATATTCGGCGGAATAATCGTCGCAAAACCGACAGGCGGGCCGGATCATGAAATCGAGCTTGTCGAACTCGATCTTCCTCACCTGACCGTCCTTGGTGAAAACCTGCAGACGTTCCCTGACATTGATCTTGACGATGTCGTCCCAGGAAAAGTCGCCGAGCTTTTCCAGCCGGGCCCGCTCCTGCTCCCCGAAAATGAAGTTCTGGGTGCAAAAAAGGCCAAAGACGTACTTGATGGAGTCCGAGGGAACAATGCCCAGGGCCTGCATCTTGCGCATGGTCCTGATCTGGCAAGGCGTGCCCACGAAAGCCACCCGGTTCAGGGATCGCTGGTTCAAGGGCCCGAGGGCCCGGATGGAGGGAGAATAGGTGGAATAGGCCGGCTGAGCGGCGTACTCGTCGGCAAGGACCTCCATCCCGTGGGACTCGTCATAATGCGATCCGGCGGCCGCCAGGATGTCATTGCGGGTCCGGGCCAGCGAAGGCTGCCGCCTGAACGGCCCCACCTGTCTGGAAACAACGGCCCCGTCGATGCGTCCCTGATCGAACAGCCGAAGAAGGATGGCCGTGACCGCGCCGCCGTCCGTCCCGGCCTCGCGGACATCGGGGGCCACGGCCCGGACCACCGTGGTCCCGATGACGTTGCCCATGGGATCCCGCCAATCGACCAGATTGCGCATCTCATTGTCCAGTTCATGGTTGACCGGACAGATCATGTAGCAAATGCCGCATTCGATACACTTTTCCGGGTCCCCGTACCGCGGCCTGCCGTCGCCGCCGAGTTCCAACGCCCCGAAATTGATGGCCGAACAGAATGTCACGCATCCGCCGCAACGGTGGCAAAGCCCAGGCTTCTGCACTTCCTCGATGAGGTTGGTGAATGATTTTTCCATGACCGTTCTCCTTTTGGCGTCGCGCATGTTTGACACGGATGGCGGATCTCATAAAACAAGAACTGTTCCATGCCAAAAAGATCAAATTAAATTATGATGTTGTTTTGCGCACTCAAAAGAAAAGCGCTTCATGAAAGCCAGATCGTCCTGAAATCTGTCTTTTCTGGCTGGATTTGTATGCTTATTCAAGAATGCAGCCGAAAGGATTTTCGGCTTCCCAAAGATACGCTTGTAATTTTAAGGAATTATTCGAAAAAAATGAAAAAGGAGAACACAAAACATAGACTTTCGTCTTGTTTGAAAAGACGTTTCAAGGCCAATGGAACGAGATATGCCGGTTCAACGTGAAATGCCGTAGTGCTTCATCAGGGCGTACAATCTGGCCCGGGACAGGCCGGAAAGGGCGCAGGCCCGCTGTATCCGGCCCGCCGACACGCGCATGAGTTCGGTCAGATAGCGTTGTTCCACCCTGCCCAGGGCCTCAGACCGGAAGTCCTTGAGGGTCGGGAAGTTCTCGGGGGCGAAGACGATGCGTTCCTCCATGGGGTCGAGGTCGGCGCCGCACCGCCCCCCGTCCACGGACCTCCGGGCCAGGGTGGCTCGGATGTTGATCGGCAGGTGACGGGGACACAGGACGGTGTCGTTTTCCGCGGCGGCCAGGGCGCTGTCCAGGGCGTTTAGAAGTTCCCTGACGTTTCCCGGCCACTGGTAACCCAGCAGGGCCCCCCAGAATTCCGGAGAAATACGTTTCGGATCTCCGCCGGCTTCCCGGGCGCGCTTTTCCAGAAAATGCCGGCTCAAGGTCTCGACGTCTCCGGCCCGATCCCGTAGCGGGGGCACCACGATGGACATGCCCCGCAGCCGAAACAGCAGATCCTGGCGGAACTTCCAATCCACGACATCCCGCTCCAGGTCCCTGTTGGTGGCCGCCACCAGCCTGAAATCGCTCTCCTCCTCGCGCGCGCCGCCCACGGGTCGGAAGCGGTGCTCCTGAAGCACGCGCAAAAAGGCCTTCTGCAGCCCCACCGGCAACTCCCCCACCTCGTCCAGAAACAAGGTGCCGCCGTGGGCCTGCCTGATCAGTCCGATGTGCTTTTTGTCCGCGGTGGTGAAGGCGCCCTTTTCGTGGCCGAAGAGCATGCTCTCCACCAGATGCTCGGGAAGGGCCGCGCAATCGACCACCACGAAGGGGCCATCCCGGCGGGCGCTGTTTTCATGGATGCTGCGGGCGATAAGCTCCTTGCCCGTGCCGGTCTCGCCGGTGACCAGGACGTTGGCGCCGCCTCTCGCGGCCCTGGCGACCATGCCCAGACAGGCCTCGAGGGCCTTGCTGCCGCCGATGATCGCATCGCGTTTGAGGGCCTCCGGCGGCCGCTCCATTTTCCGGATGTGGTATTCCAGGGCCCTGGCCACCGGCAGGCGGATGTTGTTCATGGTCGGCGGCTTGGTGATGTAGTCCCAGGCCCCGCTTTTCACGGCCAACTCCGCCCCGTCAGGGTCCCCGGAGCCGGTCAGGATGATGACCTCCGGCTGGTCCGGGGTTTCCCCGATCTCGGCGATGGCCTCAAGCCCGTTGCCGTCCGGCAGGACAACATCCAAAATGACCACGTCGCACCCGCCCCGCCGGATTCTTTTCAGCCCATCCTCCAGCGTATGCGCGGTATCCGCCTGAAGCCCCATTTCGGAAATCACGGCCTGAAGCGCACGGCAAAAGCTGACGTCGTCGTCGATGATGAGAATGTTGCCCATATGCCTTGAAGTCTACACATTCCCCGGACGATTTGCCAGAGCCGCGCCGGAAAAACATTCGGAGGAAAGGCCCGTCGGCCATAGCTGGCGGGAGGGAAAAGTCCGCAGCACACGCCTCACGACTTCATCTCCGCATCCTGGCCGCAGACCTGGCGAATGGTTTCATCCAGGGTCTCCATGTCAAAGGGCTTGGACAAAAAGGCCTTGATCCCGCACTGCTTCATCTCATCGGGGGAGACCCTGTCGGTGTAGGCCGAAAAAAGGACGACGGGCAGGTCCGGACGGACGTACATCAGTTCTTTTGCAAGCGCCAAACCGTTCATGTGGGGCATAAAGAGGTCCAGCATGGCCAGATCGAACCCGTCCGGGCGGCGCAAGAAGGCCCGCAGGGCATCGACGGCCGTCACCCTACACTCCACGGCATGGCCCAGCCCCGTGATGGCCGCCGTCAGGCTGGCCGCCGTGGCCTCGTCGTCGTCCACGAACAGGATCCTGACCCTCCGCCTGGGCAGCGGCGGCTGGCGCAACGGCCGGGGGGCCTCGATCTCCGAAGGCCCCGACATGGGCAGAAGCAGGTGGAAGGACGTTCCCACGCCGGGCTCGCTCTCCACATCGATGGACCCGCGCAGGCGGGCCACGATGTTCTGGACCACGCTCAGCCCCAGACCCACTCCGCCGGATCGGCCCTTGGTGCTGAAAAACGGCTCGAAAATCCGCTCCAGACAGGAGGGGGGCATGCCGTGGCCGGTGTCGCTGACCGCAAGCCGGATGTACCGGCCGGCCGGAAGCCCGGAATGGCGGCTCCAATCCTTTTCCCCCACGGTCTCCTCGGAGATGGCGAAGGTCAGGTCGCCGCCGCCGTCCCGCATGGCGTCGGCGGCATTGGTCGCCAGGTTCATGATCACCTGATGCACGTGATCCGGGTCGGCCAGGATCAGGTCGGACGGGGACTCGACCCGGACCTTGACGCGGATGTCCGGGGAAAGGCCGGGTTTGAGCAGGGTGATGCATTCCTTGACCAGGGAGCTTAGGCGGAAGGGGATGGCGATGTCCTTTCCCCGGCCGCGCCCGAGATGGAGGAGCTGGCCGGCCAGGGCCCTGGCCCGTTTCGCGGCCTCGAGGATCTCGGGCAGGGAGGTCTCCAAGGGGGCCCGCTCGTGCATCCGGCTCAGACACAGCTCGGCATGCAGGATGATGGGCCCGAGGATGTTGTTGAAATCATGGGCGATTCCACTGGCCAGGGCCCCGATGGCCTCCATCTTCTGGGCTCGGCGCACCTGCTCCTCCAGCTTGGAGACCTGGGTGGCGTCGCGCCAGACGAAGACGTAGCCGAGGATCACGCCGTACCTGGCCCGGACCGGGGACACGGACTGGTCGCAGACGCAGACCTCGCCGGTCTTGGACACCAGGTGGAAGCGGTCCGAACAGACCTCCCCCCTTTCGAGCAGGCGCGCGCACAGCCTGAACTGCTCCTCCTGGAGCCGGCCGGAGTAGAACGTCTCCAGGGCCCGCCCGAAGACCTCCTGGCGGGAATAGCCGGTCATGGCCTCGAAGGCCTGGTTGACGTATTCGATGTTGAACTCCGGGTCCACGATGATCACCGCCTCCGCGGCCTGCTCGATGGCCGCGGCCAGCTTGCGGCGTTCCCGCTCGGATCGTTCCTCGGAGGTGATGTCGCGGACGAAGATGGCCAGGGCGTCGATGCGGCGCTCCGGGCCGTACACGGGCATGATCCTGGTGTCGTAGACCCGGCCCGGGCGGGATTCGTCGCAATAGCACAGGGGCTCCCCGGAGCTTAAGACCATGGCCGCGGCCTTCCGGCGCAGGGCCGCGGATTCGGGGTCGAAAAACGAATACAGATCAGCCCCGAGGAAATCCGACGGCACCACGCCCAGACGCCTGGGCAGGGCATGGTCGCTGGACAGGATCCGGCCCTCGGGATTTATGAGCACCACGTAATCGTAATTGTCCTGGGGCATGAAGAAGGCGGGCAGGGCCCCCGTCAGCCGGCCCGCTCCGGCTTCTCCGGACACGGGTCTCGATCCGCGCGCGGCGGGGGCGTTCCCGCGGGGTCTCCTGCGCCTCGGAAGCCTCACCGCCGAGGTCGGCCGACTGGTCGCACCGAAAGGTCTCATCGCCGCATTCCCTCCATCAGGCGTCTGCCGCCCCCCTCGGTCGTGTTGCCTTCATGTTGTCTTTTCGTTGTCTTTCACGTTGATGGTACCATGCCAAAAGGAATAGTCAATGTTGTCCATCGGTTTGATTCACGTCGCCTTTTTGTTCCGTCTTGTTTTTCAAGACAAATAAATCCAATCATTCCGGTATGGAGACAAAACCTAAAATCCCCCTTTTCTCTTCCGTGAATCCGCCCCGGGGAAGAAGTGGAAACAACATCTTGTCTTGTCAGGCAAGACATTCTTTTTATGCAAGACAATTTCAGCCTGATATTCCCTTGAATTCCCCCTGTTTTCGCTGCCTATAAAATATCAACACGCTGATTTTCCATGTGATATCCGTTCGGGTATGTTTTTTGGAATCTTCGGGGTCATCGGATCGATTGCGACAGGAACACGCGCTTTTTCGGAACAATTTGTGACCGGGCGCGTGAGGACCAAACAAGGAGGCGACACGATTTCCGGCGGATGTGGGCAGCACGTCCGGCCGGACGCCCGGGGGAAAGGGCGTTTTCCCGCAAAACCCGAAGAAGCGAGACGGCGATGGCGGCGCGGCCCACGGGCCGGCCCGCGACGCCGCCCAAAGGGAGCGCGCGAAATGGCCAACAGAATCGGAGTCTACGTCTGCCATTGCGGCACCAACATCGCCAACAAGGTCGATGTGGCCACGGTCGCCAACTACGCCTCGGGGCTCAAAAACGTCGTCGCGGCCAGGGACTACAAATTCATGTGCTCCGATCCCGGCCAGGACCTGATCATCCGCGACATCCGGGCCAAGGGGCTCAACCGGGTGGTGGTGGCCTCCTGCTCCCCGCGGCTCCATGAAAAGACCTTCCAGAACGCCTGCCTGCGGGGCGGCCTCAACCCCTTCCTGTTCCAGATGACCTGCATCCGGGAGCACTGTTCCTGGGTCACCGAGGACAAGGACGAGGCCACGGAAAAGGCCAAGCATCTGGTGGCCGCCGCCGTGCACCGCGTCAACCACCACCAGGAGCTGTATTCCCGAAAGGAAAAGGTCCACCCCGACGTCATGGTGGTCGGCGCGGGCATCGCCGGCATCCAGGCCGCCCTGGACGTCGCCAAATCCGGCTTCAAGGTGCATCTCGTGGAGCGCGCGCCCTCCATCGGCGGGCACATGGCCCAGTTCGACAAGACCTTCCCCACCCTGGACTGCGCGGCCTGCATCTCCACGCCGAAAATGGTGGCCGTGTCCCAGGAACGCAACATCAACCTCATGACCTATTCCGAGGTCACCGAGGTCAAGGGGTTCATCGGCAACTACACGGTCACGGTCAAGAGAAAGCCCCGCTACATCAATGAAAACCTGTGCACCGGATGCGGGCTGTGCATCGAGAAGTGCCCCAAGAAGGTCGCAAGCGAGTTCGAGGAAGGCATCGGCATGCGCAAGGCCATCTACCGCAACTCGCCCCAGAGCGTGCCCAACAAGCCGGTCATCGACACAGAGAACTGCACGTTTTTCCGCAAGGGCAAGTGCCGGGTCTGCGAGAAGAACTGTCCGTCCGGGGCCATCGACTTCACCCAGACCGAGACCGAGCTGGTCCTGGACGTGGGCTCCATCATCGTCGCCACCGGCTTCGACACCCTCGATCCCACCCCCCTGACCCAGTACGGGTTCGGCCGCTATCCCGAGGTCTATACGGGACTGCAGTTCGAACGCTTGAACAACGCCGTGGGCCCCACCGGCGGCAGGATCGTGATGAAAAACGGCAAGGCCCCGGAGGCCGTGGGCATCATCCACTGCGTGGGCAGCCGGGACGTGAACCACCATCCCTACTGTTCCCGGGTCTGCTGCATGTACGCCTTAAAATACGACCACCTGATCAAGGACAAGGTCGGCCACCACGTCAGGATCTACAATTTCTACATCGACATGCGCTGTTTCGGCAAAGGCTACGAGGAGTTCTACCGCCGGGTCCAGGAGGAGGGGGTGACCTTCATCCGCGGTCGGCCGGCCGAGATCACCGACGCGGCCAGGACCCCGGAGGAGGAAGGCAAGCTGGTGGTGGTCTGCGAGGACACCCTGCTGGGCAGGAACCTGCGCATCCCCGTGGACATGGTGGTCTTGTGCACGGCCATGGAGCCGCGCAAGGACACGGCCCAGGTGGCCCGGATCTTCGGCATAAGCCAGGGCATGGACAAGTTCTTCCTGGAGGAGCACCCCAAGCTCGGCCCGGTCTCCACGGCCACGGACGGCATCTTCCTGGCCGGGGCCTGCCAGGGGCCCAAGGACATCCCCGACGCCGTGTCCCACGCCGCCGGAGCGGCCTGCCAGTCCCTGGCCCTGGCCGCCAGGGGCGAGGTGACCATCTCCCCGACGACCAGCTGGATCAACCCCGACATCTGCGTCGGATGCCGGATCTGCGTGGGGCTGTGCCCTTATTCGGCCATCGAGTTCGACGAGCGCCGGCACGTGGCCGTGGTCAACGAGGCCATGTGCAAGGGCTGCGGCTCCTGCGCGGGCTACTGCCCGAGCGGGGCGGCCCAGATCCGGCACTTCACGGAAAAGGCCGTTTTCGCGGAGTTGGAAGGCCTTCTCGACCCCCTGCGGGAAAAGGCGTCCGCCGTGGTGGACGACCTGTGGTCGGCCAAGGCCAAGCAGGAGGCGTAACGCACAACCCGCCGCACGGAGGATGGCATGGACCAGGTCAACACCGAATTCGAACCCACGATCGTGGCCCTGGTATGCAACTGGTGCACCTACACCGCGGCCGACCTCGCCGGGACGGCCCGCATGATCCAGTCCCCGAACGTCCGGCTCATCCGCATGATGTGCACCGGCATGGTGGACCCCAAGTACGTGATCAAGGCCCTTCTGTCCGGCGCCGACGCGGTCTTGATCAGCGGGTGCCACCCCGGGGACTGCCATTACATCAACGGCAACTTCAAGGCCCGGCGCAGGGTCAAGCTGCTTCAGGAGATCCTGCCCCGCTTCGGCATCGCCAAGGAACGCCTCAAGCTCACCTGGATCGGGGCCAGCGACGGCAACGAATTCGCGGCCACCATCAATGAACTCACGCGGCAGATCAAGGAACTGGGGCCGAGCGAGGCCAAATCCACCATGGTCATCTGAACGCGATACTCCCGGAGGACGGCATGGCTACCACGGCGAAAATCACAGTCAACGACGCGGACCCCGTTGCGGCGGCGCGGGAGGTGCTGCGGAGGCTTCTGGCCGATGAGGCCGTCTCGGCGGTCATGGTCCCGCGACACACGGCCGGAAGCGGGGCCGTCATGCCCACGCTGGTCGTGGACCCGGAACTGCTCACGGACGCGGACCCGTTCGCCCCGGCCTTTCCCCTCAACGCCGCCACTATCCTGGGGCGGCTGACCAGGGGCCAGACCCAGGGCATGATCGCGGCGGTCCTGCGGCCCTGCGAGATCAGGGCCTTCGTGGAACTGGCCAAGCTCAACCAGGGCAGCATGGACCACGTCCTGCTCGTCGGGGTCGACTGTCCGGGGGCCATGAACAACACGGACTACCGCGTCTTTTCCGGGACGTTCGGTTCCCGAAACGTGTCCAAGGAGTTTCTCAAGGCCTATCTCCCCGGCGGCTCTTACGCGGGCGAGGCCAAGGGCGCGGTACCCCTGGCCCGGGCCTGCCGGGCCTGCGAGCATCCCGTGGCCCAGGCCGCGGACTGCATGATCGGGCTCTTCGGCGCGGACCCGGAAAAGGTCGTCTCCCTGATCTCCCAGACCCCCAAGGGGCAGGCGGTCATCAGCCGCATGGACCTGCCCGGGCTCGAAACGGACCTGGAGGAAAGCCGGACCAGGGCCATCGAGGCCGCCGTCGCGGAACGCTCGCGCTACCGCGACGCCATGTTCGAGGAGACCAGACAGGCCACGGACAGCCTGGAAAAGCTCGGCGATTTCCTGTCCGGGTGCGTCAACTGCTACAACTGCCGGGTGGCCTGTCCGGTCTGCTACTGCCGGGAATGCGTCTTCGTCACCGACGTGTTCGACCACGAACCCTGGCAGTTCATGAGCTGGGCCAAACAGAAGGGGGCGCTGAAGCTGCCCGCGGACACCCTGTTCTACCACCTGACCAGGCTCGCGCATATGAGCGCGGCCTGCGTCGGCTGCGGGCAGTGTTCCAACGCCTGCCCCAACGACGTCCCGGTGGTGGAGCTTTTCCGGATGACCGCCGCGGGCGTGCAGCGGGCCTTCGACTACGAGGCCGGCCGGAGCCCGGAGGAGCCGCCGCCCCTGTCGATCTTCCAAGAGCACGAGTTCACCGAGGTCACGGCCGGCGTGGAATAGACGCCCTCGCGGCGTGAGCGGGCACTGGGTAGCGGCCACGGGCCGATGCCGGAAAATCTGAACCGCCCGGACGCCCTTCCGGGGGCCACCCGAGGGACGGCGCGCCAAGGAGAACCACATGAAAAGCACCTATGACGCCCTGGTCGTGGGCGCGGGCATCGGCGGCATCCGGTCCGCCCTGGACCTGGCCGAGGCCGGGCACAAGGTCGCCTTGATCGACAAGCGGCCGCATATCGGAGGGCTTCTCACCAGGCTGGACCACCAGTTCCCGTCGGACCACTGCGGCATGTGCAAGATGCTGCCCCTGACCGAACGCGACTCCTCCAGCCAGTTCTGCATGCGCAAGGGGCTGTTCCACAAGAACATCGACATCATGCTGTCCTCGGAACTGGTTTCCCTGGAAGGCGAGCCCGGAAAGTTCCAGGCCGTGGTGAACCGCAAGGCCTCGTTCGTGGACGCCACCACGTGCATCGGCTGCGGCAAGTGCGCCGCGGTCTGCCCGGCCAAGGTGAAGGACGAATTCAATGCCGGTCTCGGCGAGCACGGGGCCATCTACCTGCCTGTGCCCCACAACATCCCCAACCATTACGTGGTGGACCTGGACGCCTGCCTGCGCTGCTGGCGGTGTTTCGAGGCCTGTCCCACCGGCGCCGTGGACTTCAAGCTCGAGGCCCGCGAGCATTTCGCCATCCTGGTGGCCGACCCGGACGAGAAGGCCGTCACGCAGTATTCAACGTGGTTCGAGGACATCAAGTTCCCCTTCCGTCAGGCCCGAAGCGGCGAGGAGACCATCAGGATCCTCGGCGAGGACGATTCCATCCGGATGCTCCTTCTGGACTTGAGCATCACGGACCTGGACCACGAACGGATCGTCACCCGGGCCCTGGAGATCCGGCCGGAACTCGCGGTCATCATCCTGGGCGGACCGAACAAGGGCGAGGAGGCCCAGCGCCTGGTGGGGATGGGAGCCCGGGATTACCGGCTCCATCCCCTGAAGCGGGGAACCTTCGTGCCCTGGCTGGACAAGCAGTTCATGCGCATCATGTCCGACGAGCGGGTGAAGATGGATGTGGCCGCCGTGATTCTGGCCACGGGCTTCGAATGCTACGACCCCACGGAAATGGCCGATTCCACGGGCTACGGCATCCTGCCCGGGGTGGTCACCTCGGTGGAGTTCGAACGGCTCTTAAGCGGCACGGGACCCACGGGCGGCCGGCTGGCGCGCCCGGGGGACGGGGGGGAGGTGCGCAAAATCGCCTGGCTGCAATGCATCGGTTCCAGGGACGTCAAGAAAAACGCCGACTTCTGCTCCTCGTTTTGCTGCATGGCCTCCATCAAGGAGGCACTTCTGGCCAAGCGGACCCTGGGCCAGGACGCGGAAACGACCATCTTCTACATGGACATGCGCACCTTCGGCCGGGACTTCGACCGCTACCGCCGGGAGGCCGAAACCCTCCACGGCGTGCGCTTCATCCGCTTCAGGCCGCATACCATCATTCCGGACCCGGAACGCCCCGAAGGCGGCCTGATCATCACCTACATCGACGATGACGGCCAGACCCACGCGGAGTCCTTCGACATGGCGGTCCTGGCCGTGGGGGCCCGGCCCTCAAAGGGCATGGCCGGGCTGGCCCGGGCCGCGGACGTCGAAACCAACGCCTACGGGTTCTGCAAGAGCCAGGAGCTCAATCCCGGCCGCACCAGCCGCCTCGGGGTGTTCGCCGCCGGCTCGGCCAACGGGGCCAAGGACATCGCCGAAAGCGTCATCCAGTCCGGGGCCGCGGCGCTCGGCGCCTCCCGGCTGATCAAGCTCTTCGCCCCGATCCGCGAACGCATCGAGGAACCCGCGCCCGAGTATCGGGACGTCTCCAGGCAGCCCCCCAAGACCCTGGCGGTCCTGTGCCGGTCCTGTCCGATCATGCCCGACGCCCTGGACACGGGCCGGCTCGCGGAAAAGATCTCCGGACTGCCGGCCATAAGCCGGGTGGAGGCCGTGGAGCGGGCCTGCACCACCGAGGGGTGGAGCCGCATCAAGGAACTGGCCGGGGAGACCCAGCCCAACAGGATCCTCATCGGGGCCTGCATGCCCTACGCCTACGTGCCGAAACTGCGGGAGCTGGGCCGGATCATCGGCCTGAGCCCCTCCCTCATGGACGTGGTGGACATCCACACGCCCCTGTTCCCCCAGGCCCACGACGCGCGACCCGAAAACATCGAGCGCGCGGAATCGGACATCCTGGCCGCCATGAGCATGTCCGCGGCCAAGCTGATCGGCGCCGATCCCGTGCCGGTCGCGGTCCAGACGCCGGTGTCCCGGGGGGCACTGGTGGTCGGCGGCGGACTGGCCGGCATGACCGCGGCCCTGGGGCTGGCCGACCACGACCACAAGGTGACCATCGTGGAGGAGGCCGAGGAACTGGGCGGACTGGCCAAAAACGTGCGCTGGACCCTGCAGGGCGCCGACCCGGCGGCCTTCATGGAGGAACTCGTCAGCCAAGTCCGCAAGCACCCCAACATCCGGATCATGACCAACGCCCGGGTGTCCCTGTCCACGGGCAAGGCCGGACACTTCATGAGCATCGTGTCCACGGACGAGGGCGGCGTGCCCGTGGAGCACGGGGTGACCATCCTGGCCACGGGGGGCAGGCGGGCCAAGGTCTACGACTACGGGTTTCTGGACCGCAAGACCGTGGTGACCCACCAGGATTTCGAGACCCGGATCGCCACCGGAGCCCTGGACACGGCCGCGCTCACCTCCGTGGCCATGATCCAGTGCTGGCGCTCCAGGGACGCCTCCCGCGGCTACTGCTCGCGGGTCTGCTGCGCCGGGGCCTTAAAGCTCATCCTGCACCTCAAGAACAAGCATCCGGACCTGCCCATCTATGTCCTGTACCGGGACATCATGAGCTACGGATTCTCCGAGCAGTACTTCACCAGGGCCAGGAAGGCCGGGGCCGTCTTCATCCGCTACGACCTGGACCACAAGCCCCAGGTGCGCTTCACCGACGACGCCAGGCCGGTGGTCACGGTGCGCGACCCGGTCCTGGGGCGCGAGTTGGAGCTTACCGTGGACATCCTGTCCCTTTCCGACGGCATCGAGCCCAACGACGTCAGCGAGCTGTCGGAGGTCTTCGGGGTGCCTGTGGGGCCCGACGGATTCTTCCAGGAGGCCGAATCCAAGTGGCGACCCGTGGACTTCCTCAAACAGGGCGTCTTCGTCTGCGGCCTGGCCAGGGGGCCGGCCACCATGCCCGAGACCATCGTCTCGGCCAAGGCCGCGGCCCAGCGCGCCCTGCGGGTCCTGTGCGACAAGAGCATGGCCCGGGCCAATGTCGTGGCCGAGGTCAGGCACAGCCTGTGCTCCCTGTGCGGCAGGTGCCTGGACGTCTGTCCATATGGGGCAAGGACCCTGGACATGGCCAGGGACCGGATCGTGGTCGACGAGCTTTTGTGCCAGGGGTGCGGCTCGTGCGCGGCGGTCTGTCCCAACAGCGCCAGCTTCCTGCGCGGGTTTTCCGACCGCCAGGTCATGGCCGTCATCGACGCCTCGCTGAGCATCCCGGTCCGGGCGGAAAAGGTGGAATAGGACGCGGCGCAACCCATACGGCGAGGGCCTTTGGCCAACGGAGTCACGCATGAAGACCGATCTGACCCAGACGACACGGGACGCGGCGGAGATGGAACTGGACGCCATCCGCAAGGAGCTGCAGGCCTGCATGCAGTGCGGGACCTGCACGGCCTCCTGCCCCAACGCCTTCGCCATGGCCTCCCCGCCCCGGGAGCTGTGGCGGCTTCTGCTGCTGGGGTTCGTCGACGACGTCCTTGCGGCCGGCTCCTTCTGGATGTGCTCGTCCTGCTACACCTGCACGTTGCGCTGCCCGCGCGGACTGGCCCTGACCGAGGTCATGGCCGCCCTCAGGCGGCTGGCCGCCCGGCACTATCCGGAACACGCCAAGTCCAACGCCACCTTCTACAAGGCGTTCATGGACAATGTGCGCACCTACGGACGGGTGCAGGAATCGGCGCTCATGACCAGCTACTTTCTGGCCATGAAAAATCCGGTCCTGCCGTTCGCGTTCCTCCCCCTGGGCCTGCGCATGCTCGGCAAGGGCAAGCTCCACGGACCGTCCGCAGGACAGAAAGGCCGGCTTGAAGCCATGTTCGAACACGCGGCAGCGCAAGGAGACCGGACATGAAATACGCCTACTACCCCGGCTGTTCGCTGCAGGAGAGCGCCCGGGAATTCGACGTCTCCGTCAGGGCCGTCATGAAACGGCTGGACGTCGGGATCGAGGAGATCCCGGACTGGACCTGCTGCGGGGCCAGCGCCGCCGAATCCATCGACCATGACCTGGGGCGGGCCCTGTCCACCAGGAACCTGGCCCTGGCCGAAAAGGCCTCGCCCGGACTGGACATCCTGGTGCCGTGCAGCGCCTGCTACCTGAACCTCCTCAAGGCCCAGCGCGCCGCCCTGGCCGACAAGGCGGCCCTGGCCGGGGCCAACGCCCTGATCGGGCACGAGGGGCTGGCCTATACCGGCAAGACCGGCCGGGTGCGCCACCTCCTGGACGTCCTGCTCAACGACGTCGGCCCGAAGGCCATCGGGGACGCGGTGCAAAAGCCCCTGACCGGCATCTCGGTCGCGCCCTATTACGGGTGCCAGATCCTGCGCCCCTACCGGGTCTTCGACGACCCGGAGCGGCCCGCCTCCATGGAACCGATCCTGGCCGCCCTCGGGGCCGACGTCCATCCCTGGAACATGGGCGGCCGGTGCTGCGGGGCCTCGCTCATGGCCACCCACAAGGAGGCGGCCCTGGCCTCCGTGGGACAGATCCTGAAGGCCGCGGCCACCCCGGCCGGAGACGAGGCCGAACACGGCGACGGGGCCGACGTCATCGCCACGGTATGCCCCATGTGCCAGATGAACCTGGACGGCTACCAGGGACAGGCCCTCCGCGCGGGCGGCGTCGGAAGGCCGGTCACCATCCTGTACCTGTCCCAGTTGATCGGCCTGGCCATGGGACTGCCCGAGGACCAAACCCTCATGGACAAGAACCTGGTCGTCACGGACGGTTTCCGCTCCAAGCTCGCCCATCCGCCGGACGTCCGGGAGCACCACCCGACACCTGAAACTCACCGCCCCCAACCTTAGCGAAGGAGGGAATCACCATGTTCAAGGACATCGTACTCGCCGTCACACCTTCCTCGATCTGCGAAAACGCCGCGGAGAAGGCCTTCACCTTCGCCAGCCGCTTCGATTCCAAGCTGTACCTGCTGCACGTCTGCGGCATGGAGCAGGGCTGGGGGGCCATGGAGCACCTGGAGGCCTCCGGCACCACCGCGCGCATCAAGGAGAACATGACGGAATACTACAAGGAGCGTCTGTGCAAGCTGCCGCACTACGAGGTGATCGTGGTCGCCGGGATGCCCCACAACGAGATCCTGCGGGTGGCCCGCAAGAAGAACGCCGACCTGATCATCATGGGCCCGCACACCAAGGAGCACGAGGAGAAGCGCTCCAAGATGTGGGGCATGGCCGGCAGCACCCTGGAGAAGGTCAGCCAGCGGGCCCGCTGCCCGGTGATGATCGTGACCATGGAGACGCCGGGGCCCGGGGACTTCAAGAACATCGTGGCCGCCACGGACCTTTCCGAGCCGGCCGAGTGCGCCGTGGCCTACGCCGGCCAGCTGGCCCGGCATTACAAGGCCGGGCTCACGGTGTTCAACGTCCTGGAGCAGGCCGGGGGGGAGAACGGAGGGCGCATCGCCAGGATGAAGGAACGCCTGCATGACGAATACGGAGGCCGGCTCGACGGCATCGCGAACTGCTCCTATGAATGCGTCGTCGGCGATCCGCCCGTGGAGATCCTGGCCCTGGCCCAGAAGAAGAACGCCGACCTGATCATCATGGCCCACCACTCCAGGGAGACGGACCCGGAAAAGGCCTTCCTGGGGTCGACCGTGACCAAGGTGGCCCTAAACAGCGGCTGCCCGACCATGAGCGTCAACAAGCACTTCGACCTGCGCTGCGGGCTGATGTACGACCAGACCGGCGCGGTGGCCGAGGCGGCAACCGTGGCCTAGGGCATTCCCCCCTGGCCGGGAGTCGTTCGCGCTCCCGGCCGGGACGGGATCATAAAGGCGCCCGCCGGCGTCGCGGGCCGGGACAACCCATGGGCCGCCCGGGACGGCCGCGTCCCGGGCATGACCCGGCCTTTCATTTCCCATGAAACCCACGCCCCCCCCTCGGGGCGTTGACTTTTTTTCCGGAACCGATTGCATCTTTTCTCCAAGGGGGATATAGCCCTATCAGGTGTTATGATTTTTGATTTCATATGCAGTAGATAGGATGAATCAAAAATCCATGTCGCTGCCGGGGGGGAACGCTTCCGCCCCGAAGGCGCAGGCCGGCGCGACGCCGGCGGCATGATCCCGACCATGGCTCACAGCCCGACGGACGTGCCCGGGGCGACATGACTCAGGCAGCCTGCCCGGATACCCGGGCCGGCCCGGGCTGGCTCCCCATGGGCGACGATCCCCGTCTCGATCCCAGCCCCCCCCGAGAAACGAAAAACGTGCCGCCGTCGCGGGGCGGACGCCGCGTCTCGACAAATCGTCGATCCGGAAGACAGACCATGAAGCACGATGCCGCCGTCATCTTCGAGGGCAACGCCTTCGTCATCAACGCGACCCTCTCGGGCGGGCGGGTCGTGGAGGCCTGGAGCACGGGCAAGATGGTCCACGACATGAACTATCTCCTGGATGCCGTGGCCCACGGAAACGAACCGCGCTTCACCACCCGGGCGGCCTGCCTGTGCAACGCCGGCCACGCCCTGGCCGCGGCCCGGGCCGTGGAGGACCTCCTCGGCGCATCCGTCCCCCCGGCCGCGCGTCTGGTGCGCGGGCTGGTCCAGGCCCTGGGCTGGATATCCGAGCATCTGGGGCATTTCTACCTGTTTCACCTCACGGACTGGACCAACCCGGGCCGGGCCCTGCGCGCGGACCCGGCCATGACCGCGCGTCTGGCCGAACAGGACCGCCCCTGTCCGGACGCCGGAGGCCGGGCTTTCTACGCCGATGCCCGGGAACGCCTCGCGGCCATGACCGCCGGCGAGGCCGGCGCGCTTTTCGGGGTCCCGGACCGGGACCATCCGGTCCATACGGCCTCCGCCGAGGCCCATCTGCTGGTCGCCAGCCATATCCCGGCGGCCATGCGGACCCGGACCAAACTGGCCGAGGCCCTCGCTCTCCTGAGGTGTACCGGGCCGGACCATCCGGCCTTCCAGATCGGCGGCCTGGCCGCAAGCGCCGGAATCATCCCGGGAAGCGCCCCGGACCTCTCGGGTCCGGCCAGGGCCGAATGCGCGGCGCTTTTGGCCGCATGCCGGGACTTCGTCATAAACGCCTTTTTGCCCGACTCCCTGCTCCTGGCCCAGGCCAGTCCGGACTGGGCGGACATCGGCCGGACCGGACGGTATCTGGCCTGGGGCGACCTGCCCGGCAAAAACGGCGGCCC
>Ga0067045_1003162_pt1 | contig 27704 bp, 27 predicted proteins | sample TerdegcTABiofilm_FD_59184 | JGI IMG/M metagenome (GOLD analysis project Ga0067045, IMG submission 59184) | Combined Assembly of (Gp0054472, Gp0054536) Wastewater bioreactor microbial communities from Singapore -Terephthalate degrading... | reverse complement strand
AAATGCATAATATTTGGCAAAAGAAGAAGATTGCAGTCATCGTTGATCCAAAATGGACTATTGTCAGTACACTTCAACCAGATATTGTTATTGATGCAATCATGGCAAAGAAAAATTTGGGAACAAAGAAAGCCGAAGCTCCCTTTGTGATAGGTGTTGGTCCGGGATTTGTAGCCCCTTCCGATGTGCACGCCGTGATAGAAAGCAATAGGGGTCATAATCTTGGCAGGGTTTTCTACGATGGCGCTGCAGAGTCTCACACGGGTATACCAGGGCCAACTATGGGCTATACGTCGGAAAGAGTGTTGAGGTCACCACACCCGGGTTTGATAAAGCATGTGAAGGCCCTTGGGGATAGCGTAAGGAAAGATGAAATCATCCTTTATGTTGATGAAACGCCTGTTAACGCTCCTATTGATGGACTATTACGGGGGCTAATCCGTGAAATCAAAGTTAGTGGCAATGAAAAGATAGGTGATATAGATCCCCGAGGCGTTCAGGAATATTGTTTTACGATCACTGAAAAAGCACGGGCAATCGGCGGAGGTGTTTTGGAAGCGATTTTGCACCGATTTAACCATTAATGGATAAGCAAGGGAATTACGATGAGCGTTTATGACAATGTTGTTCGGTATCTAAATGAAGGGAAAAAAGGCATTGTTGCCACTGTGGTAAACAAGGCAGGTGCGGCTCCGAGAGAGGAAGGAGCCAAGATGTTTATTGGTGAGGACAAAAAAACGTATGGCACAATCGGAGGAGGCAAACTTGAAGCCGAGGTCATTGATGAAGCCCTAAAAACTCTATGGAGTGCTAATGTGAGATTATATCACGTTAGAATGGATGCGCAGGCTGTTGAAGACGATGGCATGCTTTGCGGAGGAAACGTAGATATTTTTCTGGAACCAATACTTGACAGACATAAGGTGGTTTACGAGTGTATACGAGATTGGGAGAGAAAAGGAATGCGTGGAGTCATTGTCACAAAATTTGCTGAAACAATGTTTCAGAAGAGCCTTATCGGACATGATGGCGAAGTACGGGGCGATCATTTGGATAAGGAAGAGATAGCCGGACTTAGAGATTTTTGGAATGAACATCGAGTGCGACTTATTCATAATGATACGGTAGTTGAGCCGCTAACAGTTTTCTCTTATCTGTACATCTTTGGAGCAGGTCACGTTTCGCAATTTTTATCGAAAGTTGCCAAGTTAGTTGATTTTAATGTCACGGTTATTGACGACAGGGAGGAATTTGCGAATAGGGATAGATTCCCCGAGGCTGACACTATTCTTGTAGAGGACTTCAATAAAGTTTTTGATACTCTTGATTTGACGATGAATTCTTACATAGTTATTGTGACACGTGGACACAGCCATGATGCCCTTGTGTTGGAGAAAAGCATTGCAAAGCCTACTCGTTATGTTGGTATGATCGGCAGTCAAAGAAAGGTTCGAATGGTGCTCGAACACTTAAGGAAAAAAGGTGTACAAAAAGAAATTTTAGAATCGGTTCATGCACCTATTGGTATTGATATCAATTCTGAAACACCACAGGAAATTGCTATTAGTATTGTTGCGGAACTCATAAAAGTACGAGGGTTCAGATATTGACAGAAGATATATTTCACGAAAACAATAATCAGATTATACAACCACTTGAAGATAAAGATCTTCCTATACCGTATGACCCCCTGAAAAAATATCTCTCAGAGGTGTCAAAATATCCGGTACTTACAAGGGAAGAAGAGCTCGAGATATCTAAAAAGGTATTTAAAGAAAAGGACCGGGCTGCAGCACAGAAGCTCGCAATCTCCAACCTTAAGCTCGTAGTGAAGATAGCTCTCGAATACTACAATACATATCTTAACATTCTTGATTTAATTCAGGAAGGCAACGTAGGGCTTCTCCATGCTGTAAAAAAATATAATCCGTATAAAGGTACAAAGTTTTCAACTTACGCATCGTTCTGGATACGCGCTTATATACTAAAATACATTATGGACTCATGGAGCCTTGTAAAGGTTGGCACCACTCAGGGGCAGAGAAAGCTTTTTTATCGACTGAACAAAGAAAAGCAAAAACTGGAAGCACTTGGCGTTTATCCTGCCCCTAAACTGCTCGCAAGCACACTCGACGTAAAAGAAGAGGAAGTGGAAGATATGGAAAAAAGGCTTGCATATACCGATATCTCNCTTGAAGCCCCAATCCANGANGAGAGCGATGATACCATTATGGATATGATGAAGTCCGGTGAGAANGTTGAAGAGGTAGTTGCTGAGCAAGAAAAGAGNGAGATCCTTGCCAAAAAGGTGGAAGAGTTTAAAAAAACATTAAATGAAAAGGAGCTTTTAATATTTGAACAGCGCATTATGGCTGAAGAACCTTCAACCCTTCAAGAAATTGGTGTTCGTTTCGGTATTTCCCGTGAAAGGGTTCGACAAATTGAGAATCGAGTGTTGAAAAAATTCAAGGAGCGTTTTAAGGGCGAAATAGAAGATTTAGATCTTTAAGGTGTAAATATCTGACCAATTTTTCCGATTACCATGTTCCAGTACGAACTAAAAAAAAGTACCCCGATAATTACAAAAAGGATGCCAAGAAACTTCATCGAGTATTTAACAACAGAACTGAATTTTTTCAGCAGACCAAAGAGCTGATCAAAAAGAAGGGCAGAAATAATGAAAGGAATTGCAAGACCAAGAGAATAGATGCCTAACAGGTAAATCCCTTCCCATATACTATCTGTTGTAGAAGCAATAATGAGGATTGATGAAAGTGCGGGCCCCACACACGGTGTCCATCCAAGAGCAAACGTAACGCCAATAACAAAAGAACCGAATAGACCAACAGGTTTTTCTTGAAGGTGAAATACCTTTTCTCGATTGAGAAATGGTATTCGTATTATATCAAGGTAGTACAAACCAAGGATAATGAGGATAAAGCCGCCAATTCTCATGATGTAGACTTGGTAGTTTGATAGCAACTTCCCTAATGCCGATGATGATACGCCAAGAGTCACAAAGACGAAGGAGAAGCCTACGATAAACGCAAGAGAGTGTATAAGAACAATTTTCCTGTACGTAAGGGGCTGGAGTTTTTTATAATCATCATAGGTTATTCCGCTTATAAAGATTAAATAAGAGGGAACGAGTGGAAGAATGCAGGGACTGAAAAAAGAGAGTAACCCTGAAATAAAGGCAATCACTCCGGTGAAATCTGTTGAAGAAAGCAAACCGGTTGAGGTCATGGGTGCTATCATAGTTTGATTTTCAGAGGTTGTCAAATGAATTACGCTTCTATCGATATAGGAACAAACACGGTTCTTCTCATGATTGTTGATATAACAGACAGGATGAAAGAAATCTGTGACGCTGCAGTTATTACGCGTTTAGGAGAGGGGATACATAATACAGGCGTTCTTTCATCTGAAGCAATAAATAGAACACTGAATGTTTTGGTGAATTACAAAGCTATTGCCGCGAGATATGAGGTCAAGGATATTTTATGCTTTGGAACAGCAGCGTTGAGAGAGGCGAAGAATAGGGACGCTTTTCTTGAGATTGCCAGAAAAAAACTTTCTTTAGATATCAAAGTACTGAGTGAATATGAGGAGGCATTGTATACGTATATTTCTGTATGCCAAAACATTTCGGGCAAGAAAGAAGATGCAATCATACTCGATATTGGCGGAGGAAGTACAGAAATTATTTATGGCAATCAGGAAAATTTTATCGATTATATCTCAATTCCCGTTGGAAGCGTCAAGCTTACCGAGATGTTCATAAAAAATGATCCGCCTGAAAACAATGAAATCAGGCTCTTGAGAGAGTATATTGCATCAATCCTCATAAGGATTCCTTTTAAAAAAAATATTCACTCTGTAGTCGGAACGGCAGGCACCATAACAACTCTTGGAAGCATTACTAAAGGTCTTCGAGAGTGGAGCAAGAAGGAGATTCATGGATTACGATTAACAAATAAAGACATCGATGAATTATTACAGTATCTTTTAAAAAAGACAACGAGAGAACGGAGTGCTTTGCCTGGTATGGAAAAAGGGCGTGAGGACATTGTTACTCAGGGTATTATTTTACTCCAGGATCTCATGAAGTATTTTGGTGCTGAAGAACTCATAATTGACGCCAATGGGGTAAGGCATGGTGTATTATGTGAGAAGATGGCATTACTCAATGCTCAGACATGATGTATGATTCGTTCCTATTCCTCAGTTTATTCAATTTTATTTTCTTTTTCTCAAACGCTTTTTCATGGGTAGAATAAACTATCCTGTCACCGCGTTTTACGATCTGGATCATTCCATCCCTATCTGTGCGAAGCATAGGAACTGATAGTGAATCATACCGTCTAAAAGCTTCATTACTGGGGATACCTGGTATTCCTTTTCCAACGCTTAGAACGGCTAATTTTGGCCTAACAGCAGCAAGAAATTCAATACTACTTGAATGTTTACTTCCATGGTGAGGGATTTTGAGTACGTCTGCCCTGAGATCATATCCGTTTATAATAAATTTTTCTTCTATATCTGAACCGATATCGCCTGTAAATAAAATAGAAAAATTATTATGTTCCATTTTCATTACGAGGGATGCATTATTTAGGTTGTCGGTCAAGGCCTCGGTATCTGGATTGAGGACCATAATTTCTACACCATTTTTTAAAAAGAATTTATTACCCCGTTTCCATATTGACATGGGAACCCCTTTTTTCTTTAGGATTTTCATGAGATCCACAAATCTTTCCTGTGAGATGAAATATTGTCCAGTCGCAAAGTTTCTGACGGTAAAATCACGAATGATGGTTGGTATGCCACCTAAATGATCACCGTGGGGATGAGTGTTGATAACGTAATCAAGGGTAAGGATTTTTTTTGATAGAAGAATTGGAGTCAATATCGATTTACCAACATCAAAGTCGGATGTATGAAATCCCCCTCCATCGATAAGCATTCTCATTCCGTCCGGGGCTTCTATGAGAATTGCATCGCCATTCCCTACGTCAATAAAGGTAACACGAAGATCATTATTGAATCGTTGACTGTAAGCATAGTATGCATATCCAGAGACTAATGGCAGAACACCAAGAACCATAAAAACGCACACAATCTTTTTTCTAATATGCAGAAGGACAAGAAACAAAAAAAAGTAAAGGACTATTTCGAAAAGGTTAGGTCGGATCAGTGGGTAGACGTAGCCCCAATCAAGAGCTCTGAGTATCCTCATTGTTATTGCAAGGACTTCGCCGGCAAGATACAGAAGATATTCTCCCCACGGAAGAACTATCCCCATGAGGCTCAACGGCATAGCGATAACGCACGCCAATGGAACGGCAATCAGGTTGTGGAGTACGGAAAAAGGATTGACACCATAAAAATGGTACAACACGATCGGAAGGGTTCCAATTGTGGCAGATATGGTCATGCCTACTGAAAGGAAAAACCACTTAAGCAGCCTGTTCGTAATGTTAAAGAGGGGGAATACGTTCTGGGAAAAAAGTATAATAAAAACAACGCTTGCATAGGTAAGCTGAAAAGATGCTGTAAAAAGGGAGTGAGGGTATATAAGGAGAATAACGAGAGCGCTCAATGCTATTGTGTTGAAGATATTTCTTTCCCGTTCAATAAACAAGGAAAGCATGTAGACGGTAATCATTATTGTAGCTCTGATGGTGGGAATACTTGATCCTGCAACAAGCATGAAAACAAATGCAAAAGGGATTGTAGTAAGCGCAGCATACCGTGTGTCGTCTCCCCTTAGTCTTAATGTCCGAATACGGCTTATAAGGAACCGAACGATAAAAAAGAAAAAAGCTGTTACAATACCTATATGTGACCCAGAAATTGCGAGAATATGCGAGGTGCCGGTATAGAGAAATAGTCTTTTTGTTGTTTCATCTAAGTCAGTGGTATCGCCAATTGTAAGGGCCTTAATTATTCCGGTGTGCTGTGCACACGAACCATCTATCTTTTGTTTCAGTGTATTGCGTATCCCATGAATAAAATGATTGCCAGAGGTAATTGAGATAACTGTACCTCTGAGCTCATATGATATTCCTTCAAGTTTTTTTATCCATTTCCATGACAGCAAATAGGGGTTCTTAAAGGTAGGTTGAATCTCTCTAAGTTCCCCACATACTTTGATTTTGTCATTGATATTGAGCGATTGTGTCGTTCTGAGAATTGTTTTTAGTCCTGCAACTTCCCCCGGTTCTGTAAGCCTAACGATTTTTGTGTTGGAAGACGATTCCGTAATGAAACCCTTATAAATCTCTTTTGCGCCATCATTTGGATGTATGGTTGTTTGACCGATAATTGTCACACCAAGGGCTGACATTCCTGTAAGCATAAAACAGACAAGGACAGGAAGGGATGAAAGGAAACTATTTTTTCTCATGCAATACGGTACGCACACTAATAAAAGAAAAATTGGAGGTATGATGAACTTTAAAGAAATATTATAAAGTGCATTAAGATAGATTCCACAAGCAAAAGATAAGACAGAGGCTACAAACAAGCTTCCTGGACGCCTTTAAGATAAAAAGAAACATTCTTGCCAAGATCAGAGATGAAGTAACCACCTTCAAGTATTGTAAATGTATGGGGATTTGAAGACGTGATCATCCGTGCAATTTCCCGATAATCATCGGATAAAAGAATTCCTCCCCAGTCATGTACATAGGTGTCAAATCCAGCTGAACAACCAACAATATCATACGAAGCGGCACCCTCGAGAGCTGATGCAACCTTTTTGAGAAATTCTTCTCTATGAAATGCATGGATATTATGGAATACGATTCGCTTATCGTCTTTGACTATATCTTCAGTTCCATTCCCATAATGAAGATCGATATCAATAATAATAGCGTTACGGATCAAACCTTTTGAAATGAGAGCATATAGCGCTATTGCCATGTTATTAAAAAAGCAGAAACCACCATTGAAATCGCGGCCTGCATGATGGCCAGGAGGCCTAATTAATGCAAAAGAAGGTTGTTTTAGCGCTGTCTCGGCCGCCATCATGGCTCCTCCCGCGGCCCTTCGTGCCACTGAATACAATTCTTCATCGCTTTCTACTGAATTGATAAGCGATTCTGTATGACAACGAAGAAGATCTGTTTTACCGCACAAATCAGGTTCATAAAAATCAGCAAGGTCTCTAATGGCTGATTGAATAATCCATACCCGCTCAGGGTTCTCACAATCAACCGTTCTGTAATCAGTAAGAAAATCTTCGCTGAATATTACCGGGATCTTATCCATCCTACCTTTTAACCACAAACTTCTGCCAATGTCAAACATTCATCATGAACAATTTGACGTTATTACTTCAGCCATGGTAGATGAAAAGGATGGGTTTGGAACGTTTTATCGAGCAGATCCCTCTTTTCGCAGGACTCGTTGAAGCACAGATTCAATCACTCGTTGCAATCGTTGAGAAACGTAAATATTCACGAGGTAAGGTTATTTTCACAGAAGGAGAGGAAGCTGCCGGCCTTTATGTTCTTTTTTCTGGCCGTGTTAAAATATACAAGCTATCATCAGAAGGCAAAGAACAGATTCTTCATATATTCGGGCCTGGTGAACCTTTTGGCGAGGTAGCTGTCTTTGCAGGGGGACGGTTTCCTGCTTACGCAGAGCCACTGGAAGAGAGTGAGACACTTTTTTTTCCACGGAGGAAGTTTATTGAGTTAATTACAAAAGACCCTTCAATGGCCATGAATATGCTTGCCATGCTTTCAAAACGTCTACGGTATTTCACCCAGCTTGTGGAAAACCTCTCCCTCAAAGAAGTTCCTCAAAGGCTTGCAGCATATCTCCTTGTTCTTGAAAACGTTAAGGATAGAAAGGATGTCGTAGAGCTTGACATTGCAAAAGGTCAGCTTGCAAGCTTGCTCGGAACTATCCCGGAGACATTGTCGCGGATTCTCAATAAAATGTCTAATCAAGGTTATATATCAGTAGAAGGCAGGCAGATACGACTTCTTGATAGAAAATCGATCGAAAGTATCTCAATGGGAGAAAAAATGTTGTCCTAATACAGGTTATGCCCTTCTCTCGATCATTATCTTTCCGCTTGTCCGATGAATTCCTAATCTACTTTTCGCTATTCTCTGTTTCTCCTTCATCATCAACGATTTGAAGCATTTGGATAACAGATATGAAAAGGGCAAGGACGAGCGGGCCCATAATAAAACCTATAAACCCGAAAACCTTAATACCTCCAAGTATGCTGAAAAAGATAGCGAGAGTAGGCATCTGCATCTTGCCTCGAATGATGAGAGGCCTCAAGATATTATCTGCTGAGCTTATTGCAAAAACACCTACAATTACGAGTATGACACTGTTAAGAACCATCCCTTTGATGAAGAGATATGCTGCCACAGGACCCCAAACGATAAAGGTTCCAAGAAGTGGGATAAAAGATGCAATGAACATGGCAAAACCCCACAGTACTGGAGATGGAACGCTCAAAAGAGAAAATGCAATGCCGCCTATGATGGCCTGGACAATTGCAACGGTTACTCCACCATAGATTGTGGAGACAATAATATCTCTGGTCTGTTTTATTAGTCTTTCATTTTGTTTTTTTGAGAATGGTATATATTTACCGATACCTTCAACAAATTCTGAGCCTCCTTCTAAAAAGAAGAATATAGAAAGAATCATAAAAATAAAATCAGTGATTGCTAACGCCACATTCCCAATTCCACCGGTTATACCACCCACAAGGCCTTTGCTAAAAAGCGTAATATTCTCAATAATTCTGTTCTCAAGTTCAGCTTGAGTGAGCTGTAGGCCCCCGAGTATTTTGTTCATGAGAACATTCACGAACGGATGATGAAAAATTCCACTCACAGGGTCAAATTTACCGCTTGATGCAGCATCAATGATCGTTTTTATTTCTTGGGAAAGCAGGTAAGAAAGATAAGAAAAGGGTCCCAGGAGAAGCACGAGTATGATTGAGAGAGTGATTAAAGAAGCGAGAGGTTTCCATTTTACAAATTTTAAAATAAAACGAAAAACAGGGTAAAAAACTATAGATAGTACGATAGCCCATGCTAACGGTGAAAGAAAAGGTTTGAAAATCTGATAAGTTAAGTAACCGAGAACAGTTACAAGAAAATAGAGTGCGATTGAGTATAGACGACTAGCGGGCATTCTGTGTATGTGGGTTATCCCTGAAAATGTCTTCCTATTGTCTCTAAGCCTTCCGTTCCGTCGTTAGCTTTTCTTTCTCTTTTTCGTATGCTGTTTTACCGGCTTCTACTGCCGATGTTAAGATTGTTTTTTGTTCTTCAACAAATTCCTTACCTTTATCTAAAACAGATGTGGCACCTTCTTTGACCTTATCCACCACTGTTGATGCGCTGCCTTTAACTTTATCCAGATATGCTTCGGCTTTTTCTTTTGCTTCACCAGCATATTCCTTAATAATCTGCCTCGTTTCTGATCCGGATTTTGGTGCCAGGAGCAGTGCCACCCCAGCTCCTACCAAACCACCAAGAAAAAATGCAAGAAGTGTAGAACCTGCGCCATAACCTCTTTCTTCTTCTGCCATAGTTAACCTCCTTATAGTTTCTTTTTGTGTTTAATCAGTAAATTATTGAGGAGAGCATTAAAACCTGCCCTGATACCAGCTTTTAACCCCATTACGTGAACTGATGATGACGATGCAATCTCTTCAATGTAATTACTTGTCAGACGGATATTTTCTCCAACTTCCCTCACTGAGCTGGAAAGATTTTTCACATCGTCGGTAACGGTTGCGATGTTTTCTGCAATATGACGGATACTTTTTACTGTTCCAGGAAGTTCATCGAGGGTTGGTTTTAGAGAGTTTTCTGATGTTGTTATAAACTGTTGCAGTTTGCGGGTTGCCTGCCGGAGCTCTAAGAGAACATAAATAAGCACAATAACAAGTACGACAGAAGCAATTGTAATAATACTAAGCAAAATGATATTCATTATTGTTTTCCTCCCATAATATAAACATTTAAGCCCCCCTCCGCCATACGTTCAGAATATATTTTATAAAACAATCGTAGCAGAGCACCCAAAGGCTGTCAAGGCATATCAGCGTGTATTCTGCCCGTAAATCTCTTTCTTGATCCCCTTAAGCCTGCATTCCCATAGCTTCTTGACAACCGACATCCCATGAAGCATACTTTACCGTCATGAAGCGATACGTCATTCATAAGGATATATCTAGTAGAACGCCAAGGATTCAATATGAGCAGGAACTTAATGAGGAACAACTTGCCGTTGTTACGTCCGATAATGGTCCTATACTTGTTATAGCGGGAGCAGGCAGTGGAAAAACACGGGTTGTGACGTACCGAGTTGCCTATCTCCTTGAAAAAGGTGTTTCACCGAATAGCATTCTGCTTCTTACCTTTACGAATAAAGCAGCGCGTGAGATGCTCCACAGGGTTGAACATTTGATGAAGATGGATACCCGCTATATATGGGGCGGTACCTTTCATCATATTGGCAACATGATACTGAGGCAACACGGAGAGTTGGTCGGTTTTAAAAAAAATTTCTCCATACTGGACAATGAGGATGCCAAAGATCTGATCGAACTTGTTCTAAAAGATTCAAAAATTGATCGAAAAGGAAGACGTTTCCCGAAGGGGGGAATCCTCAAAGAGATATTCAGCTATGCGATAAATACAATGGAAGATATTGAAACGAGCATACGGGAGAGAGCACCCTTTTTCTACGATATTATTGATGAAATAGCCCTTGTATCACGGTTATATATGGAAAAAAAACGTGCCATCAATGCGGTCGATTTTGACGATCTCCTCTATTACTGGCATAAGCTCCTTTTAGAACATGAGGAATTGAGGAAGCTATACGGGATGACTTTTTCCCATATCCTTGTAGATGAGTACCAGGATACGAACAGGATTCAGGGTGAGATTGTTGATTTCATGGCAACTACAAACAGAAATGTCATGGTGGTCGGTGATGATGCTCAGAGCATATACTCATTTAGAGGTGCAAACTTTCAGAATATACTCGATTTCCCTACGAAATACCCTGAAGCTAAGGTCTTTAAGCTGGAAACGAATTACCGCAGTACGCCCGAGATTCTCAGTTTAGCCAACCACTCAATAGCACAGAACAAAAAACAATTTGCCAAGATACTAAAAAGCATTAAAAAGAGTGGTATCATTCCAGTGCTTGCTCCTTCACGTGATGTTGTGCAGCAGGCAGAATTTGTTGCACAAAGGGTTCTTGAGCTGAGGGACGAAGGAATAGCTCTTGATAACATAGCAATCCTTTACAGAGCCCATTATCATTGCATGGAACTCCAAATGGAATTTACGAGGCGCGATATACCGTTTGAGATCAGGAGCGGTTTACGGTTCTTTGAGCAGGCCCATATTAAAGATGTTGTTGCTTTCTTAAGGATAATGGTAAACCCGAATGATGAAGTTTCGTGGAAGCGGGCCTTAAAGCTTTTTCCTAAAATTGGAGATAGAACTGCCGAGCGCATTTTTGATTACATACAAACTTTAGGCAATCCATATGATGTTTTTATTTCGAAAAAGATTGCTGAAAAATTTAAAAATATTCACAAAGAAAGCATAGAAACGTGGTCGAAATTATTTAACGATCTTGCAAGACTGCAGGATCTGGAAGCGCCTGCCGATATGATTTCATCTGTATTAAAAAATGGTTATGGAGAATATCTCAAGTATAACTACCCAAATTATGATGCAAGACTTGAAGATATTGGACAACTTATGAATTTCTCAACAAAATATCAGTCCGTTGAAAGCTTTTTGAGCGAGCTATCTCTCATGAGTGGCATAAGCGGTGAAGAGATCATTTCTGCGGATCGCGAAGATGAAAAGGTGATCCTGAGTACTATTCATCAGGCAAAAGGGCTTGAATGGAAGATTGTATTCATCATATGGTGTGCTGAAGGAAGATTTCCGAATCCAAAAGCCCTCGAAGAAGGAGGGTTAGAAGAGGAGAGAAGGTTGTTTTATGTTGCCACTACACGGGCCATGGATGAGCTATACCTTTGCTATCCACTCCTGACTTTTGACAGGCAGGCAGGTCATATCATCCTCAAGCCCTCACGTTTTATTTCAGAACTCAGGTCAAGCGATTATGAAGAGTGGCACATAGGGGATGTATAGTAAAGACAGCTTGGAGTTACACGTTTGGAGTTATGAGTCGGAAGATCGTATACATTCTGTTTGATTTTACACCCAGCCCCAAACAAGGACTCACAGCTCGTAAAGTTTTTATTAATTAATAAAGACTTTACGGTATCTTGTCATATCTTCAAGTGCCTTTCCTGCCCCGAGGACAACAGAGAGAAGGGGATCGTCGGCGACATAAACGTTGATCCCTGTTTCTTTCTCAATTCGTCTGTCAAGTCCGCCAAGGAGGGCGCCGCCACCGGTTAAAACCATGCCCGATTCGTTCAGATCCGAGGCAAATTCAGGGGGTAGTTTTTCAAGTGCCCGACGTATAGAATCTATAATTGCTGATACAGGCTCTTCTATTGCTTCCCGTATCTCTTCGCTCGTGATCCGAACGTTTTTTGGAATACCAGTGAGAAGATCCTTACCTACAACGTTAAATGCATTTCCACGACCCTCTATGGGATAGACAGACGCTCCTTCAAGCTTGAGCTTTTCTGCTGCAATGACACCTATAGCAATCTGATGTTTTTTTTGGAGATACCGTACAATCGATTCATCAACTTCATCACCTGCTACGCGCAAGGACTCGCTGTAAGCCGTGGCGGCAAGACTGATGATTGCTACCTCTGTTGTTCCTCCGCCGATGTCAACAACCATGTTTCCTCTTGGCAACTCAATGGGCATTTCCGATCCGATCGCCGCGGCCATGGGTTCTTCAATCAAAAAAGTATCTCGTATCCCAACCTGGAAACATGCATCGACAACGGCTTTTTTCTCGACCATAGTAATACCAGAAGGCACACCCACAACCATCTTAGGCTTTTGTATCTTTCTGTCTTTCCTCACAACTGTAAGAAAGTATTTAATCATTGCCTTAGTAACATCAAAATCTGCAATTACACCATCTTTCAATGGCCGAATGGCGCTTATGTTGGGAGGGGTTCGTCCTATATATTCCTTTGCTTCTCTTCCTACTGCTATGACTTTTCCTGTGGTATTATCGATAGCCACAACTGAAGGTTCATTAAGGATAATACCTTCGCCTTTCATGTAAATAAGAGTATTTGCTGTACCGAGGTCCATTGCAAAATGCGTAGAAAATAAGCCGAAAAGTTTTCGAAAAAAATCCATAGCTCCTCCTTGTTGTTAAGCAGCTCTAATTTTTCTATCCTTTGCCCGATCCAGAAGATCCCAGAGATTTTTACTATCGTCGGGAAAATGAGATATCCCCATCTCTGTTAAGTTTTTTTTATCTACTTTAATGTCGTCAGAGATATTTTTTGTAATAGTATAATTCAGAATTCTTAATATGTTTCTTGCATCGATTGCTTCTTTATCTCTTAAAAGAACATAAAAATGACCGCCCCCCTTCCGTGATATGAAGGAGCTGCTGCCGACACAATGACGAATAACTTGAAACACCTTCTGGAGGAGATTATTTGTAAATTCATAGCCCATGTTGCGGTTATAAACATTTAGGTGACTGAGTTTTACTGAAAGGAGAGAAAATTTTTCATTCTTTTTTATCGATTTTTCTATAAGGCCGAGAAATGTCGTAAATTGGATTGATCCAGTAACAGGTTCAAAATCCTTCAGTTTTTCAAAGTTTTCACGCATCCATAACGATACGTAATAGAGTGAAAGGAGAATAGATATGTTCCTGAGAGACCCTATTGATTTTTCATGCAGAGGTTTTTCCGAAAGAGAAACAAAACCTATAATTCCTATACAAATATCATTCGAGAGAAGCGGAAAACCAAAAAACTGTCTTGCTTTTATCGATTCACCAGGAAAAAAAAGGGCTTTCTCTTTTAAGAATCTGCTGTCATATGGGAGCAGGAGTTCCCTTTCTCCCTCCATGACAGTCGATGCTATGCTACTTCCTGAGGGACAGACCTTCATCTGGTAGCTTTCATCATCAATTCCCAAAATGTCTTTTATGAATAGCTTTCCATTTTTTTCCATACCGGTGAAACAAAGATCGGCTCCTGAAAGGCGTAATAGCTCGATGAATATCTCTTTGATAGATATATTAGAAAGATTGAGATCACGGAAAAGGTTCATGATTTTCTTTTCTACATTGAGTTCATCAATAATTTCCTCGAAATTTTCTGTTCTTTTCTTTTTTTCAATCTCTTCATTTATAAGGGCTACAAAGCTGCCGAGTATTTTCTTTTCCTTGTCAGTAAAGACCCACTTCTTTTTGCTATCGACAACGATGACTCCCTTTCCCTCCATGGGGTACCCCATAAAAGATTTAATGCCTTCATCAGTACCATAATATCCGAGAGCTTCAAAGTCTTTGTCAAAGTTTGGAATTATAAGTGGTTCGTTATGTTTTACCACCCATCCGGGAAGACTGCTGTCAATAGATACTTGTCTGGACTTATCGAAGCTCGCAGCAAACGTGACTGATGAGAGGCACTTCAGATGATTGGATTCTCTGACAAAAAAAGCCACCGTAAATGCTTCGTAGATATTGAAAATAAGGTGAGAAAGAGTGTCAATTGTGCTCATCACGGAATTATGTCATCATTTTCTTGCTTAAGTCAAGGTTGTCGCTGTATACATCAAAGTCTATCCTGTTTTCGATATGAAATCTATCAAGAAGCCTGCACATAGTACACTTATCACCATAACAGGGGTATCCACATGAAGCGCAATATGAAATATCTCTTTGCGTTTCCTCGCCTACCTTTACTGTTTTTAAGTAGCCTTTGATAAACTGGAGCTTGGTTCCCGGAGAAGTTTCTTCAAGATTATTCAATATATTTTTATAAGTAAGAGACTTTGCACCAACGGAAAAAGGGCATTCTTCGTAGATATAGTCAATGTCTGAAATCAATGCATACGCTGCCATCTCCCGTTCAGAACACAGAAATAAGGGTTTCACCTTTCGAGAGAGATGTCCCTCCCGCCCTTCAAGAAAGGGACTTTTTTTCCACAGGTACTCTTCTTTCCAGTAAAGCAGATTTCCCATGAGAGCTGCAGCTTCATCGTCGAGATTGTGCCCTGTTACAAGGACGGTATAGCCTTTATCAATACAAACTTTATTCATGACGTATCGTTTTATCATACCGCAGGCGGAACATGGGACACGGCGTATAGCTTTTGCTATTTCATCAATGCTTTTTTCAAAGATTTTTTTGATGTGGAAAACAAAGATTTTGCGCTGTAACTGTTCAGCAGCCTTTTTAATTTTTTCCAGGGATTCTCGAGAGTAGTCACCTATACCAAGATCCACATACACCCCATCGGCCTCATAACCCAGTCTATTCAGAATATGCCAGACAGATAAACTATCTTTGCCTCCTGAAACAGCAACAATCGGCAAATCATTTTTATCAATGAGATGGTATTTCTGGATAGTATCAGAAACCCTTTTTTCTAGAAAGAAGACAAAATCTTGGGAACACAGTGCTGTATTGTATGACCGAAGACTAATATGCGCTTCTTGTCCACAAAGCCTGCACTTCATCCGCCAGATACAACCCTTACGAGCTTTACCCGGTCATCTTTTCCAAGCCGGTGGTCCTCGGTAACAAGACGGTCATTTACAATAACAAGATGAGTCTCTCTGCTTAGCGAGAGCTGCTTCAGCAAACGGGAGACCTCCATAGATTTCTCAATTTCGTATGTTTTCCCATCCAAATCTATTATCATGACCTTTACTTACCATAAGACCACAATGAAGTAAAGGGAAGAAATAGAGCGAGAATGGCGGGAAATGTAAAACAGACGGGACGAATAATAAAATGGTAGATGCATAAGATAACCACAGGAATACAGGGTTCCCTTGCTTCCAAATATGATACTCTGGTAATATATGCCGGGTGCCTGCCAATGGATGAACAATGCAGGTTTTGTGAGATAATCAACGGTGCGAGAAAGGCTGATTTTGTATATGAAGACGAAACGCTTGTTGTCTTTAAAGATGCATACCCTGCCGCGCCAGTTCATCTTCTTATCGTTCCACGGAAACATATTAGGAGCGTCAACGATCTGAATGAAGAGGATCAGACAATTATAGGGAAGATGGTTCTCAAGGCGAGGGATGTTGCACGGAGCCAAGGTATTGCCGACTCAGGATACAAGATCCACATCAATGCCGAGAGAGGAGGGGGACAGGTGATCTTTCACCTTCATATGCACCTCTTCGGTGGCTGGAAGGACAGGCCCCATCACTTATAAATAGCTTGTAGCTGATAGCAAAATGCAAGAGGGTGGAGGGGTGACGTTCCTTGTAGTTCTTGCTTCTATTTTTCCAACTTTTCCAGCCCGTCCAGCCTTTATATGTATTTTCTCACTTTTCACTTCTTTTCATATGCACCGCCAGCCAAATGGTCTTCTCATTACTGGCAGTCCATTCGACACGATGCTTTTTGTGGGCAGGGATATAGGCGTGGTCACCGGGCTTGAGTAAAAAGGAACTTGTATCACCTTCAAACAGAATGCCAGCGCTACCCTGAAGCAAGACAACCCACTCGTCCCATGTTTGGTCATACCATTGTCCTGCTGGAGTTGCATGTCCCTCGGATATGATCCGTTCGATCTTGAGGTTACCGTTTTCAAGAATAGTCTCAAAGATTTCCGTCCTGCATATGTTCGGCAAATTTTTGAAGAGATTTTTTATATTCATTATGCAGTTTACTTATCACACACCTCGATCTAATTCAATCTCAAAGAGGATTTACACAGCATTGCATTCCTGCTTCCAGTGATTATATTTGTTTCAGTAACAAGCAATCAGCAATCTGCAAAACACGTTGTTTGTTGTGGTCTGACAGTAACCGAATTTTGTCGGAAAAGCAATTTTCTGAGCATGTTTTGCTGACCGCTGACAACAAACAAAAGATTTTATTGAAAAGAGGTGGCAGAATGAACTGGGAAAAGTTGACGATTAAAGCTCAAGAGGCAATATCAGAAGCACAAAAAAAGGCAGAATTATTACATCATCAGGGTATAGACAACGAGCATCTTCTCTATTCCCTCGTAATGCAAAAAGACGGCATCGTTAGACCCATACTTGACAAGCTCGGTGCAAATTCCGGGGCTATCCTTGCAGATCTTGAAAAAGAACTGAAGAGCATACCAACAGTACATGGGGCTGCGCAGGTTTACATAACCCCGAGAATGAAGCAGACCCTTGATACCGCCTTTATAGAGGCAGAACGCCTGAAGGATGAATACGTAAGCACGGAGCATCTCCTTATAGGCATAGCTGATACAGGTAACGGGGCAGCCGGTAGAATCCTTCAGACACAAGGGGTAACCAAGGACCGGGTTTACTCGGTGCTGAAAGACATTCGGGGCACCCAGAGGATAACGGACCAGGCACCGGAAGAGAAATACCAGGCTCTTCAGAAATACTGTAGAGATTTAACAGAGGAGGCCAGAAAGGGTAAACTTGATCCCGTAATTGGACGCGATGAAGAAGTGAGAAGGGTCATGCAGGTCCTTTCGCGGAGGACAAAGAACAACCCCGTCATCATCGGCGAGCCCGGTGTCGGGAAGACCGCCATCGTTGAGGGTCTGGCTCAGCGTATTGTAAGTGGTGACGTCCCTGAAACATTGAAAAATAAAAAAGTCCTTTCCCTTGATCTCGGAGCCATGCTGGCTGGGGCAAAGTATCGGGGAGAGTTTGAAGACAGGCTTAAGGCTGTCCTTAAGGAAATTGATGAGGCCTCTGGGTCAATTATTCTTTTCATCGATGAACTGCACACCATTGTTGGTGCCGGTAGTGCCCAGGGTGCAATCGATGCATCGAACATGCTTAAACCGGCCCTTGCTCGGGGTGAACTCCGATGCATCGGCGCAACAACTCTCGATGAATACAGGAAATATGTTGAGAAGGATGCAGCGCTTGAAAGAAGATTTCAGCCTGTATACGTTGGTGAACCTTCTGTTGAAGAGACAATTGCCATTTTGAGAGGCCTCAAAGAGAAGTATGAACTCCACCATGGGGTGAGAGTAAAGGATTCTGCGCTTATTGCCGCAGCCACCTTGTCCCATCGCTATATTACGGATCGGTTCCTCCCTGACAAGGCAATCGACCTCATTGATGAAGCCGCTTCACGCCTGAGGATGGAGATTGACAGCGTTCCCACAGAGATAGACGAGATTGAGCGAAGGATTATCCAGATACAGATCGAAATAGAAGCAATGAAAAAAGAAAAAGACCCGGCATCACTTGAAAGGAAGAGAAAACTTGAGGAAGACTTGAAAGAGCTCCAGCGAGATGCAAATGAAAAACGTCAGCACTGGGAAAAGGAAAAAGCACTTATTATGGGTATTGGTGAAATAAAAGAGAAGATTGATCACGCAAAGACTGAAGCAGACGAACTTGAAAGAAAGGGGGATTTTGGGCGAGTGGCAGAGATCCGATATGGGCTTGTCACCAGCCTCGAAAAAGAATTACAGAAAAAAAACGAACAGCTTGTTGAGCTTCAAAAAGGCCGAAAAATGTTAAAGGAAGAAGTAGATGAAGAAGACATCGCAAAGGTGGTTTCAAAGTGGACAGGTATACCGGTCTCCAAAATGCTTGAGGGGGACATGGAAAAGCTCGTCAATATGGAAGGCAGGCTTCACCAACGAGTTATAAGCCAAGATGAAGCCATCGAGGCAGTCGCAAATACGATACGACGGGCAAGGGCAGGGCTCCAGGATCCGAACAAGCCTCTCGGTTCATTCCTCTTCCTCGGGCCAACGGGCGTTGGTAAGACAGAGTTAGCAAAGGCTCTTGCTGAATTTCTTTTCGATGATGAGCAGGCCATTGTGCGAATCGATATGAGCGAATTTATGGAGAAACATTCTGTCTCACGACTCATCGGTGCCCCTCCGGGTTATGTGGGATACGAAGAAGGAGGCTATCTTACTGAAGCTGTGAGGAGGAGACCTTACTCCATTATCCTCATGGATGAAGTAGAGAAGGCACATCCAGAAGTGTTTAACGTACTTCTCCAGATCCTTGACGACGGTCGTCTTACAGACGGACAGGGCAGGACCGTTGATTTTAAAAACACGGTCATCATCATGACCTCGAATTTAGGGAGCCAGTGGATTACCGACCTTGGCGGTAAAGATTATGAAGAGATGAAAAAGAGGGTTATGGAAGCGGTGAAAGCTCATTTTAAGCCGGAATTCCTAAACCGTATTGATGAATTGATCATATTTAGAAGTCTTTCTGTTGAGGATATTAAGAAGATTGCCGATCTGCAGCTTTCCTATCTGGTGAAAAGGGTTGGCGAAAGAAACGTTGAAATTTCTTTTACGGACAAGGTGAAAGAGATGGTATCAAAAGAAGGCTATGATGCTGTTTATGGGGCGCGACCATTGAAAAGGCTTATCCAGAAAAAGATACAAGACCCTCTTGCGCTGCTTATCCTCAAGGGCGATGTAAAGGAGGGGGACAAGCTCAAGGTCAATGTGGATGCTAAAGGAAACGTGACCTTTAAATAAATGATATACAGGCGACTGGAAGGAAACCTCCGGTCGCCTTCGGTTTGTATCTGATTTATGAGCAACAGAACAACCAATTTCGCTTGACAATCAATATGGTTACTGCTATAAATTGCATCTACAATAGGCGCGTAGCTCAGTGGGAGAGCGCTACCTTGACGCGGTAGAGGTCGCCGGTTCAATACCGACCGCGCCTACCATTAAAATCAAAAATTCATAGTTCATCTGCAACGTGTGATTCTTTCACTGTATATGTACGGAAAAACGATTTAAGAGGTTTCGTATCGAGGTATTTCACTTCAAGACTGACAGGAGATGTACAGATTTATCAAGGAGCCTGAGAAAGGCCCAGGCTGGAGGAGAAAGGTCCTTGCGGTTTCGGTATCCGATGCCAAATTCGATCGCGGGAGACCCTTCAAGGATATGGACGGTTTGCAGCGTGCCGTTTTGAAGCTCATCATTCACAGCATCCCTCTCGACGAAGGCTACTCCATTGTCCTTTCTCACAAAATCCTTAAGAAGAGCAACGCTTGCTGATTCCATCGCTATCAGGGGATTTACCTTGAACTTTCGGAGATAATCAAGGACAACTTCTCTTACGGCAGATCCCTCTCGCCGTATAATTAACGGAATTTCCGACAACTGGGTAACCGAGATTTCTGAGGCCGAAACATGGACACTGTTCGGAGAGCGAATGAGGACCACTTCATCTGTCCAGATGACCTTGATCTTCAACCTGCTGGTACTGGGTCTGTGCCGGATAACCGCAAGTTCATTGTGATGATCCTCTACGCTTTTTACCATATCTGCGTTTAAGCCCTGGTCGATGATGATCCTGATGTCGGGATATGTCTTCTTAAATTCATTGATCATGGGCATCAGACGTTTTAAGGGTATTTCCGGACACCCTATCCGCAACTCTCCTGACTTACCAGTTGCCATGTCCTCAAGAAAGCCTTCCATCTCGTGGATTTCCTGGAAAATCTTTTCTGCCCGTTTAAATACGCTCGCTCCGGCGTCAGTGAGTCGTATGGAGTTCCCATCCCGAACAAGAAGACGAATCCCGATGGTTTCCTCAAGCTGCTTGACCTGTATGGTAATTGCCGGTGGCGTGACCATGAGGGCCTGGGCAGCCCCCGAGATGCTCTTCAGGCTTGCAGCTACATAAAAAGAGCGAAGCTGATTCATGTTTAAAATCATGATTCAACCTCCATAACAAGTATTTAATAAAACTAAATCGCATTTAAACTTAATTAACTTGTCTTGTCAAGCACTCATTGCTATTATTGAATTATGGACAGCACAAAAATAGCCAAAGGGCATAAGAAAGGAGGATTTTAACATGCAAACCGCAACAGTTTTATACAAATCAACTTCACAGTATATTCCCCGGGAGGTGGTACCAATAAAGAAAAATACGGTACCTTTCAAACTGAGAGGATTAGCAGCCTCTGCTGGTATTGTGGAGGGTCCGTGCACGATCGTCAGGAACCTGGAAGACCTGCATACATTACCGGAGGGCACAATCGTTGTCTGTGAATTTCCATCACCAAGACTGGCACCGTATATGCCTCTTCTAAAAGGTTTGGTTACAAAGCACGGAGGTCCCAATTGTATTGGATCAGGGTATGCGCGAGAACATGACGCGCCTGCGGTTGTAGGCATTGGCGACATTATGGATGTTATCCATACTGGCGATGTCATACGAATAGATGGGGCACGGGGTACGGTGGAGCGAATCGATTAGTGGAATCGAGCCGTAAAACATATACGCCAGTGTTTTATATGCACCACGGATAATAATTTTAGCAATATGGCCCAACCCTTATAGAGGTGTGTTGGATTGTCTTCTGCCTGCTCCCGAATAATCTCCGCAAAGTTCACGAATGGGATCGCTGAAAATATTCATCCATCGTTTCTCAGACGGACGGTAGAATCATCGAATCTCATTTTTTTCAATATGACCCTGTAGGGTTGAAGAATCAACATAGTCATGGTGGTATCTTCGATGGCGCTTTCGCTATTAAACGAGTATCATCATATCAATGTGCCCATGATGTTTTACCTATTTATACATAGCATAAGAATCTGATTTGTACAGAGATAGTCTGATTTTATTTATCCCACAAAGATTCCTGTATCCCCCGGAGGTTTTTTTTCAAAGCAGCATCTTTGGTTTCCCGTTTCATTTTCGTGGTGGAGGTTTTGGCATCTAGTTTGCTTCCTGCGAGTAAATTTTCATGAATGATTCTCCTAATCTTAGCTGCCACTCCCGTTGCCCAATGTGGATTATTTTTTAACATCCACTCTAAGACTTTATCCAATGCCTGATCAACTAATGGGTCATCTTTTGGTATCTTTTCTAAATCACTAATGGCCATCTCAGCATACTCAATTCCCTTGATTTCCTGTAATATTTTCTTTTTGGGCCTACTGGCAACGCCTTTTTTGAGATACTTGTATGCAGTTCCTATCTTGATTGTTCCGCTTCTGAGTTGTTCCTTAATCTCTTCAGGCGCTTTTTTTGCAAGTATCTCAATTCGCGCCATTGTCCCGGAGGATACGCCTGCATCCTTGGCCATCTCCTCACGTGTACTATGGGACGGCAACTTTTTGTCCACGATGGACAGAATGTCAGTTCGTCTGCCTTGTTGGCTCTTTCCTTTTTTTAATAGGATATCTTTTTTCTTCAAAACGAGTTCACCTTTCTGGTAATCCGTTACGTTTCTCCTGCCAAGTTGGTTGTTAATAATCCACACTAAGGCATCCTGTTCGGTATCGAAATCTATTTCTTCGGTATCATAGTTGAGTCCATGTTTCTGACAGATTGCATACCGATTGTGGCCATCGATGATGAATCCTTTCCATGTAAGAATTGCATCTCGGCAGCCATCCAGAACGATGCTCTTTTCAAGTAATGCGTATTCCTCTGGTGCCAACGGGGGTATAATTGTCCGAAATGATTCTTTTATTTTTAATTCTTTTGATGTAGCTATCTCTCTCTCCATCTCCGTCTCCTTGTTATCCATGAAGATCTAATACTATCTAGCAATTATTTTTAAGGTTCTTTATCAATAATGTATTTTGGGCATTGCTAATTATTTGAATAATACTCTATGAACGCATTGTACACGGTCTGCAAGAATCAGTCAAGCGAACAGAGAACATTCCAAAGAATCATTGGCGAATTTGTGTGGTGTAACGACTCAAGAGAGTTCGAGTCTGTTATTGTATGTGTATGATTTGTGCAGACAAATTTTTATAAACTGTGGAATTATGTTTCCTTCAAATTTGATACATTATTTTGAGTGATCTCAGTGCAAAGTTTGGCAAGTTGCATGCAAACGGTTCGTTTATTTATCTTTCATGCCATCACGATATCCTCTACCCATTTCCCGCTTAACTTCATCATCATCATAAATCAATGCCATCCATTTATTATGCTCTTCTTGAGTTTCAAATTTTTTTCCGTGATATGCCAGTCGCAGACCCCTCATGTATCCTTTCCAATATGCAGACCTGTCATCAGTAGACCGGAACGTTTTAGCTTTGACTTTAGTATGGTTTATGTGTTTATTTGTCATAGCTGAACACTCCTTAATCTAAGGATATCGCATTCAAAAGAAATGTCAACCCGATTATGCTTACCTAAGAAAATGTTATCGGTATTTTTTATATTGATTTGTTAAACCCAGAATTTTTTCTTTATTGGAATCAGAAAAAGGATGAAAAATAGGTCACACTCTTTTCTAAACATTAAAGTGTATTCATTACTGTTACGTGAATGAGAAAAACGAATCTATACTGAATAACGAGACAAGTGGCAGCATAAAGGAAGCAAATCTGCGTATCTCAGATGTCCAAAATAACTATAATTCGTTAACGTTTTTCGTCCCTGTGTTCATGTATATATTGGAGAAAGATATCATCAGTCAATTTTAGTCTTCGAGCAATCTCCCTGGCGATATTCATCATCAGGAGAGCAAAAAGCTCAATGTCTTCATAACGAATCTTAAGAATGGCCTGCCGCGATAGAACCATTATCTCGCTATCCTCTGCCGCCATTGCTGTCACCATATGGGGTTGCATAGCCATTAAGGCAGCAATGCCAAAAGATCCGCCGGTTGTCACTGTTTCCTTTTGGACAGTGACGTCTTGGTTTGAGGCTATAAGATCAACCTTTCCGTTTTTCACTATGTAAATGTGTGTAGGCTGATCTCCTTTGCGAAAAATGTATTCGTTTTTCTGGAACGAACCGACATCAAGCTGCCTAAATATTTTTTCTTGCTGATCAATTGTTAAGCCTCCCCAAATTGAAATCTTCGATAAGATAGCCTTCACAGAGTCAATATTTTTCAAAGGTTCGTATATTTTCATGAATCGTCTTTATCACAATAACACAGTCTTATTTTTTCAGCAACCTTCTTGTTGATACGAAAATTCATAATTCTTCATAATTTATTCGTTATCCCTTCACATTGTCTCATTATGTTATTACTGATTATTCATTAGGAGGATCCAATGAAGAAAGGAAGAAACACAGCCGAGATTTTTGGCAGTGATGAAGAGTTTGACGATGGAGAGCTGTTAGAGGATGATGATCAGGTTAGAGCACTAATTCTCAAGGCACCACCTCGATCAAGGAGATTACAACTTATGGCTCAAGGCGCAAGAGAGATACGATGCTTTTGTTGTAATCAAATTAAGCCATTGGCCGGAGCAGAGGAGTGTGAAGAAGGATGGTGCTGTGAAGATTGCGCACCAGAAATTGTTAATAAAAGTGAAATGAAATGACAATCTGAAATACGATGTGTCATCAAGGTAGACAGATAAGATTGCCTAATCACTGAAAAGCAACATCAACAAGGGCACATTGTTTTTTTATGTTAATGACATTTTCTTGAAAGCTTACAAATTATTACATCCTAACGGGCCAATAAGATGCTTACACAGAAAGAAGTCATAGAATATTTGTTTTTTACTTCTGGAGCATCTTCTAATTTACAGAAATCGTGAGGTGAAGATAGTGATGTGTCTACTATTCTATACCATTTTTGATTTGCCGGAAAAGGAGGTATATCAAAAAAGAGATCTTCGTTGAAGAAGTTGAGCATGACGAAAAGATGTTCAGATGCCTGCACATGAATGAGTTCAAAGGAAAGCGTATGAGACCAGCGTGCCCAGTCTGGACATCCGATATTGACTCCATGCCAGGTAATAGATGGTTTAAACGGCGACCCTGTAGTATCAAGCATTTTATCAAGTTTGAAAAGATCCAAACTCCGAGTAAAGTGGATCATATGGGAGGTAAATCGAAAAAGATCTTTATTCTTTTCAACAAGTGTCCAATCGAACCAGCTTAACTCATTATCCTGGCAATAACAGTTGTTGTTTCCTTTCTGTGTTCTCCTGATTTCATCTCCCATGAGAAGCATAGGAGTACCCTGCGAAATGAGAAGTATAGAGATGAAGTTTTTGATCTGTCGTATTCTGAGCGTTTCTATTTGTGGATTATCTGTAGGACCTTCCACGCCATAGTTGAAGCTGAGATTATCATTTGAACCGTCATTGTTGTTTTCGCCATTTGCGTTATTATGCTTGGTGTTATAGGACACAAGGTCGTTTAAGGTAAAGCCGTCATGACAGGTGATGAAATTAATGCTTCTGTGTGGCTCTCTTTCGGGGCTTACGTAAATGTCCGGACTTGCAATAAGGCGGGATGCGAGTCTCTTGACAGTGTTTTCATCGCCCCTGACAAACATCCTTACATCATCTCTGAACGGGCCGTTCCATTCGGCAAAACGATCTCCAATGAAGCGCCCAACCTGGTAAAGACCTGCGGCATCCCATGCTTCTGCGATGATTTTTGTTCCTGCAAGGACAGGGTCTGATTCAATTGACCATAGTATGGGAGGATTTCCCATGGGCTTGCCTTCTTCATCTCGTGTAAGGGCTGATGCAAGGTCAAATCTGAAACCGTCCACATGCATTTCAGATACCCAGTATCGCAGGCAGTCTGACATTAAGCGTCTGACGATAGAATGATTTGCATTTATGCTGTTACCGCACCCTGAATAGTTGGCGTACATGGCGGGGTTGTTTTTGTTGAGGATATAGTAACTATCGTTACCAAGCCCCCTAAAACTGAGCGTGGGGCCTGTTTCATCAACTTCCGCTGTATGGTTGAAAACAACATCGAGAATTACCTCTATCCCAGCTCGGTGGAGTGCCTTGACCATTTCTCGAAACTCAAAAATTGGTCCAAGAGGGTCCTGGCGTGAGCTATATTTGTTATGAGGCGCAAAGAAACAAACCGGACTGTAACCCCAATAATCTTTCAGCCCATAGGAGGCGTTCTGTTCATCAAACTGTTGGATGGGTAAAAGCTCAACGGCTGTTATGCCGAGCGATGTGAGGTAAGGTATTTTTTCAATCAGCCCCGCATAGGTTCCTCGTTTTTCATCGCTGATCCCTGAATTTGTATGTTTTGTAAAGCCGCCTACATGAAGCTCATAAATTATAGACCTTGAATATGGTGTTCTTATAGGCTTATCACCCTCCCAGTCATATCCTCTTGAATCGGACACAACGCATTTCATGGCAGATTGGCAATTGTCCACACCATATGTTTTGGCTGTTTCCCTGTCATAATTATCTGTTATGATAGCCTTTGCGTAGGGATCGAGAAGAATCTTCGATGGATCAAAGCGCAATCCCTTCTCGGGCTGGAGCGGCCCATATGCCCGCCAGGCGTATATCTGGCCTGTGCCAATTCCTTGTATAAAACAGTGCCAGTAATAAAAGGTCTTGTTTTTATGAGGGCTTAATTTTATTGTGCGAACCGGTTTTTTATCCGCTGGTTTTTCAAAAAGGAGGAGTTCAAGAAATTCGGCATGTTTTGAAAAGATAGAGAAGTTAACGCCCGAGCCCATAACAGTGGCTCCAAGCGGCCAGCTTCTGCCAGGTAGTACATCAATAGGGTTGGTACTTTTCATAAGAATATTTTCGTTTCGTTTAACAGAGAAATTAAATGAACTGAAAAGTGTGTATGTAATTGTCAAAAAACCCTTTCTTGACAAAAACTATCAGGCGCATTAAAGTCAAAGCATTCAATTTCCTTCATGAGGAGGGTATTATGGCAAAGATTGAAATTGCTGGCGCCCGTGTCTGCTATCCCATGCCATGCTCAATTGTTGGATCAAATGTTGGTGGAAAAGCTAACTATATTACGATTGCATGGTTTACGATGGTGAATCCTGATCCTCCATACGTGGCGGTTGCCATGGGCAAATCCCACTTTACAAATTCCGGCATAAAGACGAATGGAACTTTCAGCATAAACATTCCTTCAGTGGACATGGTCGATAAAGTCGATTACTGTGGTTTAGTTTCTGGAAGGAAGTTTGATAAAGCTGCAATGTTTGAGACCTTTTATGGCAAGCTCAAAACTGCTCCAATGATCAATGAATGCCCCTTTAGTGCGGAGTGCAGACTTGTGAAAACAGTGGAGCTTCCCGCAGAAGAGCTTTTTATCGGGGAAATCATCATGGCGTATTGCGATGAGAGCTGCCTCATCGGGAGTGTTCCTGATTTGAAAAAGATAAACACCTTTATTCTGAGCATGTCCGACAAGAAATATCGGGCAATCGGGCAGGATATCGGCCTGGCATGGGAGAATGGGAAAAAACTGATCACGAAGTAAGCTGTCATTGCCACATATTGTCAATGCTATTGGCGCGCCCAGAAGGGGTCGAACCCTCAACCTTTGGATCCGAAGTCCAACGCTCTATCCAATTGAGCTATGGGCGCGCTTTTGATCGTGACTTCTATAATACCATATCTTTTAAGGAAAGGCACTTCGTCTTTTCAGGAGGTGAAAAGCCCTTTTTGGTTTAGGTTAGATGTAATTTATCTATTTAGCCTTGATCGATATAAGACCTTTGCACGGTAATTTCCCCTGAAATTACTTGTAACATATTGATATATATGATATATTACCTCATTCTGATGACAAGAAGGAGGTATCCTTGAAGGACACATTTACCACTCCAACCTTTGCCG
>Ga0067045_1028783_pt1 | contig 27729 bp, 33 predicted proteins | sample TerdegcTABiofilm_FD_59184 | JGI IMG/M metagenome (GOLD analysis project Ga0067045, IMG submission 59184) | Combined Assembly of (Gp0054472, Gp0054536) Wastewater bioreactor microbial communities from Singapore -Terephthalate degrading... | reverse complement strand
TTCAGGGACGGGTGGCGGTGTGTACCCTGACCCCCAAACGGATGCAGGGCATTGTGCGCTATCTCAAACCCCGCTGGCGGGGGATGGCCACCGAGCTGACCACGCTGGCGAAAAACCCGTACAGTGACCTGTGGCTGGAACGCTGGGAGTGGCCGAACGAGGCTTCCAGGCAGAGGCTTGTGTAGGGTATTGACAGTTGTGTAATTATGTATTAAAGTATAATTACACAGTTCAAAGAGAGGTGTGATATGCTGGTACGTACCCAGGTATTGTTTGACGAAGACACGTTGCGAAAACTGAAAGTCGCCGCCAAGAAACAGGAGCGCAGCGTTTCTGATCTCGTGCGAGAACTGGTGGAAAGCGGGCTGGAAAATCAGCGACAGCAGGATCTGCAGCAGCTTGAGGCAGCCCTGGCTCAGCTGCGTCAGATACGAGAGGCCAATGCTGCGAAGTATGGGGAGGTTGAGCCTGACCTTCTGGAGAAAGTGCGAGAAGAACGTGGTCGGGAGATAGAGGATTTGTTATGGAATTCATCGTCCTCGACGCAGGGGTAGTGGTGCCGCTTATACTGCCCCATCCGTTAGCAGGGGCGGTGGAGCAGCGGATGCGCCACTGGAAACGGGAGTATTACCGGCTGGTATCGCCGTGTTTCATGCCAGTAGAAGTGGTATCCGCCCTGCGGCAGGCAGTGTACGCTGGCAAATTCGACTCCCGGCAGGCGCTCGAAGCGGTGGAGATTGTGATGAGCCTGGGGATCGAATGGATGATGCCAGGCGGCGATGGATTACAGTCAGCCCTGCGCTGGGCAGAACGGTTAGGGCAGAGCAAAGCCTACGATGCCCAATATGTGGCACTGGCGGAGCAGCTGGGAGCAGAGTTATGGAGTGCAGATCAACGCCTGATCAATGCCCTGAAAAAGCAGGGAATCACTTGGGCGTACTGGATTGGAGAGGAATTTCAATAAAAACACGATCAAATCAACCATAGAGTACACGCTGGAGAGAGGATTGGATGAATGAATTGGGTCCGACTTATGCAGGGTGAGTAAAAGAAAGAACCGCCGCGCATCAGCAGGCGTCTTGATTTAGATTAAAATGATAAGTTTGATGGTCCAATGATTGGGTTCAGGGGGAATGTTCAAACCGAAGAGAAGTAATGCTTATCCATATCTAATTTGTTGTGAGGCACACCCCACATTCTCGAAATCAGAACAATAGACTTATAAGGTCGTTGTATGGTTGGATGATCCTTTGAAAAAGAAGGATTGATAAAGCGTTGCGACCAACCAAATCAATAAACCATGGATAAAGAATAAACTAATTTTAACCCTCATAAGTCAACCTTATAGGCAATTATGCTTATTTGATAATGCGCATTGCTGCGCTATGATAAACAATTCTCATTACCTACAATCAACTAAGACAACTAGAAAGTAAGGTATCGGATGCTCACGCAAACGTTCTTAATTGTCGAAAGGGGTTGTGATCAGGTTTTACCGATCATCATTAATTTCTTATCTCAAAGAGGTCTGAAAGTTTTGCTAACTTTTGACTTACACTCCACCAGATCAGATCAACAAGCCTGTCCATGCCCTCACCACGGAGCAGAACAATGTGATTGTCAAATGATCGTCTTGCTTATCTATGACAATGAGGGGGAACCAATGACATTGTTTTTGCATGGGAGTAACGGGCAAACAAGATTATCATTTGATGAACCACTTTCCATTGATACAAGTAGCGAAAAAATAAAACTTATTAAGCAAGCTTTGAATTTCCAAAGCATGCATGCTTTCTCTTCTTGAAAGAGTCTCTAAAACAACAACTTGTTTTCCTGTTCAACATGCAACACCAGAAAAGTACATTTTAAAAAATTTTTACAAGGAGGTTTATTTTTACAGTGAAATTAATACACTGGGTTTATTTTGCAGGTATTGGTTTGCTTCTGGCAGCTTGTACGGCTACCGCTCGGCTTCAAGATAAAGAGAATACACTACCAAACGACTCCAAAGCAGCCACGGTGACCTCTACTCCCGCCACGGGGCGTATGGTTATGGAAAATCCTGAAGCTGCCCATATGATGTCACCCATTACTGCCCCAAATCTTCAACCGGCGACTCCTAATGGCGAGCAACCTTTAGAGTATCGTATGGAAAATGGAGTAAAGGTATTTGAATTAACCACTAAAGCGGTTTTATGGGAGATTTTGGAAGGTGTAAAGGTAACTGCCTTTACCTACAACGGTAGTGTGCCCGGCCCGATGATTCGTGTCACTGAAGGGGATGAGGTGAAGGTCATCGTAAAAAATGATTTGCCCGAACCCACTACGATTCACTGGCATGGAGTTCAGGTACCAAATTCGATGGATGGTGTACCCGGTGTAACTCAAGAGCCCATCCTGCCCGGCGAAACTTTTGTATATCAGTTTACCGCCAAACCAGCCGGTACGTTTATGTACCATTCCCACTACGAGGGAGATGTCCAGGTGATGGCGGGTTTATATGCACCGTTTATTATTGAACCACGTGAATTGGAGGCCGACCCGCCAGCGGTTGATAGAACATTGATGATTTCAGAATGGTTGCTTAAGGATGGCTATACTTATGCTGCTATGCCAATGAGTGGCATGGAGCCCAATTACTTTACCATCAACGGAAAATCCTTTCCCAACACCTCTACCATTTCAGTAAAAAAAGGTGATCGAGTAAGACTGCGATTCATCGGGATTGGACAATTCATTCATCCGATGCATTTACACGGTGTCCCATTCAAAATTGTTGCCATTGATGGTTTTCCAATTCCTCCTGATATGCAAATTACCAGAGATACCGTCAGTGTGGCTCCGGGCGAACGATATGATATTGAATTTGTAGCTACGGAACCAGGAAAATGGATGCTACATTGCCACATCTTACATCACACCACAAATAATAACGTCGAACCGGGAGGTTTGATGATGATCATTGAAGTTACCGAATAAACCACTACACATAGAAAGGCATTACAAATGAACAAGGTGATTTTTTTCAGCCTATTGATAGTTATTCTTCTTACACTATCGGCTTGTAGTAATAATGCGGATACACCAGTTCAAAACCAAACTGAAATTCCAGTAAACATAGAATTGGAAACATACCCCAACCCTCCTTTGGTGGGGGATGTTGAGTTGATTTTCAGGATCAAAGATGTCCAAGGTGTACCGATAGAAGGGGCAATAGTGGATGTAAGTGCGGATCATACTGATATGCAAGGTATGACCATGAGTGGTATTGCCGTCGATGAGGGAGATGGCGTTTATTCCATCATTGCCGATTTTAGTATGAGTGGTAATTGGAAGGTAACTGTTTTCCTGCGCAAGGATGGATTATCGGATTACCGGAAAGAGTTTGAGATTCGAATTCAATAGATAATTTGGGGAAATAGATGAAGAGAGTAAACAGTTTCCCCTTCTATAAAGAGTTGGGATCAGCAATGGTAAATTGTTTCTAAAAAGCCTCAATGTGATGAGAGCATTGCAGACAGAATCTTTACTGCAGAAGATAATTGGAATCCTGTTCAACCGTTGGTATGAAATTTTTATCTTTATCTATGGTGGCTGGGTGTTTGCTCCCTTCCTTGCACCCCTTCTAATGAAATTGGGCTGGAGCGAAGCCGGAAAATTTGTATATTGGGTGTTTTCATTTTTCTGCCATCAACTTCCGCAACGTTCTTTTTTTCTGTTTGGCGAGAAACCGATGTATTCGCTTGTCGAGATTCAAAGCGCATGGCATAATACCTTTGACCCATCCCTTCTTCGTCAATTCATCGGCAATTCACAGATGGGATGGAAGGTTGCCTGGTCGGATCGCATGGTTTCGTTTTACACAAGTATTTGGTTTTTTGCCATACTGTGGTATCCACTTAGGAGAATACTCAAACCAGTTCCATGGTGGATTTTCTTTTTACTTTTCATACCCCTAGGAATTGATGGGACAACCCATCTACTCAGTGATTTTGCCGGTATCGGCAATGGATTCCGAGACTCAAACGAGTGGCTGGCTAATCTCACCAATTATTCTTTTCCATTGTCATTTTACAGTGGAGATGCGTTGGGTTCTTTCAATTCTCTTATGCGGTTGACAAGTGGAATTTTGGCAGGGTTTGCCGTTGTATGGTTGCTTTTTCCCACCATATTTCTATTTCGAATTAATCTTAATCAATTGAACAATTTGAATCATGACTGAGTCCACCAGCACTTCCAAAACCCTGATTCGTATTCTATTAGCCGATGATCATCACATTGTTCGAGCTGGCATTCGTCAACTTTTAGAATTGGCTGAAGACATGCAAGTGATTGCCGAAGCAGGAGATGGAGAAGAAACCAAAACACTCATTCGGGATAATCAACCTGATGTAGTAGTACTGGATATTCAAATGCCAAAAAGCAGTGGAATTGAAGTTACCCGTTGGGTACGAAAAAATTTTCCAGAAGTGGGTGTTTTGATTCTGACTGCCTACGATGATGATCCGTATGTGATGGCTGTATTGCAAGCAGGTGCTAACGGGTATATTCTCAAAACCGCGCAGGCAGAAGAGTTAATTCAGGCTGTACGCGATGTTTATGAAGGTAAATCAGCGCTGGCCCCGATCATTCAAAAAAAATTGATGTCGAATATTTTTAAATCCAATGAGAAGAAATTGGTAGAACCACTAACCGACCGCGAATTAGAAATTTTACGACTGGTTGCCATGGGATATACAAATAAGGCCATTGGTGCTCATCTCGGCATTAGCGATCGTACGGTTCAAGGCCACCTTGCCCATATTTTTGCAAAACTGCAAGCAGCCAGCCGAACCGAAGCCGTAATGCGCGCTGTATCGCTAGGCTTGATTTCACAAGATATTGGAACAATGACAAACGAATAACACGGATTCAGCATGGTTAATAATTCTAATAACTCCAATCGTCTGAGCTTTGTTCTCAGGCAAAGTTTAACGCTGCGGAAGATTGCCACCATTATTTTGCCTCTAACACTAATTTCGGTGATCATCGCGGTGGTCAGTGTGGTTGCACATCAGTGGGAAATGCGCTTGCATCTTTCCGAAGAAGATTATCGAATTGCGACCGACCTGGCTCTGGAATTGACTTTGGTTGCTCCTCTGGTATTGATTCCACCTTTGCTGTTCTCGGTTGCCGCCCTTTGGTTTACAACCAGCCAAATCATCCAACCTTTACAAAGGTTAGAGGCTCAAGCAGCTGCTTTGGCATGGGGAAACTTCGAAGCCATCCAAAACCCTGTCGGTGGAATTCCAGAAATCAAGCATCTGCAAATGGAATTGGCGGAGATGGCACGAAAACTCAGAACCGCTCAGGAAGGTTTACATGATTATATTGGGGCAATTACCAATGCCCAAGAAGAGGAACGTGCCAGACTGGCGCGTGAATTGCATGATGACACCATCCAATCTATCATTGCTTTGAAACATCGCGTTGCCCTGGCTCAAAAATCTGTTCTTAACGAACAGGGGAAACAATCCCTCAAGGAACTAGAATTGCTGGCTGAACAGACCATTGACAATCTTCGTCGTCTAACACGAGGACTACGCCCCATCTACCTTGAAGATTTGGGGTTGGTAACTGCGCTTCACATGTTAACCCGGGAAATCGAGCAAAGTAATCCAATTCAGGTGGCTTTTCATCTAAATGGAAAAGAACGACGCTTGCCCTTTGAAATTGAATTATCTCTCTATCGTATTGCGCAGGAAGCACTCAACAACACAATCAAACATTCAAATGCCCAATTCGCCAGTTTGACTATCTCCTTCTCCGATTCCGAAATCGTTCTGGAAATCAATGATAATGGCCGGGGGTTTAACGTGCCACAAAGTCCAACTGAGTTTGCCACACAAGGTCATTTTGGACTGCTTGGGATTTACGAACGCTCTATCTTGATCGGCGCCCAATTAAAAATCCGTTCCTCAGCCGATAATGGTACTCATCTTCAAGTCAGGCTAACATAAATAACATGCATTTTTGATAAAAGTTAATCGTGACCTGGCTGAAAATTATATGGCTCATAGGTAAAAGTTTGGCATAGGCAAAATTGCCTATGGCGGATAAGGTCTTTTAACGCTTACTTGATGAATATTCCTGCTCGATAATACCTCTGATGAACTTTTGCTGACGATCATTTTATTAAAAGATGCTTGAAAACATAAAGCTCCGTTGTATTGGCACCATAACGCACAGCACAATATCGCATTCAATTGATCCCGGCAGAAGTCTTGATCGATTTTGTAAATTGTTTTATTAGAAAGGGTGTCGAAAGATGAAATGGGTCACAATCATGATCTCAGCGATACTAACAGGTTTGATGCTCGCATGGGGATGGAATCAATTCCAAATCACAGGCTCGCCTTTTTATCGGCTCGGCCTTTGCTCATTTATATGGTCGGGCGGTAATGATGTTTTTAGGATGGGACCGGGTATGATGAATTTCGATGATTATCGCAGGCAGAACGGTTTTGAAGAAGGTCGTTTATCGCCGGAGGAGGTAATCGCTGTTGTCGAACAACATTTGACTGCATTAGGTAATCCCGATTTGAAACCTGGCGAGATGATGGAATTTACTGAGAACTTTTACATCTCGGTAGTGGAAAACAGTAGCGGAATTCATGCTTTTGAAATCCTTGTTGACCCCCAAACAGGCGCTGTATATCCAGAACCAGGGCCGAACATGATGTGGAATCTCAAATACGGTCATATGAATGGGATGATGGGCTTCAGAATCACGCAACCGCAGGGTGAAATGCCGATTGACATGAGTGAGGCCGTGAATCTAGCGCAAACGTGGTTGAATGAAAATATGCCGGGCATGGCAATCGAGGATGAAGGCGATCAATTTTACGGTTATTACACCCTCCACGTTATCCAGAATGATCGAATTTACGGTATGTTGAGCGTGAATGGTTATAACGGGCGGGTCTGGTACCACAACTGGCATGGGAATTTTATCTCTATGAAAGAAATGGAGAAGTGAACATGAAAAAAATCAATTGGGTTATGCTTTTGGTTTTCTTTGTTGTGATGGGATTGGCCTTTTTAGCTGGTGTCACGATGTTTGGATTTTCGAGAAATGGCATTTCTGGTTTGTTTTTTATGCCCGGCATGCAAGGAGGAATACCCGGTTTCGGCGGTCATATGGGATGGGGATTTTCCCCGCTAGGATGGTTGATTATGGGATTTGCGATGCTTTTTATGTGGCTCATACCTGTTGGGCTAATTGCCCTGGTCGTTTATGGAATTGTGGCTCTGGTCCGGCATACTGGGCATTCTTCTACACCTCTTACGCAACACACCTGTCCCAATTGCGGAAAATCCACTCAGGCTGATTGGCTGACATGTCCCTATTGCGGGAATGCCCTAAAGTAATCCGGCATTATCCTACAGGTGGAGTTATCATTGCGCTACAAATACCTATCGTAAGGCGGGTATTTGTAGCGTCTGGCGCAAAATGCGCAATTACCTATCCTCTAAGTACAGTCGGTGAGACATTTACCAGCCCATCATCTGTCTTGTAAATGGACTGAACAGGATAATTTTCATAGTGATTTCTTTGGCCGAAGAAAGGTGGACAAAAAATGACCGATGACCCCCAAAAACAATTTTCCCATGAATTAAATGGAGAGGGTCATGTAAAACCCTCGAGTCACACCATGGAGGATAAGTACGTCAATCAAGGCATTTCCCACCATACTGTTCACAAATTAGAAAGAAATCATCCTGAACATTTTCAGAATCACCGTACTCAATCTGTAAGGGAAAATCACACCCACCATGCCGACCATACCGGACATGAGCAGATGTTTCGGACTCGCTTTTGGGTGAGTTCCCTTCTTAGCATCCCCGTATTGCTTTTCAGTAGCATGATACAGAGATGGTTCGGTTTTAGTCTGCCGTCATTTTTTGGAAGCGAATGGATTCCTTTTCTGTTCTCTACAATAGTTTTTATCTATGGGGGAATTCCTTTTATAAAATTGGCTATTCCTGAATTGCGAAATCGCAACCCCGGTATGATGACCCTCATCTCGCTGGCAATCTCAGTGGCTTTTGTCTATAGCGTGGCAGTGCAGCTGTTCAATATTGGAGAGGTTTTTTTCTGGGAGTTGGTGACATTAATTGACATCATGCTGCTGGGTCATTGGCTTGAAATGAGGAGCATTCGTCAAGCATCCGGTGCATTAAGCGAGTTAGCAAAATTAATGCCCGATACTGCCGAGCTTATAATAGATGAGGATGGCAATACACAAATTCTTCCTGTTGATGCACTTAGGTTAGGGGATGTCGTACTTGTTCGTCCAGGTGCCGCCATTCCTGTTGATGGCGAGGTGATTTACGGAGAGTCAAGCGTCAACGAAGCAATGATTACGGGCGAATCAAAACCCGTTGATAAAGCAGTTGGTTCAAAGGTCATCGCAGGGACTCTTAACGGAGATGGCAGTTTGCGAATACGAGTCACCGCCACTGGTGAACAGACTGCCTTAGCCGGTATCATGCGTCTGATAGAACAAGCACAAAAGTCAAAGTCAAAAACACAATTGCTTGCCGATAAAGCGGCAGGATGGTTGTTTTATATAGCCTTGGTTGTTTCCGTAATTACTGCTGTTGGATGGATTATTGCGGTTGGTTTTAACATCGAAGTTCTTAAACGGGTTGTGACTGTATTGGTGATTGCCTGCCCGCATGCGTTGGGTCTGGCTGTACCGCTGGTTGTTGCAATTACCACATCCATCGCGGCGAAGAATGGAATTTTGGTTCGCGATCGTCTTGCCCTAGAAGCAGCCCGAAATATTGATGTAGTTATTTTTGACAAGACCGGTACTTTGACAGAAGGTAAATTTGGAGTGGTCGGAATTTCCACCGATGGTTGGCAAGAAGATAGCGCACTGGCTTTGGCTGCCGCGATTGAGAGCGACTCAGAACATTTGATAGCGCGTGCCATACGTAATGAAGCAGAATCTCGACAGATTGCCTTGCCGATTGTCAGCCAATTTTCGGCACTCAAAGGTCGCGGCGTTCAAGCCATCTATGAAGGCAAACCTGTCTATGTGGGCGGGCCGAGACTATTGGAAATGTTGGGGATTTCCCCTTCCTCATCACTGACTGCTTTTGCAAATGGAGCAGGTCAAAAATCTCAATCGGTGGTTTATCTTATCATTGAAAAACAAGTTGTTGCAGCGTTTGCGATAGCCGATGTAATCCGTTCGGAAAGTAAAGTTGTTGTAAACCGCCTCCATGAAATGGGAATTGAAGTAGCCATGTTGACCGGTGACAGTCAGCTGGTGGCAAAGTCTGTTGCCTCTGAGTTGGGGATTGACCGTGTGTTTGCCGAAGTTCTACCCGAACATAAAGAACAAAAAGTTGCCGAATTGCAATCTCAAGGAAAACGGGTTGCCATGGTTGGTGATGGAGTCAACGATGCTCCGGCACTCACTCGCGCCGATGTGGGAATTGCCATCGGTGGGGGTACCGATGTTGCCATAGAGTCGGCCGGTTTGATTCTGGTAAAAAGCAATCCTTTGGACGTGGTAAAAATTATCCAATTAAGCCGGTCCAGCTATAACAAGATGGTACAAAACCTTTGGTGGGCAGCCGGTTATAACATCGTTGCCTTGCCTCTGGCGGCAGGAATTCTAGCGCCTTGGAACATTTTTCTTTCACCAGCGATTGGCGCTTTGTTAATGTCGCTCAGTACAATCATTGTTGCCATCAATGCTCAATTTTTACGTCGAACTGCCCTTATCACTTAAGGATGTGGAATTTATTGCATCCAAGGATAAGGTTCCCAATCCCGGGAATTTAATCACTCGTTTGAATGACATCTATCATAAGCAGAATGGCGCATGATTCTTCCCGCTATTCTGCGCTGTGCACCTTGCTAAAAATTCGCTAGGATTGGGGTGTTCATCCTCTGAGTGAAAAAAACAGGTATGAAGAATGAAAATACAACTGCATTGGCACTGGACGATCTTCGGTGTTTTGCTAATTAGTAGTTTGATCTCGGCATGTTCGACGACAACCAGGAATCAGGATCAGCTTAAACTGGCTCCATTGTCTCAAATGCCCATGGAGGTTAGAGATGCGCCATTAGCAGTTCAGCATGCTTACCGTTTCGCAACGGCTAACCCCGATTTGATGAAACAAGTTCCATGCTATTGCGGATGTGGTGCAATCGGCCACACTTCCAATTATGACTGTTATGTTTCGGAAGTAAATCCAAATGGTGAAATAATCTTTGATAATCATTCGCTCGGTTGTTCCATTTGTGTGGATATTACCCAGGATGTGATGCGGTTACTAGGGGATGGGAGTACTCCGCAAGAAATCCGCAGTTACATTGACAACACGTATTCGAAATATGGTACACCAAATTTACCCTGAGAAAATCAAGTCAATTTTGTTGTTGACTTTATTTGTTGTTGCGGTGCTAATGATGATTCTGGTTCCACTCCCGATTTCTCATCCACCATCACAACATCGTAATTTTGTCATTGAAGCCCGACAGTTTGCTTATTCTCCCGCCGTGCTGTGGGTTAACCCCGGTGATACGGTTACCATCAAGCTGGTGAGCAGCGATGTGGTTCACGGGCTTTACGTGGATGGGTACAGCGTTTCAGTCAAAGCCGACCCTGGACAAAGCAAAAGTCTGACGTTCGTCGCTGATAAGTCCGGTTCCTTCCGTCTGCGATGTAATGTGGCTTGTGGAGCGATGCATCCATTTATGATTGGCAAGCTTGAAGTGGGCTTTCATGAATGGCTTTTCAGGTCTATAGGGTTGGCAATGCTGATGACTGGTGGGATTTATTTCAATGTAAGAAAAAACAACAAACAGGCATTATGACCAAGATTGACATAACCCAGAATCAAATATTGAAAAAACTTTTGAAGGGCCGTTATCTGCAAGCGGCACTTCAAATCGTTATGTTGATGGGATTTGTTTTTACCATTCTGGCAGGATTTCTTGGAACACCTGTGGGTAGCCATAATTTTGGTCTGATCTTTGTATGGATTGCCTGGTGGGCGCTCCTGATTTTGATGATTGTGCCTTTCTTTGGGCGTGGTTGGTGTGCCATCTGTCCTATCCCATTGGTTGGAGAATGGCTTCAGCGCGGCGCAATTCTAGATCCGCTTCCAAAACGTCCACCATTTATTCCTCGTCGGATTTCGAGAATTTTCCGTAATATTTGGTTGCAAAACATTTTCTTCATCGTACTGGCCTTATCCAGTAGCGTTTTGCTTACTACTCCCAAGTCCACGGCCTTTGTGCTATCTGGAATGTTTGTAACTGCTATTCTGTTGACTTTTTTATTTGAGCGACGTGCTTTTTGCCGTTTTTTATGCCCCGTTGGTGGATTTATCGGCTTGTATTCTCAATTTGCTCCATTGGAATTGCGGGTGAAAAATAAAAAAATTTGTTCGACTTGCAGAGAGAAACCTTGTTACAACGGTTCATCCTTGGGTTTCGGTTGCCCATGGGATTCCTTTCCTACCGCATTAAGAAAGAATTCTTATTGTGGTTTTTGCATGGAATGTTTGCGTACATGCCCGAATGAGAATATTGCCGTGAACATCCGACCTTTTGCATCGGACTTGAATACCCCCTTGCGCCGTGTAGACGAGGCTTTCAAAGCCTTTATCATGGTGGGTTCAGCAGTGGTTTATGCGGCCGTTTTTCTTGGACCCTGGGCAAACTTAAAAGATGCTGCTTATTCCATTGGTAGTCTGGCCTGGTTTGTTTATTCATTGGGGTTTCTTCTAATAACTGTGGTGCTGTTACCGGGTTTATTTTGGGTTTCATCTCGCTATATGCAAAGATATGAAACTCGCCAGCAGATGGGTAAAACAGAATTTGCCGCTCTGTCTACCACTGTGATACCCCTTGGCTTGATGTTCTGGATTGCATTTACATTATCCTTTTCTATGACGAATGTCTCCTACATTCTGGTCACCTTATCTGACCCTTTGGGTTTGGGTTGGAACCTGTTTGGTACAGCCAATATTGCCTGGCAACCTATACTGACTTCACTCCTTCCTTACCTACAGACGGTTATATTGTTAAGTGGGCTGGTGTGGTCTGCTCGCATTGCCCAAAAAATTACTGAACCAATGGGTGTTTCGGCTTTTCCAATTATTGCTTATGGTTTCGGTGTCACAAGTTTCATGATGTGGTTGCTTCTATGAGTAAAATGGAAAGAATTTTTCGTTGTCTGGTCGTCACTGCACTGATATTAACAACTGGTGTGACAATCTTTTTCTGGTCGAAGGAATCTCTAATTCATGCCCGTATACCGGAAAAAGGAGGCTGGTCGCCGAACATTATTAAAGCTCAAGTGGGAAAGTCCCTGAGATTGAAGTTTACCTCAGATGATGTAGTTCATGGTTTTGCGGTCGGGCAACTTCCGATGCCGGAGGTGGAGATTTTGCCCGGCAAAATCAGTGAGATAACCCTCACTTTTGACAAACCGGGTACATACACTTTTTATTGCACCAGATGGTGTGGTGTTAATCACTGGCGGATGCGTGGGATCATTGATGTTGAGGGAGAAAGAACGGGTGTTCAAACCGTTTCACCTCCCCTCTATGTAAGTATTAACCTTGATCTTGACGAGGAATTCGAAGCATTATCCGTTCCAGATGAAATACCCTCTCCTATTCGTGGTAAAGAACTGATTCAGCAAATTGATCTGGATGATCAGCTGCTCTCTTCCGATTATTATCGGAAACAATCACCCTATCAGGTGTTCGAAACTTTAAACTCCACGAATTTATCCGAAGACGAACGATGGGATATTGTTGCTTACCTTTGGCAAATCAATACCACTTTGACAGGTCTTGAGACTGGAAGGGAATTGTATGCCCAAAACTGCGCTGCGTGCCATGGAGAAAACGGCGCGGGCGATGGCGTTTTTGCTGATGACCTGTTGAAAGCGGGACAACAGGCTGCTCAAACAATGAACGGCGAAAGGGAAATGGCAATGCAAATTCCTTCGGATTTTACCGACCCTCGGCATTTATTAGCAAAAAGCCCGGCATATTTGCAGGGGAAAATTTTACGTGGAGGCATGGGAACAGGAATGCCAATGTGGGGTTCCATATTTACCGAACAACAATTATGGGACCTGGTAGCTTATCTCTATACTTTTTATTTCAACTATCCAAATAAGGAGGTGCAATGAGTAAAACATACCGAAAACCCAAACGGGTTCCTTTACGCAACCAAAAAACCTTATGGATTTTTGCAGCCATCGGCGGAATATTGCTACTGCTTGGAATGTATATCTTTGTAAGTCAGCGTGATGTTGCCGGGGGAATGCCCGAGATTATGGTAGATCGTCAAATGATTGAGCTGGGTTATCAGCCTTTTGAAAAAAGGGTAACCTTCTCAATAAAGGTTGCAAACACGGGAGATGGCACTTTGCGCTTCACCGAGGAACCCTATATTGAAGTACTGGAAGGGTGTTGACCACCCAAATTAACCATCGGTTCGATGGTACTCAAACCCGGCGAGTTCACTATTGTGCAATCGACGATATTCACAATGCACGAAGGTATGGGAGGTGTACATAATTTTGAAGTTCATCTGCCAACCAATGATCCGTCAAATCCAGATGTTTTGGTGAACGTTCTGTCTGTCTGGGGCCCATGATTTACGCTATGAAAGTTGACACAGACTTGATTTTTCTATAATAAACTACCGGTCATTTTGACGACTGTTTCGATCGCACAGGGCTGCCTGGAAAGAACAACCAGACAGCCCTTTTATCACGCCTGGTGCGCCCATTGTTTGGCAGCGGTATAATTTTACTGCCGGACGATCCGCATAATTCAGCCGAAAGAAGAAAAGCAAACCATAAAATATTTAAAAGGTGTGTCATGGTACTCGAACGTGTGCAAATCATTCTGGAACAAGACCAGCGCAGGCAGATTGCCCGGATTGCCGAGCAGGAGGGCAAGTCGGTTTCGGAAGTTACCCGTGAACTGCTGCGCCTTGCGCTGAAAGAGCGGCAGAAGCGGCAGATCGAACGGGCTGCCCAACTCCTCGCCGAGGATTACCGCAGCGACCCGGAATTGACCGCTTTCACGGCGCTGGACGGGGAGGATTGGGATGCGGCGCGGTGAGGTCTGGCTGGTCAATCTCGACCCAACCCTGGGAGCGGAAATGCGCAAGACCCGCCCGGCCGTGATTGTGTCCAGCGACCTGGTAGGCATTCTGCCGCTGCGGATCATCGTTCCCCTGACCGACTGAAAAGTGCGCTACGGTGCAGCGCCGTGGATGGTGCGGGTGAACGCCACCCCGCTCAACGGGTTGGAGAAGGACTCGGCGGCGGACTGCTTTCAGGTACGTTCGCTGTCCACCAGCTGCCTGGTGTGCAAACTGGGCAGCCTGACGGCGGACGAGATGACCCGGCTTCAAGACGGGCTGGCTGTGGTGTTGGAGTTGGAGCGGTGAACGATGGCGGTAATCACTCGTAAAGGGCTGAAACTGGCTGCAAAGAAGGTGGCGTTCCTGCCGGTCATGGTCATGTTGTTCGGGCTGGAAGTCCTGCTGACTGTTGCCACATTTGTTACCGCCAATCCCGAGTCTATCCAAATTTCAGTTCCTGTGGAGGGATTGGATTAATTTCCACCGGGTAGAGCACCGTCCCATGTGATTAGACTGCAGAACGGTAATAGGCCTGGATGCCAGACAACTCATCTTGAATCGCATCTTTTACCTGGCAAACATCCCTTGAAACCCTTTCAACTTCGCCATTTCTCTCCAGGAGGGACAGGTAAGTTTTTGGAATCTGGAATTTAGCCAGAACGACGCTCTTTTGACTGCCGCTCTGGCCTTCCACAATTTTCCTTGTATGCTCCAAGGGTGATAATCCGCGTCTTTTACAATCATCCTCAAATGGATACAAAATGAGGATGATTGCAAAGAGCGGCTGCTCTCTTTTTGTCTGATGCGGTTGTCTTTATGGTATTGCACTACTTTTGACCAGCAATAAATACAGACTCGCAGATGTAGAAATCAGGGCCAGGTAAGGGGCAACATGGTGCAGCCTGACTACGATCAGCGGCATGGCTTTGTCCAGACTCAATAAGACCCCGCTAACAAAAAGCGCCAAAAAGCAGAAGACCGTGAGCACAATAAAAATCGTGTTCGTCGGGTTGAGAAACGCCGCTTGAGGAACCTTGAATACAGTCGTCAACAGATAAATAACAGCCCCGAGCGCGACCAGTTTATGGATGGTGAAGATAATCCCGTTGTATGGTTTTCCAGAACGGCTCAGCCAGAAACCAAAAACAAAGATGCAGAGAAATAACCCTGCGGTGATTGCAATTTTCAACTGGGTGATACTCATTTTAACTCCTTGGTTTTATGATCTTGCCTTTTAACGAAATGCCCTACAATAATTCTGGCGCAACCAGTACCAGGTTGCCGATCACCTGTCCGCTTTCCAACAGAACATTGGCCTGGGCGGCTTCCAGAATGGGGAATTTCCTGTCAATGATGGGTCTAATTTGGCCTTCCTCCAGCAGATTGAACAGGGTTGCCCAGTCTGTCAGGTAAGGCTTTTTGTCACCGATAAAATAGGTGGATGTTCCATACAGCCTGATGGTTTTGCCAGTAGGTAGCAGATTGACCTTCAGCATCGTCCCCAGAACGCGAAACAGTATGGAAAAACTATCCGGTTCGCCAAAGCTCACCAGCGTCCCTCCTTGTCGCAGCAACCCCAAGCTGCCGTGGATGTAATCCATGCGCGTCATGCCACTGATTACCGCCTGCACGCCATCCGGCTCGGCCTGGCGCACTACACTAACAAAATCTTGGGTGTGGTAATCAATGGGGATTGCGCCATATTCGATCAGGGTAGCATGTTTACTGAGGGAGGCAACGCCGTACATCTTCAGGCCAGCATGCCTGCCAAGTTGCAGCAGCGCTGTACCGATCCCGCCGCTGGCACCGATCAACAACACCTTGTCACCGCTTTTGACCTTTGCCGAGCGGTGCAGCCCCTGGTAAGCAACGATATAATTCAGGATGAGCGTGACCGCTTCGGCAGGGTCTATCGTTTCCGGAACAGGGATCAGGCGATTGCTTTTCCAGTAGAGATATTCGCTGTAACCGCCAATAACTGTTAAGGCTCCAACCCGGTCTCCGACGGCAACCTCTCTGACTCCCTCACCCACAGCATCCACGACACCGATGATGGCATACCCCGGCACAAACGGTATCTTCTGTCCCAGCGGAGTGCCGCTGTAAAGGGCTTTACCAGCACGCATCGTAATATCGGGTCGGCACACGGCTGCTGCCAGAACGCGGATGCAGACTTCCCCAGCCTTGGGCAGGTGTAACTCGCTCTCGATAACTTGCAGGACTTCCGGGCCGCCATTTTTGATGGCGGCCACGCTTTTATATTTCATTGCATTTTATCCTTTTTCTGAATCAGCATTTACGCCTGTTTTGATACCATCCCAAAAGATTTCAAATCCTTGCCGGATGGTTTCTTCGCGCTCGCTGAGGTCCGGCTGCCTCCTGATGTGGTTGATAACAGCCAGGATATCCTGATACAGAAAATCACCGATCAGGCCAGTTGGATAATCCTTGATGCTGCCTTCTTGAAAACCTTTTTGGATGGCGTTGTAGTAATAACCAAAGAATTGATTCGACTCCTGCACCGTAGATTCAGAGATCATTCCCGAATCTCTGATCTGCTGGATATATTGGTAAGCCTCCAGGTTTTCCAAAAACCAGGTTACAGTGCCATACCAGATGGTGAAGAACGTTTCCCTGGCCGAAAGTGATGGCTGGAGAAGTTGGTTGATGTGCTCGGATTGTTCTTTGCTGATTTTTAAAACCAACTGATCCAAGAGAGCCTGTTTAGTAGGGAAATACAAGAACAGGGTGCCGCTAGCGATTCCTGCTTCTTTCGCAATCTCCGCGGTCGACGTGTTCATCACACCATTCCTGACAAACAATTTTAGAGCGGAGCTTAATAGTTTTTCTCTTTTTTCAGAACTACGAGAACGAGCCATATTTACTTTATCTTTTCTTGTGTATTATGACTGACTACTCACTCATTATAAAACTAAGCCAACAGCCTGTCAAGGGATCGCTCCGATGAGTCGGGGCAAAGGGAAGAAAAGCAGCCTCCAAGCCGATAAACCTGGTATAGATCAAACTTCATCGCAAAGGAGACTGCCAATGAACAGGTATGTCTAGCTTCTTAGCAATGGCTATTTCCGGTCAGTGAGTGGCGAAAAATCCTTGCACAGGCTTTGAAGGCTTTTTCTACCATGGCTCAGCCCACTGTTCCTACCTCATGTTTGAAGTTCAGTTTTAATGGTCGAGATTTTACAGAAAAAGGGTTGCATAATCTCATTTGTCCCTGAATGCCATATCAGCATAACATTCGATGCCTTCCGTCGAGATCACCTCGTATGCCTGTTTCGCCCGGTTTGCCCGCCATGCCATCCGCACCTTCTCATTTGTGACATATCTCTTATAAAAAGCGTTCCGATCCAACAGGGCAATTACAAGGATTTCCCCATCGTACTCCCCATTCAATAAACACCCGTCATGAATATACACCTCATCCTTTCTTAGCTCGGGCAGAATGAGGATGTCAAGCACTTCCCAGTAAGCTTTTCCCTTAGAGTCCCGATATCGGAACATTTCAAACCATAGGGTGTAAAGATCATTCATCCTCACATGGCCGATTCCAAATTTAGGATTGTCATAGCCTGTAGAGCTAAAAACACCCATTACTCTCCCACCTCCGTGCAGCACCTCCTCTGGATACGGTGGCACGATCAGGCCGATGTAGTGGCTGTATTCCTCCGGGACCAATTTGGGGTAGTCAGGCTTGAGGGTAATGGTCGTGGTGGGGGTAATGGTTGGCATGCGGATCCTGCCGGTGGGGGTAATGGTGACCGCGGTCGGCGTCTGTTTCCGGAAGGTTGGAGAGGCTGTTGCGGTTACCGCTGTTGCTGTTGGTGAGAATTGCAGATCCGGTGTTGTGACCTGATCCTTGCAGGCTGTCAGTATGACCATGACAACGCTTGTGAACAAAAGGAAGCCGATTCTTTTCATTCGTTCTCCTCCAGGTCAGTTCCAGTGGGATTGATATGTTCTGGAGATAGACCTGGGATGCGCTCCAGGCGGAGGAGGGTAAATGCTCCCGTTGTAGAAACGTCCCATTTGAATTTGTATCTCCTGCTTTTTTGCCACATCAATCAGCAATACCTGGTCACGGGTATTAAAAAACAGGAATGGGTTCTGGCTATCACCTCTCCAGTTTCCTGGCCCGCGGATCTCCAGGTGGATGTGATCGATCTCTCCACTATTTGGCTTCCCACCCATGTTCCCGACCCCGCCGATGATCGTCCAGGGATAAACCGGGTCACCCCTGTTAAATCTTGGAGAGTCATCAGTATGGCCATAGGTTATGGTGTAATCGCCAACTCTGACCCTAACCTTATACGGCCCTTCATATGGATGCAGACCCTTCTCAATATCATAAACTATCTCGACCACCCCGTAAACCCCGGCAAAAACCGGGGTGCCATACGGAGCGAGCAGGTCAAAACCGCAGTGCATCCCCCGGCAATAACTGTAAATCCCGTCTCCTTTTTTCCACAGGTCATAAGCCCGTTGGGTTGCACCAAACCATTGAATACCAACTAAACTGGCAACACTGACCTGAATGCGGGAGAAGGTAAAAGGTGTTGGGGATGATCTGATGTTCAGGTTTCCAGTTTCATTTCTAACACAATATCCACCCAGCGAAATTTTACATTGACTATGCCCACTCGGATCATTGTAGCGCACCGGGTTGTTGAAGGTGTAGTCGTAGCGGTCCCACGCCAGCGGGCTGCCCGCCCCGGGCACGATACTGTCCGCCTGGACGAAGCGCCCCAGGCGCGGGTCGTACCAGCGGGCGTTGTAGTCGTACAAGCCCAAAGTGGCCTCCTCGCGTTGACCGGTGAAGCGGTAGCGTATGGCAGTATCCCCTGTAATATAGCGCAGTTCTCCCCAGGCGGTGTAGAGCAAACGCGAACGCAGGCTGCCACCTTTGCGATGGTTACCAACAATCAAACTTGTTATTTTCTTTTTCTTCCTCTCCTTTCATATATTCCTGCAGCAACCCATACTGGCAACAGGATAATACCAGCAATAATCAATGAACCTGAAAATCCCTTCAATACTCCATTATCGACTATGGATAACAATCCACCACTTGTTATCCAAAAATAACCAATGATTTGAAAAATGGATGCAAACTCAATATCCCAGGTGATCGAATTAAATGCAAAAGCCCCGTAAAGTCGCTTAAGAATTGGAAAGTCCGTTGGCATAAAAAAGAATTTATAAAGTGTTGTGACAATCCAAATCATGAATCCGAAGACAAATAATAAACTCATTGTAAATGCCCCATCAAGCCTTTTTGTTCAAATTTACAGAAAAAGAATTGCTTAGTTCAGGAAAAGGCTTTATCTTGCAAAACATGGAAAAAATCGTCAACTTCAATGATCCCCCTTGTTGTTAAGGAAATTGCTGAAGCTGCAACTGAGCTTGAAGTTGTGCTCCCAAGTCATTCGGTCGAAGGGCTAATTTCATACCACTTCCACTACTTTGAAGCGGATACCTTGCCAGCCCCGGTCCAATACCAATTGGGCTACCTTGTTGGATACGATTATCTCTCGCCAGGCCAGATAACCGGATCCAAACCATTCGTTCGTCAGCATGAAATCGGTATCCGCAATCAGGGATTCTCTTCGAATTCGCAGGATGCCTCTCATATGTGCAGTAAACTTCACTGTGCCACATTCAGGACACTTCATCCTTTTCTGTTGATCTTCAAACACCACGCCTGGTTCGGCAATCGCAGGCACAAATAATTGGCGCACCTTCTGGGAAGTTTCCCCGGTCTTATGAAGGATGACATCCCATGCCTCATACCCCCTGGCATGAATTTCTTCAAAACCGCTAAAAACTGCCGGGATACAGAAAATCTCATGCGTCCAAATGGTGGTCATAAAGGCTTTTTTCCCAAGATGAGGCTCTCTGGCAATGTGCATGGGGGCAATTTGACGATAGATGGCACATTTGGGGCAGAGCAATTCTCGGTCTGGTTGATTGAACGGCCAGGACATTTTGGGCTGCGGATAGCCCTGTTCGAAAACGCAGATCATGCGAAGCCATTCGGCTGAGCGAATTTCCTCTTCTGAAAAGATGGTTTCGACGATGTTCACGGCACTACACATATTAATCAGATCTGCAACAACATTCCATCTTGGGTCAGACTCGGTCATTTCAAATGTAATGAAACTACTCTCTCCTCCAGGCAACTCGATTGCTGTATGTTGGATTTGCAATTCATGAATTGCAGTCATGAATTCTGCGTCTTTTTTTGAATTAATGCTTATACGATGCAGGATTTCCATATAGTCAAGTCCTCCTGGAATTACGGACTAAAAAAGAATTTCCTTTACTGCATTCAATATAGCAGGATAATCTGCATAGATTTTCTGCGCGGCTAACCAGATATCATCAACCGTTGCAGTAGATGTGTTTATTGGATTTCTTGAGTATATATACCCAATATAACTTCGCCACGCATTGGTAAACATCCGATGTTCTTCCCGAGTAACCGCCACACTCAACCATTGACGAGCCTGTGTTTCAGATTGGCCCAGCACAGAAGCAAGTCTTTGTTCGATGAGGTGATGAACCTGAAGGCCTGTGCCGGAAAGTGCGTTCTTGAGCTGATTGGCTGGCTGGATTCCAAATCTGGCTGCCTGACTGAGATTGCCAAAACCCTGAAGCGCTACTTTCACTTCATTGGTTGCATCTCCATCCCGGCAAGCGACCGTACCGATACCCAGGGCAGTTTCCAAAACCGCTGCACAAGCTCCAATTGAACCACAAGCCAACAGCGTTGCACCTGTGACTAATGCAACATGAGCCAACCCTTCAGCGGCTAAGTAGGCTCCTGCCCCAACTCTTTCACCTGGAGAAGCCTGATCGCTTTGAACGATTGCCAGAGCCATATCCAGATTGTTACAGGTGGTGCCATAAGTAGGTAACCCGCGAATCCCGCTAGCCACACCCCAGCAATGGCCGCTGGTGTCCTCATGTTTTACTGGACTATTGGCGACATACGCGTACCTGTCGAGCCCTTGTGGATTTCCTTTCTCAGGACCCATCGAATCGGGCGAAAGAAAGCGTCCCAGGCGCGGGTCGTACCAGCGGGCGTTGTAGTCGTACAAGCCCAAAGCGGCCTCCTCGCGTTGACCGGTGAAGCGGTAGCGGGTGGGTAAGGTTGCGCAGCACCCCAGAGCACAGCAAGCGAGGCATGACTTGTACAGGTCGCAGCAGTATGAAGTTGCCAACCTGTTTATTGCTTTCTCCCGCACATTGGCATCTACTCTTCCCACATATTCAAACGGCTTTCCAAACAAGGATTTCCCTCTGTCTCCAGAAAGAATTTAGAAAATTCCTCTGGGCTAATGCCAAACGCATCCTCAACCGGTCGATATCTGTCTGTCTCATCATATTCTCTAAAAAAATCTTTGTATCCCATTGGCTTCTCTGATGGCCAAAGAACCAAACGAACTCCTCCGTGGATTAATCGATTTTTACAAATCTTGACCCAGTCTTCTCCATTCCGCTTAATTAATTCAGCTTCCTGTTCACTTCCTGCCATGATACCAAGAAGAGGAAAAAACAGATCTATCATATAATAAACCGGACCTGTTCCTGGAATGCCGTAAATATCAATCCACACTTCCTGTGGCACGCCATACTTTTTCATTAACGAAACCAAATCCTCATCGTGCCCCCCTTGGATCCAGGCAATGCTCAGCGTATCCTTTTCCAGGGCGAATCTTGCCCTTTGTGAGTTCATCAAAGTGGGTTGATCATCAATTGCAAAGTAAAAATCTACGAATAGTAAGTTTGGATATACTTTTGGTATTTGCTGAATATCAACCAACCATGCCAATGGTTGCAGGAAGTCATAAGCTTCTTTCCAGGTTGTCTTCCCGGGTCTGATCCCCCACCAGCAGGGTAATTCGCAGCCGCCGTTGGTCTCGAGCAGCTCTTTGACCTTTGCGAGTGCCTCCGCAGGTGGCAGGGTGGACAGCGCCACCCAGGTTGGGGTAACGGTTGGTTTGGGGGTGCGGGTTGAGGTGGGAATGGTGGTTGGAGAGGGACTGGGGGTTTTGGTGAAAGTTGGTTGGACCGGTGAAGGTGAAATGGTGAGGGTTGGCGGGTTGTGATTTTTATCTGCTAACCAGCAAGCGCTTAGAAGAGTCGAAGCGATGGTGAACATCATGAAAAGATAGAAAATCGGTGATTTCATTTTTTATCCTTTTATTTGTATAACTTTACCACCCGCCGAGAAAATCATTCATGTGATTAAACATGAATTGACTTTTTTGTACTCCCAATCGAGATGCTTCCCAATTTCCATACACCCAGCCGACGAACATGTCGGCAAATTCTTCGCTGCCGCGGTGACCAGACACCCCGAATTGCCATTCATCAAATTTTCCTGCGTAGCCAAAGAAGGTGCCATCACGCATGTGAACAATTCTATTGTTTTCATTCATCGGTCGAAGTAAATCAACGGACACATTTTGCACCGTTTTTCCAACCGCATTATTGAAGGCATGCCCCAGTTCATGGACGATGACCCGGGAGTGGTTGAGGAAGTAGCGTTCCGAGACATTGGAATAGAGGACAATCAGGTTTTTACTCATCGTCTCGGCGGCACAACCCCCGCCATTCCCGTCGCACGATTCAACCGTGTGTTGAAACGTTATCGGACCACCGTGGATTTGTAGAAACAGGCTTTGTGGAGAAGTAGAACGAAATCCGGCAATCTCACCCATTCGTTTTTGATTGAACAGAATAGCGTTCATGGTTCTTGCATAAGCATTCGCAACAGACCACGTTTCTCTTTCTATAGCTTGTTGCACATCTTTTTTCATGCTTTGTCCTGTGAACCTCACCAGGCTTGGTTCCTTCTTTCTGGAAAAGCCGTGTGGTTCAAGGAAAGCATGCCCGCTGGGGTCGGTGTAGCGCACTGGATTGTTGAGCGGTGTTGGCTCGTTTTCCCCCTCGTTCAGGCGGTCTGGTGATGCTGGTCAGGTTCGATTCCTGCCCACCCGAATCCAAATGAACCTTACCATGTGGACATGGTAACCCTCCTTTCAACCGGCTGCCCAAGGCGGGGGTAATTGGCATTGCTTGGAGTGACCCCATCCCTGCGGTGGGTTCGAGTCCCACCCGGCTGGTCTGCCGAACCGGTCGTACGCGCGCTGCGGGAGTACCTGGCGGTGCGTGGTAGCGGGCCGACCGAGCACGTCTTTCTCTACCGCAACCAGGCCTTGTGCAAGGACCTCATCCACGGCAGGCTCAAAGCCTGTGGCGAGCGGGTAGGAGTGCCGGTCTACCCTCACCGTCTCAGACATACCTGCGCGACGCAATTGCTCAACGCGGGCTGTCGGATTACCAGCATCCAACGCTTCCTGGGCCACAAGCGGCTCAACACCACCCTGACTTATGCGAGAGCGCATGACCAGACCGTGGCTGAGGATTACTTCACCGCGATGAGCAGCGTGGAAAGACGGCTGGAGCTTGTAGACGAACCGGAAGAAAAAGAGGAACCGGTTTCGGAGGGCGAGCGAGCGGAACTGCTGGCGCTGGCGGAGCAGATGGTCATTCCCGAGTTGTGCTACCAGATACGCCTGGAGATCTCGGCGCGTATGCGCACCTTGCTAAATGGCAAAGAGAAAAGGGTAGAATCCCAGGATTGGGTTTTGGAAAGACCTCCGCCTTGATAAACACAAAGACATGTCAAACAAATTCTATTCGGTTTTTAAGGTGCTAATAGTAACCATTGAATTTGGGCTAATCTAGAAGCTAATGGTTCTTTGGTAATAATCCTAATCTTCCAACTTCCATGTTCCTTCTCTCCATCTTTGTAATGCCTGTTCTGCCTCAAATCCGATTAAGCCAGGCTCTTTTGCGATTCGAGCAAGCACAGAAATAGACCTTTCAGGTGAGTACAAGAGAGAATAAACTGCTGCCATTGCAGAAATTGATAATTCTTCACTTTCCGATAGAGCCAGCAATGCTTCTCTTGCTTCGTCACCGAGACTTCTCAATTTTTTTGCGGTTTTTCGAATAATTGCAGCTTCCTTGTTCGCGGTTCTCCAATCTCCAACCAATGAGGCTTCATAATGGTTTTTTGCTGCCCTGGAAAATATCTCGATCAAATTACGTATTTTCTTCTCAGTCATTTCGCTTTATCTCCAAATTGGTCGAGAATATATTTTGTGCCTCCAAATTTCTCTATTAATTCGATTCCAAATTTCCATTGAAATTCGAAAGACTTAGTTTGAAGCCACTGCCGTACTGTAAGGATATCTGAACCAGTGACTAATGGCTGAATCGATGAATAATAACCAGAAATTTGCTGGTGCAACAACCTCGCACCGCTAGGTAACCTGATCAGATTACTTGTATTATTGACTGCTTGTGTTCCGAAACGGCTGATATTTGCGGGGTTTTGTTCGACTATATGGTGCCATGCCATCCCAGACCCAGCCGAGCCCTGCGCATTTTTGAATGCAGTGAATGAATTGTACCCTTGACCGGCATTTGTCCGCAGTAAATTCAAACCCTTATTAACCACCTGACTTACAGCTTGTGCTTCGTTTAGGGGATCTCCATCCTGCGACAATCCTTGACCAATATTGCTTACGGCCTGAATTTCATTCATACAGTTCCCATCATTCAGGCAGAGTCCAGGCCCAAAGGCAGGAGCTGTCATGAGCATCAGTCCTAATGCCATCACAACAGGATCGCCGTGATTTGAGGGGTCGGATTGATACTGATCCGATGGCACCTGGCTGAAGAGGATAAATCCACCAATAATTGCTAAGATTGGAAGTACAGGAAAATGGCCATCCTCGTCTATGTATTTAACCGGATTGTTACGAACATAATTATAGCGATCCCAGTCAATAGGATTATATGGATCTGGTACAATGGAATCAGGCGACAGGAACCGGTTAAGATAAGGGTCGTACCTGCGGGCGTTGTAGTCGTACAAGCCCAAAGTGGCCTCCTCGCGTTGACCGGTGAATTTGTAGTGTATATCAGTATCCCCTGTAGTATAGCGCAGTTCTCCCCAGGCGGTGTAGAGCAAACGCGAACGCAGGCTGCCGTCACTGGAGGTGACTACACTGGTCGAACCCAGGTGGTCGCCGACCAGGTAATACACGCTGGCGGTCGTGGCGGTGTACTCCCGCACAGCCACCCGTTGTGCTCCGACGTAGATGTAATTACGCCAGGTCTGCCCGGCAGGCACCGCCTGCAAGATCACGGGTTGTTGTCCAGCGGGCGCTCGGCTGAATAATCCGCCCAACCCCTTGACAATCCGATCGAGGATCGAAGGGAGCGGCAGCCAGAGGGCTGCCACCTGCACAGGCGACCCGGAAGCGGTTGGGCCGATGTAGCTCGACCGGCGCGACTCGAATGCATCGAAGTAAAGCGTTCCACTCACCCCGGCCGTATTCACCTGCGGGCCAAGCCGGACGCTATCCACCCGTCGCTGGCCGGTGGTCAGGTAAAGGGTATTCTTCAGTTGCCCATCGATCCATAAATCTACTTTGCCATTGGCAGCGGCTTGCCAGTCGAATTCGATGAAATGCACCTCATCGCTGATCACCTGGTAGGTGCCGTACGTCAGACTGCCGTCATCTTGACGCCCCTCGACCCGCAGGCGGTAACCGTTCTGGTAGTTCAATCGCAAACGAAGGATGTCATTGTTTTGGGTCAGGCTCTCGTCATAGGCAACGAAGAGGAATTGGCTGTGACCGTTACTCATGGTTGCCGAGTTGGGGTCGAAATAGAAACGAGCGCGGTAACGGCCTTCCGCGGAAGGGGAGTTATCCTGCACATAAGCCACGGTTGCGTCATTGACTACCGCTTGCAGTCCATAACTGCCGTGCAGTGCAGCGGCAGCGGTCACATTCAGGACACCGCCATTCATTACCGTTGACCAGCCCGTCAAATTGCCGTTTTCGAAACCATCCGCAAAGATCAAGTCGGGAGGTTGGGTAACGGTAGGTGTGGGAGTGAGCGTTGCTGTCGCAGTGGAGGTGTTGGATTTCCGAACCCTGGTTTTCAACTCTCTGAGGGAACAAAATTTATTGGAGAAGACTTTCAAGTTGGATGCGGAGGATTAACCCGATGCCTGGTGTAATTATTTTCGAATCCGATTGGACTCCCCGGCTTACCCCTTTCCTGTTGTTGCTTTTGAATGGCATCAACCAATACTGAAGAAATTGATCCGCGGTCAGCCAAAATTGAACCACTTACAACCCTTATCAATAAACTGCAAATCCCCGGACTTATTCAGATCCAGTGGAGATAGGGAGAACTTCTCTTATAATTTTATTCTGTAACCTGCTGCGAGCAACCTCTAAATCATAATGAGCCTGTAGATTCATCCAAAATTCTGGTGTCGTGTTAAGCGCAATTGCCAGCCTTAATGCAGTATCAGCGGTAATCCCTCTTTTTCGCCCCACGATCGCATTGATTCGATCCGGCGGTACTCTCAATTGCCGCGCCAGGGCATTCTGACTGATTCCCAACGGTTTCATAAACTCTTCAAGGAGTACTTCACCGGGGTGTATTACCAAATTTGTATTTAGCGTATCCATTTTTGTTCCTTTATGCACAAAGAGTAAGTAATGTGAACATCAAGATTTAGTGGTAATCTGTGATCTCCACCTCCCAGGCATCTCCATTTTGCCATACAAAGCAAATTCGATATTGGTCATTGATGCGAATGCTCCACTGATCATTCCGGTCGCCAGATAACTTTTCCAGTCGGTTTCCGGGTGGTGACTTCAGGTCTTTCAATTCAGCTGCAGCATGCAACATTAACAACTTCCTTTTCGCGTGTCTGATAAGATGAACCGGTAATCCCAATTGGTTGCTTACTCTGTTAGTCAAATGATCGCTTAATTCACTACTGATAAATAATTCCCTTACGATATTATTCCGGAAGGACTTGATCATGTTGTTTCCCCATCAAGAATGTTCTCATGTGTAGAAACCTCCTTTCGAATGAATTGAGAGCATTGTATCATGTTTATCATATCATGTCAAACATGATAATGTTTTTGCCGCTAATTGTAATCAATTCGATTGGTGACTTCTTCACCGTCAGTGCCAGGAAAGAATTATGTAGCCCTATCGTAAGATGTGTCGTTGAAAAATCTTAACTGCAAGAGTTTTTTTAATTTTCAAGGGCTGCCCGGAAGTTAATGTAGAAAGCAGTTCATCCTCTGTTTACACACAATTTTTGGGCATGCATGGCTCGCTTTGCGTGTCGCACAATATAGTCGTACAATAGTCATTGTAAGACGCCAACCCCCCAAAAAAGCCCTCAAAATGCCCGTTTTCGGGGCAAATAACGGATCTAAACTGCGTCGCACAATTTTTTTGCCGGAGGAAAGTTCACCGATGAACCCCATGGATGACTTCCTTTCAACCCTTGCCAGCCCCCGCACGGCGGCGCGTTACCGCGCTGCGCTGGAAGAATTCACCGCCTGGTACCGCCGCACGAACGGCGGTGAGGTGGACTGGAACCTGCTCACCCCGGTCGAGGTCAAGGACTA
>Ga0067045_1028780_pt1 | contig 27730 bp, 18 predicted proteins | sample TerdegcTABiofilm_FD_59184 | JGI IMG/M metagenome (GOLD analysis project Ga0067045, IMG submission 59184) | Combined Assembly of (Gp0054472, Gp0054536) Wastewater bioreactor microbial communities from Singapore -Terephthalate degrading... | reverse complement strand
ATGTTTGAATGAGCTTATTAATAAGAATATCAGGACAAAGAACGAGTTTCAACTCACTGATGCTTTACAACTGATGATAGAAAAAGGTGAAACAATAACAACATTTCCTGTTGAAGGGTGGTATGATTGTGGAAAACCGGAAACCCTGTTATCAACAAATAAATATTTGTTAACAAAAAGCGGCACAAACAGAACTCCCGAAGGTGTGGTTATAAATCATCCTGTGTTTATTTCGGAAAAAGCTAATGTAAAAAATTCTGTGATTGGTCCTTTTACTACAATTGCCGCTAATTCTGTTGTTACTAATTCTATTATTGTTAATTCGATAATAAGTCCTGGTGCTAACGTAGATAAAGTTCTGCTCGAAAGTTCTATTATTGGAAGCGATGCTGTCATTAAAGGTAATTATAATAAATTAAACACTGGCGATTCATCAGAAATTGAATATCATTAAATAATAGTGAGGAATAAATGTCATACCTATTCACTTCTGAATCGGTTTCAGAAGGACATCCGGATAAAGTGTGCGATGCTATATCCGATGGAATACTTGATGCAATTATAGCACAAGACCCTAAGGCAAGAGTTGCTTGCGAAACTTTAGTTACAACAGGTTTAGTTGTTGTTGCTGGAGAAGTTACAACTAATGCATATGTAGATGTTCAGGATGTTGTTCGTTCAACAATTAGAAATATTGGATATACAAAAGCAGAATATAAATTTGATGCGGAGAGTTGCGGAATTCTAAATGCTATTCACTCTCAATCACCGGATATTGCAATGGGAGTTGATAAGGGAGGTGCAGGAGATCAGGGACTTATGTTTGGTTATGCTTGCGACCAAACTCCTGAATATATGCCAATGCCAATAGTTTATGCACATAAGCTTGTTAAAAAACTATCTGAAATTAGAAAAAGTAAAAAGGGAATTATGATGTATCTTAGACCCGATGCAAAATCCCAGGTAACAATTGAATATGATGACAATAATAATCCTGTCCGCGTTGATGCAATTGTAGTTTCAACACAACATGATGGTAATGTAAGTCAAAAGAAAATAAAAGATGATGTTATTAAATATGTAATCAAAGAAGTAATTCCAGAAAAATATTTAGACAAGAAAACAAAATATTATGTTAATCCTACCGGTAGATTTGAAATCGGCGGACCGCATGGTGATAGTGGTGTTACAGGAAGAAAAATAATTGTTGATACTTATGGCGGATGGGCACAACATGGTGGCGGTGCATTTTCAGGAAAAGATCCATCTAAAGTTGATAGAAGCGCAACTTACGCTGCAAGACATATTGCTAAAAATGTTGTTGCTGCTGGATTAGCTAAAGAATGTCTTGTTCAATTAGCTTATGCAATTGGTGTTGCTCAACCGGTTTCTGTTTATGTAGATACCAAGGGGACAGGAATTTTACCGGATAAAAAATTAGGAAGCTTAATTAAAAAAGAAGTTGATCTAACACCTCGAGGAATTATCGAAAGATTAAAATTGAGAAGACCAATCTATCAAAAGACATCTTCCTATGGTCATTTTGGTAGAAATGAAAATGAATTCACTTGGGAAAAACTAGATCTTGTTCCAACATTTAAAAAGTTTATTTAAGCAATAAGGAGAAATAAAATAATATGGATTTCAAACCCGGGAAATACAAAGTAAAAAATTTAAGTTTAGCTTCTGAAGGAAGAAAGAAAATTGAATGGGCAGAATCTAGAATGCCGGTTCTGATGGCTTTAAGAGAAAAATATTCAAAAACAAAACCGTTGAAGGGTTATAAAATTGCCGGATGTCTTCATGTAACAAAAGAAACTGCTGTGTTAATAGAAACATTACATGCTGCCGGTGCTCAGGTTGCATGGAGTGGATGTAATCCTCTTTCAACTCAGGATGAAATTGCTGCAGCTCTTGCAAAAAATGGAATTGAAATTTATGCCTGGCACGGACAGAATGTTAAAGAGTTCTACTGGTCAATAGAACAGACTTTGAAGATGAAACCAAACCTTACACTTGATGATGGTGCGGATCTTATCTTTACTGTTCATAATAAATTTCCTCATCTTGTAAAAAATATTATTGGCGGTACTGAGGAAACAACAACTGGAGTACATCGATTACGTGCTATGTCAGAAGCCAAAAAACTGCTCTACCCGGTAATTGCAGTCAATGATGCTGAAACGAAATGGGATTTTGATAATGTATACGGTACCGGTCAATCATCAATTGATGGAATACTAAGAGCAACATCAGTATTGCTTGCTGGTAAGAATTTTGTGGTTGCCGGTTATGGTCATTGTGGTAAAGGATGTGCAATGCGTGCTGCCGGTTTAGGAGCTAATGTAATTGTTACAGAAGTAAAGCCAACTGCTGCATTAAAAGCTACTCTTGATGGATTTGTTGTTATGCCTATGGATGAAGCTGCAAAAGTCGGTGACATTTTTATTACCGCAACAGGAGTTAAAGACGTTATTGTTGAGCGTCATTTCAAAAATATGAAAGACGGTGCGATTGTATGTAATACCGGACATTACGATTGTGAAATTAATATTCCACAGTTAGCAAAACAGAGTAAGAAAAAGAGAACTGTAAGACCAAATAATGAAGAATATACATTAAAGAATGGCAGAAAAGTTTATCTGCTTGCACAGGGTAGATTGGTTAACCTCGCCGCTGCGGAAGGTCATCCATCCGAAGTTATGGATATGTCATTTGCAAATCAGTTTATGTCCCAGATTAGACTTGTTGATATGCACAAGAAGAATGTTAAATTAGAACCGCAAGTTATTGATATTCCGGAATCGCAAGATCAGGAGATTGCTAAGATTAAATTGAGAACCATGGGCTATAGAATTGATAAGTTGACAAATGAACAGATAAAGTATATGAATGATTATAGCGCCGGAACTTAATAATTGTTCTAACAGAAATGAAAATAAAAAGTCCCGATAAAAATATCGGGACTTTTTTTATACATTGGCTATTGCATATTTAGGCAATGGATAGTCGAATGTAAATTCTTTCTGACTTTTTTTAAGAAGTTCTAACAAAGAATTCAACAATGTTCTGATATCCGAAGGTTTGCTTAAATAAGCATCGCATCCGGCTTTAATAGCATTTACTCGGTCCCTGTTAAAAGCATGTGCCGTATAACAGATAACAGGAATTGATGAGTAAAGAGGATTATTTTTTAGTTCGGTAGTTAACTCGAGTCCGTTCTTATCACCTCTAATAGAAATATCCATTAAAATTATATCGTAATTTTTCTCTTTCATAAAATCATAAAAAGCATCGGATGAATCGCAAACATCTACATCAAAATATCTTTTTAAAAACAGCTCGAGGAATTTTTGATTCTCAGAATCATCTTCAGTAATAAGTAGTTTGGGTTTATATCCATTATCGTTGGAATTTTTTACTTCTGAATTCCCCATTTTTTATCTCCACTTAAAATTATTGTGAACGTGGTCCCACCTCCAGGCTCACTATTTACTTTTATTTTAGCTCTGTTTAAATCAATAAATATTTTGACAAGAGCCAAACCTAAACCAGTTCCTTCGTATGGTCTTGTGTAGCTCATGTCGGCTTGAGAAAAGGGAGTAAATAATTTTTCCTGATACTCTTTGGAAATTCCTATACCTGTATCGCGAACATCAACACATACATTATTATGGTCACGATACAAGAGTATTTCAACTTTACCATGAGGAGTATATTTTATTGCATTGTCTAATAGGTTGATAAATATTTGTGCAATTGAATAATGATCTGCAGTAATAGTATTGTCCTCTTCCAATCTGTTAATTAAGTTCAATTTTAGATTTTTTTCATCTGCAAAAGTTCTAAACTCATTAACAATTGTGCTCATCATTGCAAGTAAATTAATACGTTCAAATCTTGCTTCGTACTTACCGGTTTGAAGTTGAGACATATTAAGCATTAAATCGAATGTTCTGTAGAGCCGCTTACTGTTATTGATAATTGAGCGGAGAATATCGTTATACTCACTCGATTTATCGTGCAACTCTTGCATTAATAAATCGCTGTAACCCGTAATTACATTTAAAGGAGAACGTATTTCATGAGAAATTTGAGAAAGGAAAAATTCTTTCAGCTTTTTAGATTCTTCGGCTTTCTCCAATGCAATTTTGAGATCTCTTTCCGTTTTCTTAAGGTCGGTAATATCGCGTCCGTAAACCTGGCACATCTTAAACTTTGGAACGCTTGCAATAAGAAATTGATAATATTTATCGCCAAGCAGAGTAGTATAGTTTACGGTTTTATTATGTGAAATAAGATCCTGAATATCGAAGCTTTTAACAAAGGGAAGCACAACTTCAACATGTTCCCCTACAAGTATTTTATGCGGAAAAATGTTATGTGCCGAATTGTTAGCAAGAACTATTTTGCCATTTTCATCGAAACGGAAGATTGGATCCGGTGCAAGCTCTGCAAATAATGCCATAAGTTCTGCTTGCTGGAGCTTAAGGTTCTCCTGCTCCTGCAAATGCTTTTTGCGCATTGGAATAATTACATAACGATAATAAATGTAAGTTACTAACATTATTATTGCTATAAGCAACAATGCCAGAATTAATGGATTCTCGAGAGAGAAAAATGATTTAGGAGTTATTTTCTCTAACGATTGAAAAGTAGAATCCAAAGATAATTTGCGCGATTGTAGTAATAATAAAAAAAGCAGCAGCATCAGCAAATCCAACTAACAGATTAAAAAATTTTGTTATTATAGTAATTAAATAAAAATTTAACACTAATAGAAAAATATCAAGCTTTTTATCAAAAGCGTAATTTACAATAAACTTCTTAAGTGTTGTGGCAAATATTAGAAACTGGATTGCTAAAAGTATTATATAAATTTGCTTTGGCGTAAATCCTGCAAATATTAAGATCCCAAGCAAAATTATTCCGGAAATAAGTATAAAAAATAAATTTTTTTGAAGTGATTTTTTTTCAAATATACTTAATAATAGAACATAATTTGCCAAAACATAAAACCCAAGTGGAATACTTTTTTTTAATATTTCAAAGTATATTAAAACAACAGGGTCCATTAAAGCAAGTATTAAAAAGAAATAGAAATAATGCTTCTTATACTGCCTGATTGGTGGAAATAACCAAATAACAATACTAAAATAAAATAAGTATCGTATTAAATCGGGAGTAGTCATTTAAACTAATCCAGACATATCGGCGGACACGGTAATGCCATCTCTAGAGTTTCCGCATCACCGGTAAGAGTAAAAACAATATCTCCGGCTTGAGCTGCTGATGTTGAATATTGCCCGCTCTTTGGACTAGCTTTAGGCGAATTATATCTTAATTCGAATGTAAGGTATTTACCGTTAGTTCTTTCAAGAAACTCTTTTACAACTTTTGTACTGAACATGTAGGCGACCTCATCCCTGGAAAAAGAGAACCCTCTTTCTGTAAAAGAAAATTTCTTTTCGTCAAGGACATATACTCTACTGTTTTTAATACCGAAGAGCACATAATCTCCGGCTTTTTCAAGTGCTTTTTCAACATCGGCTTTGTCAACTTTAATAGAACCCATCACTTTACCGAATAAAACATTGGCTTCGCTTTTAGCAAAGGATTTTCCTATTACCCCATATTTACCCTGGGCGTTTAAAGATGTTGAAAAGAATAGAATGAATGAAAAAAGAATGAAAAAGGAAAGTGACTTTTTCATAATAACCCCTCTTTTAGTTATTAATTGTGAAATATTGAAAATGAGCAATAAATGTATAAAAGAATAACTTGCTCACAAATAAATATATTCAGAAAAAATTAAAAAAACAGCAGATTTGTAAAGAAAAAATTAAAAGATTCCAGAAATTTTTTTACGGCATTTTGAGCAGTATCCATCAATTAAATTGTACTGGGATACTGCATGCCAATCTCTTTTTATAACCGGTGAGTTGCAAGAAGGGCAATAAGTTGTTTGACCTTCGGGATCATGTATGTTGCCAAGATAACAATACTTTATTCCAATTTCCCGGGCAATTTCTCTTGCTCTTCTTAGTGTAGAAGCAGGTGTCCGGGATTTATCCTTCATCTTAAAATCGGGGTGAAACGCAGTAAAATGAAGAGGAACTTCATCACCTAAATTGTTTACAATCCACTCACACATTTGTTTTATTTCTTCTTCATTATCATTTTCATCCGGTATAATCAAATTTGTTATTTCAAGCCATACGTCAGTTTCTTTTTTTATCCAGATTAAAGTATCGAGAACATCACCCAGATGTGAAAAAGTAAGTTTATGATAAAATGTATCTGTGAAAGCTTTCAGATCAACATTTGCAGCATCAATATTTTTATAAATCTCCCGTCGTGCTTGTTTATCAATATAACCAGCGGTAACCATTACATTTTTAATTCCTTCTTCCTGTGCAAGTGTAGAGATATCAATAACGTATTCTCCAAAGATTACCGGATCGTTGTAGGTGTATGCAATGGAAGGGGTATTGTATTTTTTTGCTAATTCAACAACTTCTTCGGGTGTAGCATAAATAGAATTTGTTGAATCAATTCGTGCTTTGCTTGTTGACCAGTTCTGACAGAATTTACAACCGAGATTGCAGCCGGCGGTTCCAAAACTTAAAATTTCGGAACCGGGCAAAAAATGGTTAAGCGGTTTCTTCTCAATCGGATCAATTGCAAATCCAGTCGGTCTGCCATAGCCAATAGAATAAAGTTTACCATTGATGTTTTGGCGAATAAAACAAAAACCGGCTTGACCTTCTCCAATTGTACAATAGCGTGGGCAAAGTGTACACAATAACTTTTCATTTGGTGCAGGTTCCCACCATTTAGCAATATGATAATTTTGACTTTGCATGTTCTGCAAATTAAATAACTTCGAAGCGGATCCAGTTTTCTCTAATGTTAGAAATTTTTAATCCACCTTCTGTATAGATAACTAAATCTCCTTTATCCACTAACTTAAATTCCGTTATTAAATTGCGTGCTTCTCCAGCTGCATTATAACGATAGCTTATGTCTTTACAAAAGAGAGATGTTACACCCCATCTTAAATTTAGTTTGTTCATTGTGTCAAAGTTATCTGTAACTGCAATTATCTTTGCATTCGGTTTGAACTTTGCTAAACTATTAGGAGTGTTTCCCTTACTTGTAAAAGCAACAATTGCTTTTGCATTAATCTGTTTACTTATTGCACAAATTCCTTTATTCATAGAATCAAAAAGTTTTTCCTGAATTTCCGTAGGGATTTCAAATTTAATTTCAGTTTCAAAATCGTGAGAACTTTCTGCATTGGAAATAATTTCTTTCATCACTTTAACTGTTTGCGCCGGGTATTTACCAACAGACGTTTCTGCGCTTAGCATAACTACGTCGGTGCCATCCCATACAGCATTAGCAACGTCCGAAGCTTCAGCGCGAGTTGGAATCGGGTTGTTAACCATCGATTCTAACATTTGAGTTGCTGTAATTACAAGTTTACCAGCTTCGTTACATCTTCTGATTAATCTCTTTTGAATTATCGGCACATTATGGGGTTGAAGTTCAACTCCGAGATCACCTCTTGCAACCATAATTCCATCTGCCACGGCAAGAATCGATTCGAAATTTTCTACGGCTTCCTGTTTTTCAATTTTTGCAATTATCGGTTTGTCAAATCCTTTGCTCGTAAGCCATTCACGTAATGTGATTATATCCGAGGCTTTTCTAACAAATGATAGGGCGATATAATCCACTCTATGTTTTAGTGCGAACTCGAGATTTTCGTAATCCCGTTGGGTAACTGATGAGGTTGATAATTTCATTCCAGGAAGATTCATCCCTTTTTTCGGACGAAGAATTCCACCTTCCAAAATTTCACATCGAACAGAATCTTTGGTCTTATCAACAATCTGTAATTTAATAAGTCCATCATCAATTAAAATAAGATCCCCTTTATTAGAATCTTCCACTAATTGTTTGTAACTGGTTGAAACTTTCTCTGCCGTTCCGGAAAAGTCATTAATAGTTATTTCAATTTTATCTCCAGATTTTATTTCAATTTCCGGTTTAGATAATTGTCCGATTCGGATCTTTGGTCCCTGCAAATCAACTAATATTGGTATTGGTAAAGATTTATTAACACAGATTTCATTTATTGTGTTAAAAATATTTTCGAAAAAATTAAAATCACCATGAGAAAAATTTAGTCGAATTCCATTAATACCGGCATTAACAATAGCTTCTAAACTTTCTTTAGTTGAAGTAGCCGGACCGATTGTTGCAAGGATTTTTGTTTTAAGAAAAGTATTCATTTTTTCTTCTTCGGTTTTTGTTTAACATTTTTGTAGTCGCGCTGTTTCAAATTATTTTTCTTCGGTTCGGGTTTCAACTTTTTGTGCATTGCCGCTAATTCTTTTTCTACAATACCGAAAACACTATCGGGTTCATACTTGCCCGATTTTAATTTATTACCGGCTTTAACTCCGGTTAATAATTCTATTGCTTCTTCAACCCGACTAACAGAGTAGATATGGAATTTATTTTTTTGTACAGCATCAACGACTTGATTTTTCAACATTAGGTCTTTCACATTCTGCACAGGAATAATCACACCATGTTTTCCAGTCAATCCGCGATTTAGGCAGACGTCAAAAAATCCTTCGATCTTTTCATTAACTCCGCCAATCGGCTGAATTTCACCTTTCTGATTAACCGAACCTGTAATAGCTAGTGATTGCTTAATCGGTATTCCGGAAATTGCGGAAAGCAGAGCGCAAATTTCGGTTATTGAAGCACTGTCGCCGTCAATCATTCCATAACCCTGTTCAAATACGAGGCTTGCGGTAAATGAGAGCGGAATGTTCTTTCCAAAATTCTCTCTAAAATAACCGGAGATAATTAATACGGCTTTATTATGTGTATTTCCGCTTAAGCCGGCCTCGCGTTCAACATTAATGATGTTTCCGTTTCCGAGTGATACAGATGCTGTAATTCGCGTCGGCTTACCAAAACCGAATATACCGCTCTCGTAAACAGCCAGTCCGTTAATGGTTCCTACTCGTTCACCATCTGTATCAATAAGAATAGAACCTACTTTAATTAATTCAGAAAGCTTGGATTCGTATAATCCGTGACGCTCCTTCCACGCATTAAATGCTTCGTCAACATGATAATCTGAAACATTTTTCTCTCCGCTGTCTTTTGCCCAGAAGCAAGCTTCGCGTGTTAGATCTGCGATGTAAGCAAATCGTGTAGTTAGCTTATTTTTTTCGCCGGCATAGCGCGCACTGTATTCAACTATTTTTGCAATTGCATTTCTATCGAACTCTAGCATTTTTTCCGATTCAATAATTTTTTTTACAACCATAACATATTCATTTAATGTCTGTTCGTTGCGTTTCATCTCATAATCAAAATCGGCTTTAATCTTGAAAATTTTATTGAAGTCGTCTTCGTAGTTTGATAGTATAGAATAGATATAATTATTACCGATCATAATAACTTTAGTATCGATGTTAATCGGTTCCGGTTTTAAAATGCTTGGAGAAAATTGATATAGATTTGCGAGGTCCTGAATTTCGAGCTGTCCGAATTGCAAAACACGTTTAAGGGCTTTCCAAACGCCGGGTTCGCTGAAAGCATCCATGGCGTTTATTATTAGATAACCGCTATTGGCTCTTAATAGAGAACCGGCTTTTATTTTTGTAAAGTCAGCAAACCATCCGCCCCTTCCATCGCTGTACTTTTCAATTGTACCGAATAAATTGCTGTATGTTGGAGAAGTTTCTACAATTACCGGTTGTTCTTTTGTTTCAGAATTATCAAGAATGACATTCACTTCATATTCTTTCAAGTAATCTACAATTACACCGCCTGTTGTTTCTTCCTGTGCGGGTTTTTGTCCTTTGAACACTTCGAGATTTTGGAGAATGTTTTGAAGAATCTGGTTGAGATAATCCCGGACCTTTTCGTCTTTGTACTTTTTCTTTAGATTTTCAATAGCCATCGAAGCAATATCGAATGCATACTCACTTTCCAGTTGAAAAACTTTTTCCTGAAAATCCTGTGTCAACTTTAAGCTTTCCTTAAAAAGCTTTTGAAGCTCTTCCTGGTAACCGGCATATTTTGTGGTAATCTCTTCGGCTCTTTCTTTTGTAATTTTTTCGGTTTTAATTAAATCATCGAGTTGATAGATAAACACAGGTTGGTTATCAATTACAGCAAGAATTTCAGGACGTACTAATTCACCAACTTTAATTTGACCGAGTGTAAATCCATCTACTCGCAATTTATCTTCGAACTGGTTCATCATTCTTTGTTGGGTTCTTCCATATTCACCAAGTATCTGTTTCTTTTTTGAAAGGAAAGGATCAATTGATAATACCTGAGGAATTTTTTCTTGCAGAAATTTTATAGTTCGGTTCAAATCCTTTTTGAAATGAATTGCTTTCCCAGCATCAAAGACCAAAAGTAATGGGCGGTCTGCATCCTTAAAGTTATTTACATAGGCATAGTCATTAAGCTTGTTGTGGTTCGGACTAATTGATTCCAGAACCATTTTAATTGTTGTAAACTTTCCCGTGCCGGATAGTCCGGTAACAAAAATATTATAACCGGGGCTTTTAAGATCCACACCGATACGTAGAGCTTTTAGCGCTCGCTCCTGACCAATAATTCCCTCCATCGGTTTAACTGTTTCGGTTGTATCGAAATCAAAAATTGTAGGATCGCAAGTCCATCGTAAATCTTCCGGCTTTAGTTCTACGTGTTTCGGTGCTTTAAGAAGTGCCATATTCGAAATCCTATTGAATGGATGTTTTCTAAGTCAAAAATAATACAAAAATAAGCTTATTGAAACAGACTATTTTATATGTAAAATCTTCTTCGGCAGATTTATCCAAAACATATTAACTTTACCCATCGGTTATCCGGAATAATTCCCTTAGCGCTTTGCGTGGAGGGTTTAATCTATTTTAAATGAATATTATGACGCAATTAATAAAACAAATATTAGATAAAAATCCCCGGCTAAGTTTAGTTGCAGATAAAATAATTAGCGGTGATCTCATTGATAATAAGTTACATGTTACTCCATTTGCTGGCTCTTCGCGCCAGATAGTTGTTACCCGACTAATAAGTAATGTAAAACAGATTGTTGTTCTGTGTCCAACTACTCAATCAGTAAACGAAACTAAAGTTGAACTTAGAATATTGGGATGCGAGGATTTTCTGGTTCAAGGAATTGATAATAATGGAGAGTCATTACAAGAAAACCTGACTGAAATTTCGAAACGAGAAAAATTTATCCTTGTAGCAACCTATGATTTATTGAAAATTAGATTGCCATCAAAAAAAGAGATTGAAAAAAATACTTCGCAGATCGAAATTGGCGGGAATATTTCTTATAACGATCTTATCGAGTATCTCAATTCTATCAATTATAACAGCGACAAATATGTTGATTCGCCGGGAATGTTTTCTGTTCGCGGATCAATTATTGATTTCTGGTCTTACAGCGAAAGGCAACCGGTCAGATTGGAATTTGACGGGGACTTTATAGAATCGATTCGTCATTTCGATCCTGAAAATCAAAGATCGTTGGATAAAATTACCAGCACCTCTCTTGCATCTGCAATTGAATCAGAAACTAATTCTTTAAGCGGTTCGATCTTCGATTACTTAAACAATCCATTGATTTTTGCCGACTCGTATGAGCTTGAAAATCTTTTTAATGATAAAATATTAGTTAGAACAGATTCACATTTTGAAAGTGATATTGATGAAGAGTTGAAAGAGGAATTGTACGATGATGAATCAATAATAACTTTGCATGGGTATGATCATGAACAGGAGCAAGAAAATATTTCTGATGAAAATGAGAAGATAAATCCGCAAAATATTTTTGAATATCAATGCAAATGGGTGATTGAGGATTCTTTAGGTGCGAGACAGGAGAGAATAAATCTAGAAATTATTGATGCACCAATTGTTAACTCCAACCTTGAATTGTTAACTAAACATTTAATCGATTATTCTACAAAAAATTATCAAATAGTAATTGCCGTTGAAAACGAACTTCAAATACGCAGATTGAATGATTTGCTCTCCGACTTTAAAAAAGAATTAGCCGATCTAATTGAAAAAGGGCTGATTAAAATTATTATGCTTCCGATTAAATCCGGTTTTATCTCTAAAGAAAACCGGTTTGCCCTTCTTACTGACTATCAGATTTTTAATAAACCTTACAGAACAAAAATTGTAAGTCAGTTCAAATACAAAAAGTCGCGCGTAAAAGATTTTGCATCGATTAAAAAAGGAGATTTTGTTGTTCACGAAAACTTTGGTATTGGTCAATATGCCGGATTGGAAACTATTAAGATCGGTTCGGTTGAACAGGAATCGATTAAAATATTATATGCTGAAGGTGGAGTAGTTTATGTTAATCTTAATTATTTGTCGCTTGTAAAAAAATACTCTTCCAAAGAAAATGCTCAGCCAAAACTTTCTGTACTCGGAAGTAACGAGTGGAAATCAACAAAGAAAAAAGTAAAATCGAAAATAAAAGATGCTGCAAGAGAATTAATTACATTATATGCCAAACGAAAAGCCGCACGAGGGATTGCATTCAGTCCGGATTCAATCTGGCAGCGGGAACTTGAAGCATCGTTTTTTTATGAAGACACTCCGGATCAGACAAAAGTAACCGAAGAAGTAAAACGCGATATGGAAAGCGAGAACCCGATGGACCGGCTTGTCTGCGGTGATGTGGGTTTTGGTAAAACAGAAATTGCTGTCCGCGCTGCGTTCAAAGCAATTAATGATAGTAAACAGGTTGCGATGCTTGTTCCAACAACAATTTTAGCAGAGCAGCATTACAATACATTTAAAAACCGGCTAACACAGTATCCGGTCCGGTTAGCAACTCTATCCAGGTTCCAGACCAAATCAGAGCAATCAGAAATTATTGAGAAACTTGAAAGTGGTGAAATCGATCTTGTAATTGGTACTCATCGATTGCTTTCTAAGGATGTTAAATTTAAGGACATCGGGTTATTGATAATAGATGAGGAACATAGGTTCGGAGTAATGGCAAAAGAAAAACTCCGCGCTCTTAGAGCTAACGTTGATACTCTTACATTAACAGCTACTCCAATTCCGAGAACATTAAATTTATCGTTGCTTGGCGCGCGCGATCTTTCAATTATTGCAACCCCTCCGCCAAACCGTCAACCGATTTATACCAGGGTGGATACATTTGATGTTTTCAAAGTCCGCGAATGGATCCTTAATGAAGTAAAACGTAATGGTCAGATTTATTTTGTGCACGATCGAATTCAATCAATTGATAAAATTGCTGCATATATTCAAAAGCATATACCCGAAATAAATATTGGCGTTGCACATGGTCAGATGAAACCGGCTCAACTCGAAAAAGTTATTTATGATTTTCTGAACAAGAAATATCACATGCTAATTTCTACAAAGATTATTGAATCAGGAATAGACATACCGAATGTTAACACTATAATAGTAAATCGTGCCGATCGTTTTGGTCTTGCCGAGCTTCATCAGTTAAGAGGAAGAGTTGGAAGAAGCGACCGACAGGCATATGCATATTTCCTTGTCCCCTCATTAAATTCTGTTACAAAGAAAGCTGTCCGCCGTCTTCAGGCAATTGAAGAGTACACTGATCTGGGAGAAGGTTTTAATATATCAATGCGCGATCTCGAAATCCGCGGTGCTGGAAATCTCCTTGGCACAGAGCAAAGCGGTTTTATCGATTCAATCGGTTTTGAACTCTACATGAAACTTGTTGACGAGGCAGTTGAAGAACTGAAACAGAATGAATTCCAGAATGTGTTTAAGGATTTACCTAAAGTGGCGGAACGTTCCGAACCGACAATTGATACTTACTTCGAAATAGGAATACCAAAAAGTTACATGCCGGATCAATCCGACCGGTTAAGCTTTTACACTGCGCTATTTTCTATGTTAAAGATAGAAGAGGTTGACGAAATAATTGAGGAAATGACAGATCGTTTTGGTAAACCGCCGGTTATTGTCGATCGGTTAATATCATCGGCTGTCTTAAGATATTATGCATCGGTTGCCTTACTGGAAAGAATTATTATTCAAAAAGAAAAAATTGCTATTGTACTTCCTAAAGGTGATAGAGAGGATTTCTATAAAAATAAATTCACTCGTCTACTCGACCTTATTAATAATAGTTATGAAAAAGAAATAAAATTCGTTCAGTCAAAAGACATATTAAAATTAGAGCTGAAAAACAGGTTCGATACACCCGAAAAAGCTCTTGAATTCATGATTAATTTTTGCAAAAGAATTATCGCGGTAATTTCATAATATAAATTTCTTTCCTAAATTCACTTGAAAATTTTTGATATTAATTTCCGGGAGAAAAAATGGGAAGAGTATTCAAAGTATTTTTATTTTTGATTTTATTAGCGCTTATCGGAATTCAATTTATAGAAGTGAATAGAACTAACCCGCCTATAACAGGAGATATTCAGGCACCACCTCAAGTTAAAGCATTATTAAAAACTTCCTGTTACGATTGCCACTCAAACGAAACAAAATGGCCCTGGTATAGTTACGTTGCACCATTATCCTGGCTTATAGAAAATGATGTTATGGAGGGGAGAAAGCATCTAAACTTTTCTGAGTGGGAAAAATATCCAAGTCGTAAAAAAGAAGAATCAAAAAAAGAAATTTGGGAAGAAGTCCGCGATGATAATATGCCGATGGCAATTTATACCTATTCGCATCCATCTTCAAAGCTTGATATAACTCAGAAAAATATAATCAAACAATGGGCTGCGGGTGAGTTAAACTGGAAATAAGAAGTTGTTAGATTCATAAAAGTCTTTATGGAATATTGACAGCATCATACTTAATTTAGCGCAGTAAGTTTTTTATCATTTTAATATACTATTTTCTCACGCTTGTATTCAGCGAGGTTTGTCATGCTGAAACTTTACAAAGTAGTTGATAATAAAATAATCCCATCGGAAAACGGTGATGGAAACATTTTCATTTATATAAATCCGGATGAGAAAGAGAAAAAATATTTAGTTGACGAGTTCAAAGTAGATGAACATACACTTAATTCCTCTTTAGACCCGGATGAACTTTCGCGACTGGAATACGAGCCGGAACACGTTGCGTTGATCTTTAAAAGTCCTAAAAATTATTCTGCTAAAGAACAATCTCTTTTGTTCAAAGTAAATTCAATAGGTGCGTTTTTATTTAAGGATAAACTTGTAATTGTTACAAGCGAAGAGATTCCATTCTTTCCTGTTAAACAATTTGCAAAGGTCGGTGCGTTGAACAATGTTTTGTTAAAGCTGATATATAGTTCAACATTTCATTTTCTTGAACACTTAAAAGTTATTAATATTATTTCGGATGAAATAGAAAGAAAAATTAGTACCGCAATGGAGAACCGGTATTTACTTAATCAATTTACATTAGGTAAAAGTCTTGTCTTTTATCAGAACGCAATTAATTCCAACAGTGTTCTTCTCGAAAAACTAAAGCTGAACTATACCAAGTTAAACTTTACTATCGAAGAGGTTGAACTTCTTGACGACCTGATAATCGAAAATAATCAATGTTACCGGCAAGCCGAAATTTATTCTAACATTCTTGCCAGTTTAATGGATGCTAAAGCTTCTATTATAAGTAATAACCTGAATGTGTTGATGAAAACACTTAATATTATCACAATTATGATTATGGTGCCAACTTTTGTTGTGAGTGCCTTCTCGATGAATGTTAAAATACCTTTTCAAAGTCATCCGCAAGCATTTATTTTGATTATGTCCTTAGCGCTTATTTCTGTAGCAAGCTTTTTTGTTTTCTGGAAGTGGAAGAGGTGGTAGTTGTTTTAAAGTATTTAGACTGTTGTTTTGTTAAACCCATCGGGCATTAATTCTACCAATCTATTGTAGTAAGGACAATTAATCGAATTAGCAAAGTATTCTTTATTGTACGTTGATTGTTTTTTGAAAGCATTCCATTTTATATTATTCGATTGGTAGACTTCGGCAAACTTTTTAATTTCTAAAAATCGTTGAAAAAATTTATAACTATAATATTTTTTTAACGTCAAAAGTACATAAGAAAAAAAATACTATGGATACAAAAGAAAGGCAGTACGACATTGACTGGTTGAGAGTAATAGCTTTCTACCTGCTGATTCTCTATCATGTTGGTATGATATTCGTTCCATGGGATTTTCTTATAAAGAATAATTCAACTGCGGAGTGGTTCGAAACTTGGATGTCTTTTTTAAATCAGTGGCGGCTGCCATTGTTGTTTATGATTTCGGTTATAGTTGTTTATCACTCATTGGGAAAACGGTCCGTGAGAAAATTTCTTCTTGAAAGAACCAAACGCCTATTAGTCCCTCTTGTTTTTGGAATGCTTGTTATTGTTCCACCTCAAATCTATTTTGAAAGAATTTCTAATGGGATTCAGTTTGCTAACTATTGGGAATTCTGGAAAACGGTTTTCAATTTTGTTCCTTATCCGCTTGGAGGAAGTTTAAGCTGGCATCATTTATGGTATGTGCTCTATGTTTTCTTCTATTCACTTATTGCGTTACCATTATTTCTATACCTTAACAATAGTCGCGCAGAATCATTCAGAAATGGATTAAGCAATTTTATTAAGCGGCATCCTAATTCTATTTACCTGATTATTCTCCCTCTCTTTCTTATTAATATTACTCTTGCCGGACGCTTTCCTACCACGCTTGGTTTTTTTGACGATTGGTATAACCACAGCATTTCGTTCACATTATTTGTATCTGGGTTTTTTATTTCTGCAATTAGCGGTCTAACAGATGTAATAGTTGCAAAACGGAAACAATCTTTGTTTCTGGCATTATTCCCCTCACTCTTTCTTATTCTTTTTGTATGGGGACCAACATTTGAAATTTTTAACGATCGCACAGAGGAGTTTGGCATCATATATGGGATACTTAAATGGATTCTTGTTCCGTCCTGGATATATACATTTTTAGGTTACGGAAAAGTATTGTTAAACAAAGCTAGTAAGTTACTTACATATGCAAACGAATCGGTTTATCCTCTCTATATTCTTCATCAGACGGTAATGATCTTTTTCGGTTATTATGTAATACAATGGAGCTGGGGGATTGTGCCTAAATTTTTACTTCTGGTTGTTCTAACATTCGGAGGAAGCTTTGTCATTTATGAATTATTAATCAAGCGTTTCAACATAACCAGATTTTTATTTGGGATGAAGACAATTAATAAAAATTCTGCATTAAATGTTGAAGAGAACACGCAGTCCATTCAATATGATACTAATAATTAATCTTTCTTGATTATTCTGAATTGGTAATTCTATTCCTCATGAAAATTGAACTTTCCCTACCAAGACCTCGTTATCTTTAATAGATAGAAATACTTTAATATAATTCTTAAATTTGCGTCTGCTTTTTACATTCTATAAAATTTTGTAAAGATAAAGAACACAAAGGGCTTATAAATGAACGATACCAGCAAAAACAGTCAATCTCTTGTTGATGATCAGGAATTAAGAGAATGGCTCGAATCACTAGAATATATACTACAATCAGGTGGACCGGAAAAGGTTAAAGAACTACTTCATAATTTGAGTGTTTATGCTCACGAAGCGGGTGTGGAAATTCCCTTTACAGCTAATACTCCATATATCAATACAATTCCAAAAGATTTACAGCCGCCGTTCCCCGGTGGTAGAGAAATTGAACGCCGCATTAAAAGTTTAATACGATGGAATGCAATGGCAATGGTTGTCCGTGCTAATAAGGAAGAATCCGGAATTGGCGGACATATTTCAACTTATGCATCCGCTGCAACTTTGTATGAAGTTGGGTTCAATCATTTCTTTAGAGGTAAAGACGGAAATCATCCCGGCGACATAATTTATTTTCAGGGTCATGCTGCACCCGGAATTTACGCAAGAGCATTTCTTGAAGGAAGAATTTCGAAAGAACTATTAGAAAATTTTAGAAGAGAATTAAAACCCGGCGGTGGATTATCATCTTATCCGCATCCATGGCTAATGCCCGATTTCTGGGAATTCCCGACAGTATCAATGGGACTTGGACCAATTCAGGCAATCTATCAAGCGCGTTTTGCACGCTACCTTGAAGACAGAGGTTTGAAGCAGCATACCGATCAGAAAGTATGGGCGTTTCTTGGCGATGGAGAAACCGACGAACCCGAAACCCTTGGTGCAATATCTCTTGCTGCACGTGAGAAACTTGATAACCTGATATTTGTAATCAATTGTAACTTACAACGCCTCGATGGACCTGTACGCGGCAACGGAAATATTATTCAGGAACTTGAAGCAAACTTTAGAGGTGCCGGTTGGAATGTTATTAAAGTTATCTGGGGAAGTGATTGGGATCCTCTTCTCGCTCAGGATAAAAATGGTCTTCTTGTTAAACGCATGAACGAAATGATTGACGGTGAATCTCAGAATTATATTGTGCGCGGTGGTAAATTTATTCGCGAAACATTCTTTGGAAAATATCCTGAATTACTTAATCTCGTCCAAAAATATTCTGATGAAACTCTTGAGAAGATGAAGCGCGGCGGTCACGATCCAGAAAAAGTTTATGCTGCCTTCAAAGCTGCATTCGAACATAAAGATGCACCGACTGTTATTCTTGCCAAGACTGTTAAAGGTTACGGATTAGGCGAAGCCGGTGAAGGAAAAAACATTACACATCAGCAGAAAAAACTTAATGAAGATGAATTAAAAGAATTCAGAACCCGTTTTGGAATTCCAATTAGTGATGAAGAAGTTGTTAAAGCACCGTTCTATCGTCCAGCTGAAGATAGCCCGGAAATAATTTACTTAAAAGAGAGAAGAAAGCAGCTTGGCGGTTATGTTCCTAAAAGAGTTGTAAAAGCAACACCTGTTAAAACTCCATCTGAAGAAGTATTCGAAGAATTTTATAAAGGAACTGAAGGACGTGATGTTTCCACTACTATGGTATTTGTAAGAATCCTCTCAAAACTTTTGCGCGATAAAGAACTTGGTCATTTAATTGTTCCAATAGTTCCTGACGAAGCGCGCACATTCGGGATGGAAGCATTATTCCGTCAGATTGGAATTTACTCACACGCCGGTCAATTATACGAACCGGTTGATAAGGATAGTTTACTCTATTATAAAGAAGCAAAGAACGGTCAGATTCTTGAAGAGGGAATTACTGAAGCCGGATCGATGTCGTCGTTTATTGCTGCCGGAACTGCGTATGCAACTCATGGAATAAACACAATTCCATTTTTTATTTTCTACTCGATGTTTGGGTTCCAGAGAATTGGAGATCTTGCATGGGCTGCCGGTGATATGCGTTGTAAAGGATTTCTACTTGGTGCTACTGCCGGTAGAACAACACTTGCCGGAGAAGGTCTGCAGCATCAGGATGGAAATAGTCTCCTCCTTTCATACACAATACCTAATCTAATGGTTTATGATCCCGCATTTGCATACGAGCTTGCTGTTATTATTCGCGATGGTATTTACCGTATGTATGAAAAACAGGAAAACATATTCTATTATATAACAGTGATGAACGAAAACTATCCACAGCCGGAAATGCCAAAAAATGTTAAAGACGGAATTCTTAAAGGAATGTATAAATTTAAGAAGAGTGATCTTAAGAATGCAAAAGGAAAAGTTCATTTACTTGGCAGCGGTACCATTTTAAATGAAGTTATAAAAGCCGCAGAAAAATTAGAGAAAGATTACAATTTTGCTGTTGATATCTGGAGCGTTACAAGCTATAAGAATCTTCATCTTGATGCTCAGGAAACTGAACGCTGGAATATGATGCATCCCGATAAAGAAGCTAAAACTCCTTACATAGCAGAGGTTACAAAAGGTGAAAGCGGTGTATTTGTTGCAGCGTCGGATTATGTTCAATTATCGAGCGATGCTCTTGCTAAATGGCTCCCCGGTCAGCTTCATTCATTAGGAACTTATGGATACGGAAGAAGCGAGGGAAGAACATCATTAAGAGATTTCTTTGAGGTGGATGAAAAGCATATTGTTTATGCCTCTCTTCATTCTCTTGCTAAGGAAGGGAAAATTAAAACAGAAGTAGTTAAGAAAGCACAGAAGGAATTAGGAATTAATCCGGATAAACCGAATCCGGCTAAAGCATAAATAATTTTGTCATTCCGAATCCCGATTTGTCGGGAATCGGGATCTGCTAATAATTTTTGAAGGAATTCTTCACTTTAATTGAAGAATATTATAGAGGAAATAAAATGACAGTAGATTTTAGATTACCATTTTTAGGCGATGGAATTACTAATGCAGATGTTATTAAAGTATTGGTAAAACCCGGTGATCCAATCGCTAAAGATCAGGTTGTCGTAGAGATTGAAACTGATAAAGCTACGGTTGAAGTTCCATCAGAGTTTGCTGGAAAAGTCAAAGAAGTTTTTGTAAAGGAAGGCACTAAAGCCGGAGTTGGAGAACCACTAATTTCAGTAGAAGTAGAAAGTAATACGTCGGTTACAATTGATAATAAGAAAAAAGAAATTGTTGAGAGTCAACCTAAGAAAGAAACAGTTGAAACACCTGCTCAAGTAAAAGAGCAACCCAAAATAGAAACACAAAAAACCAAAACTCAATCGTCAACTTTATATGAGTTTAAGATTCCCGCGTTAGGTGAAAATATTTCGACTGCACAAATAACAAAAGTTTTGGTTAAATCCGGTGATAATGTATTACCCGATCAGATTGTTCTGGAAATAGAAACTGATAAAGCAACCGTTGAAGTTCCTACTGAGATCGGTGGAAAAGTTAAAGAAGTTAAAGTGAAAGATGGTGACAAGGTGCCGGTTGGTTCCATTGCGTTTACAATTGAGAATTCAGAGTTGAGAATTGAGAATGAATCGAAATCAATCGGAGAAAAATCCTCCGCAAAAGTTATAGAGGCAACACCTGATAAAATCAGTCAAACGGTAACCGATAATAGACAACCAACGCTCCCTAAAGAGCATACACACATGCCGCAAACGATATCGGTTCCAAAAGATATTTCTAAAGTTGTTGTTCCGGCAGCACCATCTGTAAGAAGATTTGCAAGAGAAATTGGAATTGAAATCTCGAATGTAAGAGGAAGCGGTCCCGGCGGAAGAATTTCAATTGAAGATGTAAAATCATTCGCAAAGAATCTTAATCAGCAGATTCAAAAAGGAGGGATTGTAGGCGGCGGCGTTTCAATTCCAAAAGAAACTTTACCCGATTTCAGTAAGTGGGGAGAAATTGATCGTCAACCGATGAGCAACATTCGCCGTAAAACGGCTGAACATTTAAGCTATGCATGGGCAACTATTCCTCACGTAACTCAATTCGATAAAGCTGACATAACTGAGCTTGAAAAACTCCGTAAACAATTTGGCAAAAAGGTTGAGGGAGCTGGTGGAAAACTTACCGTTACAGGAATTCTTCTTAAAGTAATTGCATCTGCGATGAAAGTTTTTCCTCAATTCAATTCCAGTGTTGATATGGAAAAAAATGAAATTGTTTACAAGAAATATTTCAGCATCGGAATTGCGGTGGATACTGATAGAGGTCTGTTGGTGCCAGTACTCCGGGATGTAGACAAGAAAAATATTACTCAAATTTCAGTTGAGCTGAATGAGATTAGCAAGAAAGCACGGGACAAAAAACTCTCGCTCGATGAAATGCAAGGCGGATGCTTTACAATTTCTAATCTTGGAGGAATTGGTGGAACATATTTTACACCAATTGTTAATTCTCCAGAAGTAGCTATCCTTGGTGTATCCAAATCAGCTTACGAACCGGTTTATATTGATGGCAAATTTGAACCACGTTTGATGATGCCGCTTTCACTTTCGTATGATCATAGAATTATAGACGGTGCTGATGCAATCCGATTTTTACGCTGGGTAATTAATGCTCTCGAAAATCCATTCCTCTTATCACTCGAAGGTTAACTTGGTAGAGACGTTCTTTTTGAACGTCTCACCTTCATATTGACATAAATCAACCCAAATAATTAAATAGCATTAATATCATCTCTTGACTGACAATTTTATAATTCGTTTTTTGTGTATGGATTTCACCGGAGGTATCTGTTTTGAAAAGGTTCAGGAATAAATCACCGGATGAAGTTATTAAATTAGTTACAACAGAAATAATTCTTCGTGCGATTAAGCTAAGCAAAAAAAAGAATCGTCAGATACTCATCAGTAAAACATCCGGTGGTAAAGGAACAGATGTACACCTGCTAAATCCGAAAACGGAAGAAGGAAAATTAAATCTCGAAAAATTTTTTACTCCTATAAGAAGAGTTTATACTTTCACCGGACTCGGATCAATTGAAGAATCTAATTCAATCAACTGGCGTGTTCTTAATCTTCCTTTCGGGCGACGAACTCTACTAACATTTCAGGTAGCTATTTCATTTCTATTAAAGGGTACCAGATTCAAAAATAAGTTTTATAGATGGATGGGTATTCATATCGGGAAAGGCGCAGAGATAATGCAGATGGTCTGGCTCGATCATTTCCGTCCTGAATTGATTTTCATCGGAGACAATACATTGTTAGGTGCATTCACACGATTAACAGTCCATGCCTACGAGGGGTCGGGAAAGTTTCGTTATGGTCTTATTGAAATAGGGAACAATTGTAAAATTGGTGCAGGAACAGGTATGGGTCCTATCAAGATTGAAGACAATGTTAGAACTCTACCCGGTGCAACACTTTCACCATACTTTTCGTTAATTAAAAGTGGTTCCGTTGTTGGATGGAATCCACCAAACGTAAACGAAATGCAAACCGGTGAGGATTAATTAAGAATCGAAAAGATTATTTAATTACAACCATCTTTTTAGTTTGTGAAAAATTACCGGCTCTTAAATTATAAAAATAAACCCCGCTTGATAATTGTCCATTCTCAATTCTAAATTCGCAATTGTAAGTTCCGGGAGATTTGTATTCATCCACGAGTGTAACGACTTCTCTACCCAATAAATCATAGACTGTTAATAACACTCTTTGTGGAGTCGAGGCATGTCTCGAATCTCCGTTTGGAATTGTAAATTTAATTGTTGTAGATGGATTAAAGGGATTGGGATAATTCTGCTCGAGTAAATGTTTATTAGGAATATAATTGGATTCATATTCATGTAGTGAAGTTGGGTTTGAGCTATTAACAAAAGTAAATGACTGCAAATTAAAAAGTTTATCACTTCCCGGACCTTTGAATCTTAGATAAACATCATGATTGCCCGAAACATTCTTAAGAATTTTTGTTGAGAATGTTTTATAAGTACTCCAATCGCCTGTATTTGATATAACACCTTCTGCAATTTTATCATTCGAATCGAGTGAATCGAGCCATACTTCAATTGTTCCCCCTGAGGAACCGCATGAAGCAACAATCATAAGCGAATCAGGTTTCTTCACATATTGATTGTTACCGAATTCAACACCAGCATATAATGCCCAATCATTATTATTTATGTCGTCAAGAAAACGAACAACACTTGGTCTTGATGGAGGAGTCGTTCCAAATTGATTTGCGGGATATTCGGCAACAATTGGTGTGTAAGCATCACGATAAATATAATAATCGAAATAGGCCGGATTATTTCCCTGAACAAATAAACCCTGACGGTTACCAGTCCACGAATTATAATCGGATTGAAAACCATCCAAGTCAGTAACATCAATACTGTTTCCAACTTTTGTCCAGTTATATCCATCCAAACTGAAATATCCGGTAAGTGTGTGATTTACTCTGACAAGTTTTAAAAAAACAATATCGTTTTTAGCATTGGTGTTTTTTACTTCGTAATAAATTGATTTATAACTGAAGCCAATCACTTTTTCCCCAGTGCTGTCTGCCGAACTAAAAAGTTTTGCAAATAGAGTTTGCTTTCCATTAAAAATCCAGATACCGGCAAGATCATTTAAAGATTGTGAATAGAAATCCAATTTCGTAATTATTGAGTAACTATGTTCGCCATCATTTTTTATAACAGTGTTCGGTTTACGTTTATTTAATAATCTCAACCAGCCATTCCGTTCTGTAAGTGACCATGAACTTTCCGGAGTAAAACCTAAGAATGACCATTCGGGATTTAATTTTTCCGAATCAAAATAATCCGAATGAGGAACCATCCATGGAATTCCATTGCTTGGTAATTTAGGTGCATCTTTAGGAACATTGATCGGATAATCTGCAGTCGGTTTTAAGTTTGCATCATATCTAACCTGATTTAATAATCCCTGTCTTCCTTGTCCGTACCATTCATTATTATTTGCATTTCGCCATAAAGGATGAACAACCCAATGAGTGCTGTCATCTAACATAACAACCGCAGAACTGTGATTCGGATTTTGGAACAAAGCTTGCCATTTCAAAGGATCGTTTTCATTAAAAAAATCGCCAAGGTTTTCCCATGCATTTTGATCATCGGTTAATCTACTGCTTCTAAAAACTTTTTGTCCACCTGAAACATTTCTTGCAAAAGAATAAAAGTAGTATCCTTTATATTTCCACATAACAGGACCTTCTGCCCAGCTGAAAGGATAATTCGGTGCCGGGTTAAGCCATCTAAAATCATAAACAGCGCCTTGCGGTTGACCATCATTACCAAGTTGAACAATCCAGTTATTTACCTGTCCGTTTTTAACAAGCAGATACCACTTGCCATCATCATCAATAAAAATGGAATTGTCGTAACCTAATCCCGGAACTTGTGCCGGAGTATTCATTTGTGTCGGTAATGTCCACGTTCCTCTTATATCATCAGTAGTTGTAAAATACATTTTGTTTGAACGGGAGAAGAAATGCCACCACTTATTATTATAGAAAACGACCTGACCGCCCCAGCATCCTCCGGCCGGTTCATCACCATAACCAGACCAGGCAGCATTAACGGGTTGTGCAATTGCTTCCCAGTGAACTAAATCTGTAGAGTGATAAATAACCGGTGTAGGATTGAATGATGATCCGGTTGTGTAAAAATGATTTCCGACTTTTGTTAATGTGCAATCCGGATGATCGCCGGGGATTACCGGATTAATAAATGTTTTGAATGAAGGCGATTGTGCTAAATTAAATGTTACAATAAATAGTAAGTAGTATGCAATTAACAGAATCTTTTTGATCATCATTGTACCGGATTTATAATTACTAATTAGAAACAAATGTTGTGATACTCGATGGTTCCAGTATAACTGTAAATTTTCCATTAATAAATTGAATATCGCTCCCTTTAACACAGTTTTTAGTTTGTGTTGTAGTGTAAGGTGTAAAAGTATTAATACCGCTCCCTGAAATATCAAATGAATAAATTATTGGCGATGAAGTAATATTTGTTGCAACTACAACAACTTTAGAAGCGTCACCTTTGTATGCAGTAACATTAGTATTTCTGATTGGAGGAGTAGATTTAATTTTGTAATAACCCGGTCGAACAAATCTTGCAAATTGCGACATCACATAACCTCGTTTAGTAATATATCCTGTTTCATGTATTGGTCCGTAATATCTAACTATGTACCACCAGACATAAGCATTCATTCCAACATTCATACAATTTTGAATTTGTGTTCCAGTTCCCAAATTTGCAGTCCACGAAGTATCGAGATCGAGATATTCAGTCATCCACAATTCTTTTCCTTTACTGGCAGCGAGCGGATAAGCTTCTAATCCGCCACCATAAAGGTGCCCGCAAATTATATCAACATTTTTCTCTGCATCGGAATCGTTGAGAATAGAATTAGATATTGTCTTGTTGAAATTAAATGATTCCGGAGCCATAACTTTTGTATCGATTGCCGCACCATTTTCTTTTAAAAATTTTGTCATCTCGGCAGCGTTCCAATCACAGGACTCATAAGTAACACTAACATCGGGTTCATTCTGAACAGAAACAGCATAAATAGGAACACCGTTATTATTCATATAATTAACAAAGGAATTTAGGTGAGTTGCATAAGCAGCATAAGAACTTTCTTTCAATCTTCCGCCTACTATATTATTGTTTGTTTTCATGCTTGCCGGTGGAGTCCACGGAGACGCAATAATTGTAACTCCCATTTGGTAAGCTGTTTTTGCTGTTGGTACTTGTTGGCTGAAATCCTGATTCGTTCCGCTATAAGGAACTCTTAATCGTAGAATAGAAAATCCTAATTGACCATCTCCCGTACCAAATGCTTTTGTAATTTGGCTCGTAGTCATATCCGGGCGCCAGCCAACAATATTTGCCGCACCAAAACCTCTTATAATCTGCTGTGTGCTATCCTTATAAATTGTAACAACTGGAATAGCTGTTTGTGTATCTAAACTTATATTGATAGTTGTATCTCTATTTACAGACACGTTATTAATCTGCTTGGAAACAATTAGTGGAAAAGTGTTCGGCAGATTTTCAATTCTTATTTTGTAATTACCGCTTTGCACAAATTTATTTTCGAGTTTTATTTCATTTAGTGTTGAAGTAACAAAGTTTGGTAAAGTAAAGTTGTTCTGACGGTTAGTTCCGAAAATCATTTTCCTGGTAGTCGAATTATTACCTGAAATAAGTTGATAAAAATAAACTCCCGGTGATAGCCTGGCTCCGTAATTATTTTTTCCATCCCAGTGAATTCCGTGAATTCCGGCTTGCTGATTATCGAAGTTAAACTTTCGAACTTCTCTTCCGAGCACATCATAAATTCTTAGCTGAATATCAGCATGCCGATTAAGTTTGTAAACTATCGCAGTTGATGATGAGAATGGATTGGGATAATTCTGTTCTAACTGAAAAGTTGATGGAATATTGTATTCGTCCGAATTAACCGATGTAATAATTCCTACGTTGTAATTCCCCTCATTATCAGTTATAACATTATATTTTTTTGTAGTGTCGTTCTCATTAATAAAAGTAACGGAAGCATTTTGTACACCAACATTTGATACTGTAATTTTTCCACGCACAGATGCAGTATGAGAATAACTTGTGTTAGGGAAAATAACTGATATAATTAAAAAAACTAAAAAAGCATTCAATAGAATTTTGTTGTAATTTTTTTCAAATAGTTTTGGTGTCATTTTAGATCTCGTCAATTTTTAGGATATTATCGCAGCAATTAATTTCTATCAGACTTCTTTTAATTTTATCCGACATTTATTTACCAATTATTGTCCAGGTAAAGCATGTTCCGTCTTTTCTATCTGGAGTTGTACCGCGGGAATCGGCAGAACAAAGACTTCCCGCTTTGGGATCGACAAATAAGTAGCGATTTGTTTTAAGTGAAAGCAGCATCAAATCATCTTTAAGCATATCAATCCATTGAAATGTTGTTGCGTCGCCGGAATTATCGTTTTCAATTCGCACTTCGCTCATTCTGCCATTATCTTTTACAGTTACAAAGCCGCCATCTAATTCGGATTGTAACGCAATTCTTCCATTTCCCTTATCAATAATTCTAAAGTATGAAGCTTTACTTTTTGCAAGTTCATTTTCGGGTGGAACAGGTCTTAAAAAATTTTTCCAGTTAACAAGCACTGTGCTATCAGCAAGATTGGTTAGCGAAACTGTTTTGCCGTAAGGAATCGGCTTTGTCAAACCATTTGGTCGTGGTTCATACAAGTCGAATGAATTAAACGCTGCAACACCACCTTCAACACCGTTCTCGTTGTAATTAAATAAGGCAAA
>Ga0067045_1003879_pt1 | contig 27734 bp, 24 predicted proteins | sample TerdegcTABiofilm_FD_59184 | JGI IMG/M metagenome (GOLD analysis project Ga0067045, IMG submission 59184) | Combined Assembly of (Gp0054472, Gp0054536) Wastewater bioreactor microbial communities from Singapore -Terephthalate degrading... | reverse complement strand
GTCGAATCACCGACCAGAATGAGCTGTGCGCCACTGGCCGACCCGCGCGCAGCCGACACAGCGCCGCGCACAACCTCGGCCGGTCCCCGATCTCCACCCATCGCATCTATGGCGATGCGTGGCGGCCTCGTAGTCATACGTCCACTCGAGGGCTAGTCTGCCTTGCGGGTCTTCTGCTTGATGTCCAGAACCTGCCGGCCGTTGTAGAACCCGCATGATGGACATGCATGGTACGGCTGGCGCGGCTTGTGGCAGCGCGGGCACTCTCCCACCACGGGTACGTTCAGCTTGTAATGGGTGCGGCGCAGGCGCGTCCGCATATTCGAATGACGACGTTTTGGTAGGGGCATCTCAACCTCTCGAGTTGGTTTCACGTGTATGGGGAGAGCGATCGACAGAACGCTGCTCCAACAGCTTGGCAAGCGGTGCAAGGCGCTCATCAGGATCGGTGGACCGACAGTTGCAGGGTCCATCGTTGAGATCCTGTCCGCAAGTACGGCAGAGCCCGGCACAGTCGGGCCTGTGCAACGGCTGCAGCGGCAACGCAACCGATAGGGTTTGGCGCAGCAGTTCCGTCAGATCCAGCAGCGGGCCGGCAAACAACCTGCCGGAAGCTAGATTCTCGTCTTCGTCCACGACGAGATCGTGCCGGTGGCCAGGGCCTCCTCCGGTTCTGTGCACCAGAGGATACTGCTCGTCAATGGCGACTTCCAGCAGTTCGTCCATGGCTGCAAGACAACGGCTGCACACAAGGGCGACCCTCGTCGTCGCATGACCCGTAACCAGCAAGGCGCTGCCAGCATTGCTGAACCAGAGCTCGCCTTCGATCGGTGCATTGCACACAAGGTCGCCGTCCACGATGGGCGGCTCGAGGACCTCGCAGTTGCGGCGCACGCCGACGCGCGCGAGTATCTCAGAGAGGTCAAGCTGCATCTCGGGTCCTCAGTCGTCTTCCTCGTCGAGCGCTCGCTCGAGCTCTTCGCGGCCAAGGTGAACGGTATTGCGCGCCTTGTCGAGCACGCCCTCGAGCCTCGTCAGAACGTCGCGGGCATAGTCCTTGGCGCCACGCCGGATACCCGATGCCTCCACCGTCGCATTGTGGACGATCTCGCGGGCTTGCGCATCGGCCATGCGCACGATCTCGCTCTGATCTACCATGCGCGCGGCCTCTTCGCGCGCGTCTACGAGCAGGCGCTCAGCCTGTCCCCTCGCCGACTCTACGATGCGGTCGGCCTCGGCACGAGCCCGGTCGATCTCGGCCTTGGCGCTATCGCGCGCTTCGCTGACGATCTTCTGCGTATCACGCGTCACCTTGCGCGCGCGCTTCATGTCCTCCGGCAGATTGGCTCGGATCTTCAGCACCAGGTGCCCGAATCGCTCGTGATTGAACCCTACCAGGATGTTGCCCGGCAGTCGCTTCGCCTTGTCGGGTAACTCCAGCAGTTCGTTCAGAATGCTGTAGACGTCGATCTGCTCGGCATCCCCCATCTGATAGCGGCCGCTGAGCGGCAAGGGGCGATTGCCAGAGACCGCAGTCTCCGTGCTAGCGTTGCTCGAACTTCTCTCGGAGTCGTTGTCGAACACCGTCGGGAACCAGTCCTTCCACCGACCCGCCCAGCCGGGCGATTTCCTTGACGATACTGGAGCTCAGGAACGAGTAATCCGTCCTTGTCGGCACGAAGACGGTCTCGATGTCCGGAGCCAAACACCTGTTCGTGTGAGCCATCTGGAGCTCATACTCAAAATCCGACACCGCGCGCAAGCCGCGGATAATGGTACCTGCACGGATAGCCACGGCGTAGTCTGCCAGCAGTCCGTCGAACGTCCCGATCGTGACCTCAGGCAGATGCGCGCACGCGAGTCTCAGCATCTCGACGCGCTCATCGCGCGTGAACGTCGGTTCCTTGGCGGCGTTCACAGCAACGGCCACATGTACGACGCGGAAAAGCTTGCAGGCCCGCTCGATGATGTCTACATGCCCATTGGTCACCGGATCGAAGCTACCAGGGACGACAGCCACGCACGTTTCCATGTCCGTTCAGCTTACCGTGGCGAGCTCGAGCGACCTCATGCGGTCGTCCACAGCTCGACGCAATAGATTGTGTTCGGGCGATGTCAGGTTCGGGTCCGACTGGACCAGTTCCACCGCCGCTTTGCGCGTCTCAACCAGCACAGACTCGTCGCGCAACAGATCACCGAAACAGAACTCCGGCAGGCCACTCTGGCGCGTGCCCAGGCACTCGCCTGGCCCACGCAGCCTCAGGTCTTCCTCGGCGATGCGAAAGCCGTCCCGCGTCTCGGTCATGACCTGCATGCGCCGAATGCCGGCCTCGGTCGTAGGGTCAGCGATCAACACACAGTATGACGCATGTGAGCCCCGACCGACACGCCCCCTCAACTGATGGAGTTGCGCCAGCCCGAACCGATCGGCGTTCTCCACCACCATCACGGTCGCATTCGGCACGTCTATGCCCACTTCGATCACCGTAGTGCTAACCAGAACGTCCAGATCGCCGCGTTTGAACGAGGCCATCACCGTCTCTTTGTCCGAAGCAGCCATCTGTCCGTGCAGCAACCCGACACGATAGTTGGGCAGCAAATCCCGTTGAATGTGCTCGGCGCGGGCCGTCGCAGCGGCCGCCTCGATGGTCTCCGACTCCTCCACCAGCGGACAGACGACGTACGCCTGCCTGCCCCTGGCCAGAAGATCGGCCACGCCACGATAGACCGCCCCGGTCTCATCGGGTCGCTTCCAGTAGGTCTTCACCGATCCCCTGCCCGGCGGCATCGTGCGCAGTGCGGTCACGTCAAGGTCGCCGTACAGCGTGAGCGTGAGCGTCCGCGGTATCGGCGTCGCACTCATTACCAGCACATGCGGGGCGACGCCCTTGGACTGAAGCGCCTGACGCTGCAGGACGCCGAACCGGTGTTGCTCGTCAATGATGACGAGCCCCAATGCCGCGAACCGGACCTCATCCTCGATCAGCGCATGGGTGCCTACAACGACGCGCGTCTGGCCAGACTCCAATCGCTGCCGCAAGCCCGCGCGAGCGACGGCCGACAGAGACCCTACCGACAGGTCCACTTCGATCCCCAGCGGCGCCAGCCAATCGCGGAGCACAGCATACTGCTGCTGAGCGAGGATCTCGGTCGGCGCCATCACCGCTGCCTGATAGCCTGCCCGAGCGGCAAGGGCAAGCGCGACGACCGCCACAGCGGTCTTGCCGGAGCCCACGTCGCCGTGCAGCAGGCGGTTCATCTGCCGCCCCGATGCCATGTCGGCAGCAATGTCGCTGATAGCGGAACGCTGATCGTCTGTCGGTTCGAAGGGCAGCGCGTTGGCGATGATCTGCTCGATCTCGTGCTGGTCGCCGCCGATCCTGGGAGCGCCGATTTCGTTCTTGCGCGCCATGCGCCGCTGGGCAAGGCAAGCCTGAAGCACGAAGAACTCCTCGAAGACCAACCGACGCCGGGCCTCGACGGCAGCCTCCATCCTTTCCGGAAGATGGACACTGCGATAGGCTGAGACCGCCTCCTGAAGGTTGTACCGGCGGCGCAGCTCGATCGGCAGAGGATCCTGGATCAGACCGGCATGGCTCTCCAGCGCTGAGGCGACCATCATCCGCATCCACTTCTGGGTCAGTCCCTCTGAGATCGGGTAGATGGGCACGATCCGACCGGCCGACAGCGCCTCCTCTTCCTCACCGACCTCCTCCCACTCTGGATGCTCGATACTGACGAGGCCGGATCCGGTGAAGCGCACCGTCCCGTAGACAACGATCGACCGTTCGCGGGTCATGATCTCATGAAACCGGCGAAGCAGATACGGCTGGTTGAAGAAGGCCAACTCCGCAGCCGCCGTCCGGTCCCTGATAATCACGCGCGTGATCCGCAATCGCCTTTTCGGCGTGCTGATGTTCTCTGCGCTCAGCACGCGGCCGCGAACGACTGCGGCCTCCCCAACCACAAGCGACGCTATGGACCTGACGTGACTCCGGTCCTCGTACCGCCGCGGGATGTGACGCAGGAGATCGCCAACGGTTCGTACGCCGATCTTGAGCAGCCGCTCCGCAGCTCGCGGGCCTGCGCCCCTGATGACTTTGATGGGATCGTCGAGTGATGGCATGACGGACGTAGCTCGCACAGCGCCAGGCTCGCCCGGGCCGGACGATCATCGCCCCATGCCTAGACGAAGGTGCACCGTATTGCGGGCGAGTATATCTGCCTCCCGATGGCTTGTCAACGTGCGATCCGATGCCTTAGATCAGGCATTCGAAAAAACGGGACGGCGTCTGCCGCCGTCCGCAATCGGCATCAGAATACCTCGCTCGACAGCGTGATGTCAAACGCAGGCCACGCACGGAATGCGCGACAAAGCTGTACCTATCGGGGTATACTCGGAGTGTCCTGCCGGCTTGCCGGCACCGCACAACCCCTATGTCCAACGACATTCCGAACGACGAACTGACCCCGACCGAAGAACTAGAACCGCAAGGTTTGCTGCAGGTAGCCATCGAGGATGAACTCCGCCGATCCTACCTTGGCTACGCCGTATCCACCCTCATTGCTCGCGCCCTGCCCGATGCTCGCGACGGCCTGAAGCCCGTCCAGCGGCGCATCCTCATGGCGATGCACGACCTGAACCTGACGCCGGGTTCGCAGCATCGCAAGTCGGCGAAGATATGCGGCGATACGTCGGGCAACTACCATCCGCACGGTGAAGGGGTCATCTACCCCACAATGGTGCGCATGGCGCAGGATTTCAGCCTGCGCTACCCGCTCGTTGACGGTCAGGGCAACTTCGGCAGCATAGATGGCGACCCGCCGGCGGCGATGCGCTACACAGAAGCCCGGATGGCGGTCTTCGCCACGGAGATGCTCGCTGACCTCGACCGCGACACGGTCGAGTGGATGCCGAACTACGATCAGACTCGCGACGAGCCCACGGTGCTTCCGGCTCGATTCCCGAATCTGCTCTGCAACGGCAGCGAGGGCATCGCCGTCGGCATGACCACGAAGATCCCGCCCCACAATCTGCGTGAAGTATGCGACGCGTGTATCTACGCCGTGGACAACCCCGATGCCACAGTGACCGATCTGCTGCAGTTCATCAAGGGCCCCGATTTCCCCACAGCAGGCATCATTCTGGGCAAGCGAGGCATTCAGGAAGCCTACGAGACGGGACGCGGTCGGGTCATCGTTCAGGCCAACGTGCAGATCGAACCGATGGACGGCGGCAGAAACGCGATCGTCATCACGGAGCTGCCCTATCAGGTTAACAAAGAGACGCTCCAGCGCGATATCGCGGACCTTGTAAAGCAGCGCAAAGTAGACGGCATCACCGACATTCAGGACTTCACGGATCGTCACGGCATTCGCGTCGTGATTACCGTGCGCCGCGACAAAGCTCCGCGCCAGGTGCTGAACTACCTGCTGAAGCACACCGCGCTGCGGACGACGTTCGGAGTGATCCTCCTGGCGCTCGTGGACAAGCAGCCGCGTCTGCTGACCTTGCCGCAGCTTATCCAGATCTACCTGACACACCGGCGCGAAATCGTCGTGCGGCGCACGCTCTACGAACTCGGTCGCGCCAAGGCCCGCGCCCATATCCTCGAAGGCCTGCAGATCGCGCTCGATGCCATTGACGAGATCATTCGCATCATTCGCGCCTCTGCCGATGATCCAAGCGCCAGAAACGCGCTCATGGAACGCTTCGGCCTTACGCAGCTTCAGGCAACGGCAATCCTCGAGATGCAGCTTCGCCAACTGAACCGACTGAACCGCAACCGGATCGAAGAAGAGTACAGGTCCAAGCTGAAGGAGATCGCCAGCTACGAAGATATCCTGACTCATCCTGAACGGGTCAACGCGATCATCAAAGCTGAGCTCAAGACGCTCCGCGACAAACATGGCGATGACCGCCGGACGCGCATCCTCGCCACCGAACCGGACGAGATCGGCGAGGAGGATCTGATACCCGAGGAGGACATGCTCGTCACGGTCACTCGAGACGGCTATGTCAAGCGTGTCCCCATGGACGCATATCGGACCCAGCGTCGGGGTGGGCGAGGCATCATCGGGGCAGCCACGAAGACCGAAGATCGGATCGAGCATCTGTTCGTCGCCAACACCCACGACTACATCCTGTTCTTCACCAACCGTGGGAGGGTCTACAAGCTCAAAGCCTACGAAGTGCCGCAGACGTCGCGCACCGCGATGGGTACCGCCATCGTTAACCTGATCAACATCGAGCCGGGAGACGTCGTAACCGCGACGATGCCGGTAAAGGACCTCCAGTCGGCGACGGGCTACGTTCTGATGGCGACGCGCAACGGCGAGGTCAAGCGCGTGGACGTGCGGGAGTTTGCCAATCTGCGCGCCAATGGCCTCATCTGCTTCGACCTCGAACCGGATGATGAGCTGCGCTGGGTGATGTTCACAGACGGCAACCGAGAGTGCATCATGGTGACCCGCGGCGGCAAATCCATCCGGTTCAAGGAAGCAGACGTGCCGGTGCGTGGTCGGCCCGCAGGCGGAGTTCGCGGCATAGAGATGCGCGACGAGAATCGTGTGCTCCGCGATCAGGTTGTAGCGGTTGATCTCGTGGATGATTCCAAGCAGCTTCTTGTCGTGGGAGAACGAGGCGTGGGCAAGCGTTCTGAGCTCAGGCTGTATAGAGTGCAGTCACGTGGCGGCCGCGGCCTCATCACCATGGACATTACTGAGAAGACGGGGCCGGTGGTCGCTGCCGCCGTTGTAGACGCCGACGACCGCCTCATGATCATCACGGTCAACGGCATCACGATCCGCATGCCTGTGGCAGGCATCAGATCGGCGGGCCGGAGCACTCAGGGCGTCCGGCTGATCAATCTGGAACCGGGCGACTCGGTGGCGACGATCGAACGAATCCGCACCGCTGAGGATGAAGGCGCGGCCAACGAGCAGAGCCCGTCGGAAGCCGCGCCCCCGGTTGAATGATCTGAGGGGTTAGGACCTCAGGCCTGCGTGTCCTCCGTCCATCCTGACTTCCGGTGCGTGCCATCGCAGAACGGCTTCTCGGCGGATCGCCCGCAACGACACAGCGCGATCTTGGTCGTCTTGACCTCGATGGGCTGTTCGTCGGCATCCAACAGCTCGACGGCTCCGGTCACCAGATAGGGTCCGTCTTTCAGCACTTCGATCTTCGGCGTTTCCATGCAGTACCTCCGTTAGTTGCAGCCAACCGGATTATCGGGCAGCTCCGACCTTGATGTGCCTGAAACGGGCGGGCGCGGCGCCGTGCGTCATCTGCGCAATCTGCATGGGATCTCCCTTTCCGCAGTTCAGCACCCCATCCTGCACCCAGAACCGCGCGTCGCATATGGCGTCGCAACTGCCCCAGAAGTCCGTGGTCATGCTCTGATACGTTACGTTCTTGAGCATGCCAACGATCCGGCCTTTCTTGATCTCCCAGAATGCGTCGCCTCCGAACTGGAAGTTGCAGCGCATCTGGTCTATCGAGAATGACCCTCGCCCCTCAATGAAGATGCCGTCATCGGTGTCGGAGATCAGCTCCTCCAGCGTGAGGGGCTCCTTGCCGGGCATCAGCGAGAGATTGGGTATCCGAACGATCGGAATGCTGCCCCAGTGATCCGCTCGACACCCCCCGGTGCTCCTCTCCAGCCCGATGTGGCCCGCGACCTCGCGTCCTGTGCTGTATCCAACAAAGAGCCCGTCCTCGACAATGTGCCAGCGCTGGGCAGTTACGCCGTCGTCATCGAACCCCTGCGTGGCCAAACCGGCTTCCAGGGTGTTGTCGGCGACGAAGCTCACCAGATCTGAACCGTACTTCAAGTTCCTGAGCTTGTCCGGCGTGGCAAAGCTGCGGCCCGCGAGCGACTCCTCATAGCCGAGCGCACGGTCGAGCTCGGTGGCATGGCCGACCGACTCATGGATCGTCAGGGAGAGGTTCTGGGGGTCCAGAATGAGGTCCTTGTAGCCTACAGGGCACTCGGGGGCGTTCAGGTGCATGACGGCTTGCTCTGCAACACGCTCCGTGTTGGCCAGGAGGTCCTCAGCGTTGATGTTCTCGTAGCCTCGTGTCAGGGGTGGAGGCATGTAGGAACGGGAGCGCGCATCGCCATCGCCAACGGCCGTCGCCTGATAGCCCGCGGCGGTTGTGACGACCTCGCTGGAGAGGTCCGATCCGTCGGTGCTCAGGAACAGACGCTCATCCTTGCGGAGGGTCATGAACGCCTGCGCCTTGCGCACGCTCTTGTTGTTCAGAAGTCGCGCGTTGATCGTGAGGAGCAGAGCGGCCTTGTCGCCGATGGACACGCTGAAGGGATCTACCTCGCACGGGGAGCGGAATGTCAGCGTCCGGGCTGGTTCCGGCACCAGACGGACCTTTTCGCGCATCGCTGCCGCCGATGCGCGAGCTATGGCGACGGCTTCGGCCGCAACGCGCTGGACTTCCTCTCGCGTCAGGTTGCCAGTCCCGGCAAAGCCCCATGCGCCATCAACGAGCACGCGCACGCCGAGCCCGTAGTCGTCCGTGTCCGCGATGCCGCTCAGACGATTGTCCTCGGCAGAGAGGTTCTGACGCCGGTATCGCACCAACCGAACGTCCGCATACTCCGCTCCGCGCAGAACGGCCGTGTCGAGCGCCATCGCAGCTAGTTGCCTCATGTCATGCTCCTTCTCACTATGTCACTGCCAGCATGATTCCACACGTGCTGACCGTAGTCCTGTCGCGAACCGCATCGTGTCCATGCGTTTCTGCATTCTCGCCTGCGCCGGCTATGCCCACAGGTCGGTCGCGCTGCGGACCGCCCCGAGAGCCATGCGGTAGATCCTGCGCTGCGGGGCTGGCATAGGAAGGCTCTCGACCTCATACCATGGCAGCCACGCCAGCTCTGCGCAATCGACCGGACGTCCCTGCTCGCTCTCAGTCATGCACCGCACCGCGTGCAGCTTGATGGCATAGCGAGTGACCGCATGAGAAACGGTCCCAAGGGTCCCGACGGGATGGGAGCGGACGTCGGCCACTTCCAGCGCAGCGCGAACAGCGCACGCATGAAGTTCCTCCTGAGGCCCCAACTCGCGCCATGGAAACTCCCAGAGCCCCGCCCAGACGCCTCCGGGCAGGCGGCGCACCACGAGAACGCGATCGTCGCAATCTACGACTGCCGAGACCCTCACCAACCGCTCCGATCTCTGGGCCCCGGACGACGCACCGTACCGAAGCTGCGTCCCTGTGCTTCGGGCCCGGCACCATTCTGCGACCGGGCAAGCGGCACAGTCGGCCTTCGCTGCCGTGCACACTCGCGCTCCAAGCTCGAACAGCGCCTGAACATAGTCGGAGGCCGCGTCGGCGGGCATCATCACTCGGCTGATAGCCTTCAGATCGGCGTCCCGCGCATCGGCAGCGAGGATGCGGCGGAGGACCCTGCGGGCATTGGCGTCCAGCGCAACAGCGGGTTCGTTGAACGCGATGGCGGCAATCGCGCCGGCGGTATACGCACCGATCCCCGGCAACCGGCTGAGGATAGCCGGATCTCGCGGGAGCACACCGTCATGTCTGGCTGCCACGATGCGTGCCGCCTCATGCAGCCGTCGAGCTCGACCGTAGTACCCGAGTCCTTCCCAGAGGCGCAGGACCTCGTCGAGTTCAGCGGCGGCGAGCGCTTTCAGCGTCGGGAAACGCTCCATCCAGCGCCGGTAATAGGGCTCCACGGTCCGGACCTGTGTCTGCTGCAGCATGATCTCGGACACCCATACCCTGTACGGGTCTGCCCTATCATGACGCCATGGCAGGTCGCGGTGCGTATGGCGAAACCAGCGCACGAGCGCCAGGCCCATCGCCTGCGCATCCGGATGGGGCCGCGCATCATCTTCGGTCCGGGACACCTGTCTCATTGACCTACGACATCCATCTTGCCGCCGGTCTCAGGAGCGCAGTGATCCTGCTCGCCGTTGACATGGCTGAGGGTCGCCGGTATACTACAGCCTGCTCCGGGGTGTAGCTCAGTTTGGTAGAGTGCCTGGATGGGGGCCAGGAGGCCAGCGGTTCAAGTCCGCTCACCCCGATGGAGAAGTGAGGCGCGGCGTGTGCCGCGCCCTTTCTCATTGGTCTGGTTCGTCCTCGGCGTCGGCTTCCACCGTGCCGCCGACACCGGCCTCGGTAGATACGGCCGCCTGGTCGGCCACCGTGATGGTCGGTAGCTTCGCCCCTGTGAGCAGCTTGTTGATCGCAGGCAGTTCGCGTTCCCGCAGGTTCCTTGCCTCCCTCGCTATCGTGTCGGCGGTTCTCATCAGCTCGGTCATTTCCGCCCGCAGCTGCTTCGACGGCGCTTCGGGCATGGATTCGAGCGTCATGTAGAACTGAGACAGGCGCGCGGCGACGCTGGCTGTCGCACGTCCCTGGAGTTGGATGACCTCCCCGGTCGGTCCCAGCGTCTCCGTAGCCGGTCCAGTTGCCGCCGGCTCGCCGCCGCGCAACTGCGCTCGAGCTTGGCGCGTTCGGCCCTGAAGCGCCGCCAGGCGCTCGGCGATCGACTTTGGCGCCGCCTTCATGGCATCATCCTGAATGGCCTTGGTGACCGCAGTCTCAAGGCCCTCAAGCCATCGCTCGTGCCTCTGAAGCTCCATCGCTCGTGCCATCAGACCTTCTGTCAGGACAGAGAGTTCCCCTTGCTGGCGCAATGACAGCGTGACGCGCGGGTCCTGCTCGACGTCGATAGACCGGGTTTGCGTCTCGTCGCCCATCCGCAGGCGCACAATGTAGCGTCCCGGCAGGACGCGCGGCCCCATGGCAGTCACGCGTCCCCTTGATGCAGACTGGCCGGCCTGTGCCTGGCGACCAGCCGTTGCGGCACGCCCTGAACTCTGCGGACCTGTCGACGCGCGAGATGGGGCGGCTCCCGTCTGCGCCGTGCCTGACGCTCCGGGCGGATCGCGGCGGAAGTCCCAGGTCGTGCTGTTCATTCCTGCGCTTGCGAGCAGCAGGCGACGCGACCGAAGCACCCTTCCTTTCTGGTCCTCGATCGTTAGTGTCAACGGCTGATCAGCGCTCGGTTCTGACGCGAGCCAGTAGCGAATGGTCGCGCCGGTCGGCGCCCCCGGGGTCACATAGACCCGGTTGCCCTGGAGGGAGCTCATGCCGCCGCTTGCGCGGTACATGACAGCTTTGCGCGGCTGGAGCAACGCGATCTTGCCCTTCAGAGAGCCGGATGCGACGGCGACCAGATGCGAGATGTCGTCCAGGATGTATATGCCGCGCGCGTGCGTGGCCACAATGAGGTCGTTCTCGCGAGGATGCACGACCACTTCGTCCACTCGCAGCGGCGGGAGCGGCTTGCCCATCAGCGTCCACGTCGCACCCCGATCCATGGATACGTACAGCCCGCGGTCGGTGCCCGCGAACAGCAGATTCTCGCACTGTGGATGATCGCGCACAACGTTGATCGTCGAGCCGTGCGGGATGCCCCTGGCAATCGGGCGCCAGGTGACGCCAAAGTCCTCGCTCACAAATGCATACGGGGTGTAGTCATCGGCGCGATGGCCATCGAATGTGGCGTAGACGCGTCCGGCGGCGTGCGGAGACGCGTGGACTCGCGAAACATAGGTGCACTTCGGTACGCCGGGGACGTTCGGCGCCACATTGGTCCACGTCTTGCCGTCGTCTTGCGACACCTGCAGGTTGCCATCATCGGTACCGACGTACAGCACGCCCTCACGGACCGGCGACTCGGTCAGCGTGACGATCTGCCCGTAATCTGAGCCGAGATCGGGGAAGGGATAGTTGCGCCCACGCTTGGCGCCCATCAGCACGAATGTGCTCGTGTCGGGATTGGTCGAGAGGTCCTCTGTTCGCCGCCATGTGTCGCCACGGTCCGTGCTGATGAACAGCCGGTTGCCGCCCAGCAGCACTTTGCGCGGGTTGTGCGGCGACAGCATGAACGGCGTGCACCAGTCCCAGCGATAGCGCGGCTCTCCGGCGGGAGGCCGAGGCGTGATTGACTTGCTCGCGCCGGTGGCCAGGTGGACACGTCGGATGGCGCCGTTCTGAGACTCGCTGTAGACGGTGTTGGGATCCGAGGGATCTATGGCGCAGTAGAAGCCATCGCCGCCGCCGATGTTCTGCCAGTCGGTATGCCGCGGCCCGCCTGAGCCCATTCGGCTCGACGGCCCCAACCATGATCCGTTATCCTGCAGTCCGCCCGCGACGCTGTAGGGCCGCTGCATGTCGAAGGCGACGTGATAGAACTGGGCCAGCGGGATCGTGTTGACGTGGTCCCAGGTCTGGCCGCGATCATGCGACCACTGAAGGCCGCCGTCGCACCCCACCAGCATGTGCTTCGAGTTGGCGGGGTTGATCCATATGGCATGGATGTCGGCGTGCAACCGGGCTCCGCTCTCGGTGCCAAAGGTCTTTCCACCATCCTTCGATCGCATGAACGATACGCCGGCGAGCCAGATGAACTGGTCGTCGTTGGGGTCAACGCGTATCTTGCTGAAGTACATGGGCCGCGGGTTCGTGGCAGACTGCCGCGTCCAGTTGTCGCCGCCGTCGTCCGACCGGAAGACGCCGCCCCCCTGAGCCTCTACCACGGCATAGACGATACGGGGATCGCGCCTGTAGACATCGAGGCCGATGCGCCCCTTGTCGCCGGCAGGCAGTCCCTTCTCCAGCCGTGTCCAGGTCGCGCCGCCGTCCGCAGTTCGATAGATGCCGCTCCCGGGACCGCCGCCGTGGAATCCCCATGCGGCACGGCGCCGCTGGTACATCGCAGCCCACAGCATGTCGGGGTTTTGCGGGTTGATCACCACATCGGTACAGCCCGTGTCGCTGTTGACCTGCAACACCGCCTTCCAGGTCTTGCCCCCGTCGGTGGTCTTGTAGAGACCGCGCTCTTGGTTGGGACCCCAGAGATGGCCCAGCGCCGCAACGTAGACAACGTCCGGATCACGGGGGTCTATGACGATGCGGGCGATGTGGAGGGTGTCTGCCAGCCCCATGTGCTGCCACGTCGCGCCTCCATCGGCGCTCTTGAACACGCCGCAGCCCCACGAGGAGCTCTGCCGGTTGTTCGGTTCACCGGTACCCACCCAGACAACGTCCGGGTTCTTCTGGCTCACCGCGACGGCGCCGATCGTCTGGCAAGGCTGCTCGTCGAATACAGGTCGGAAGGTCGTGCCATGGTTGGAGGTCTTCCATAACCCGGCTGTGGCGGTGGCGACGTAGGCCGTCGCCGGGTCGCTCTCGACGACCGCCACATCGTCTATTCGGCCACCCATCACGGCCGGACCGATCGACCGCCACTGGAGGTTCTCCAGGAGCTGCTGCCCGCCCGAAGTCTGGCCAAACGATGCCGATCCAAGAAGGGCCAGGCCGATCATCACCAGGTATACTCGCATGCGGTTCTCCACTGGATGGAGCGCACTCGCATTGTATAGGGCGAGGGCGCTCTGGTATAATCTCGTCGCTCGGGTCGTTAGCTCAGTTGGTAGAGCAGCTGACTCTTAATCAGCGGGCCAAAGGTTCGAGTCCTTTACGACCCACAAGGGCCGTCGCGCAGAGCGACGGCCCATTTGCCATCTAACCGTCCGAACCAAGGCGCCCTACTGCCCCGCCTTCGACTTGGTGAACATCTCGAGCCTCTTTCGCATGAGCTCTTTGTTGCGCGCCGGAATGTCGGGATTGGCGTCGCCGATCGGGATCGCCTTGGTCTGGATCTCGATGGCTTTGTCCACGTTGCCCAGCTTGAAATGCGCGTAGGCCAGCGCGGTGAGGATATTGGCGTCGTTGTGTTTGGTCAGGTCAGCGGCGCGCTGGGACAGATCCAGCGCAAGCCGGTAGTCGGGCGACTTGAGGCCCGGCGTCTCATCCAGCAGCGATCGCGCCATGAGCCATAGCAGACCCGACTGGTCCTTGAGCTCGCCATTGAGAAGCTCGCGACCGAAGGCATACGCCGCCGGCTCATCGAACTTGAGCAGCAAGCTGAACCGGACCAGCACCATGCGCCGCCCGTACTCCGGATAGGCTTTCCCGATCCGATCGAGTTCGGCAACGGCCTCCTTATACCGGCCGGCCTCTGCCAGCGCGTTGAACTTCTGAAACAGCTTGTACTCGCGCTCCTCTTGCTCCTTATCCTTGAGCCACTCAGCCCTGTACTCGGCGAAGTTGTACTTGCCGGTCAGTATCTGACCAAGGAAGTATTCCAGCATCATCGTGTGGCCGATCCACTGGATCTTGCCATCTCGACCGATCACGAACGAGACCGGCACGCCGCGTTCGCCGCTTGCCTCGAGCCACGTCTTGGCCATCGTGCCCTGCGCGTTGTCCACGCCGACGGGGTACGGCATCTGGTCTCCCATCTGCTTGACGAACGCCGCAACGGTGGCGTAGTGAGCGTTGTTCGGGCCAGCGTCCTTCTCGAACACGGCAATGGCCGTCACGCTCACTTTGCCGGCATTGGTTCGGGCGATCTTGGCCAGTGACGGGTATGTCTGCTTGGATGGGTTCGACCATGAGCTGAAGAACGCCACAACCTGAAGCTTCTTCGCGGCGGANGCTCCTGCAGGAGGCGGTTTGATCCACTTGCCAACTTTGATCGGAGGCGCNGGATCGCCCGGCTTGAGACTGATAGCCCATGCAGCATCCGCTGACGCGAGCAGGCACAGAACGGCCACAACCTGAAGGCGACGCGATCTCATGCTCATCTCCACTCCCGTATCATGCTAAGCACAAACACGATCGTGCAGATTATAGCATGCACCCATCACGGGGGCTCGGGCTCGGGGCACCGCTCAGAATCAGCAAGGCCGCAGGTCGATGCCTGCGGCCTTGTGTTGCTGGTGCCGAGGACGGGACTTGAACCCGTATGCCTTGCGGCACACGCCCCTCAAACGTGCGCGTCTGCCAATTCCGCCACCTCGGCGAGAGGGGAGATAGCGCCACGGAGACTCGAACTCCGGCTAACGGGCTGAAAACCCGCCGTCCTAACCGCTAGACGATGGCGCCAGGAACCGGGGCATTATAGCCTTCGGGACAGCGCAGAGTCAATATGAGGTCACTTCACGCGACGAGCGCCGCGGAACCGTTCGCTATAGTAGCCTGAGTTCAGCGAGTCCACCCGTACACGTCCTCGCGCCGATGACGCATGGACGAACTTCCCGTCACCGACGTAGATACCGACGTGTGAAATGCCCCTGCGAGTGGTGCTGAAGAAGACCAGATCCCCCGGCTTCATCGAGCTCTTGGAGACCACCTTGCCCGTCGAATACTGGGCGCGCGAGCTGTGCGGCAACTCCACGCCGCGCTGAGCATACACGTAGCGGGTAAACCCCGAGCAGTCGAAGCCGCCGCGCGCTGAGCCCCCATAGCGGTAACGCGTGCCTCGATAGGCATAGGCGGTGCGTACCACATCGCTCCCTGCCTTGGGAGCCTCAGGCTCCGGGCGGCTGTGCCGCGTGAACCTGCGTGAGCTAGCTCGTCCGGAGGTGCGCGAGGAGGACGATGCTGAGCGTGTCGATGTCTGTGATGATGCCGTTCTCCTGCGTGACGAACCCGACGCGACACGACGCGGCGTGTCGGCCTCGCGGGCGGCCAGCGCCTTCGAAGGCGTCAGACCGGTCCTCGACCGCTCGGCCACGAAATCTGCTCGGACCCACCCAAGAGGCCCGTCCACGACACGGACCTTCACCCACTCACCGGACTTCGACACCACCTTGACCGGCGTCGCGTCATCCATCAAGAGGAGGCGCTCGGCGCTGGTAGTCGGCGTCTTTCGAAGCGCGACGCGGTCACCCTTGATGCATCGCAGGGCGCCGGCAACCGTTACTGTCGGNTTNGACTTCGCTGCGGNCGGCTGGGGAGCAGCGGCACCTTGGGAAGCCCGGGCGGCNGCTGCCACGCCGATCTGAACTCCCGCCAACTGGACGAANTCCGCCTTGACCCACGCGTTTGAGTGGGCAGCCGTCTTCACCTGAAGCCACTCGCCCTGTCTGGCAGTGACTGTCAGGCGGGCGCCATCGTCAAGGAGGGCCAGACGCTGGGCCTCCGTGGATGGACTGATTCGAATAGAAACCCGGTTGCCGATGATCTTCCCAGGAGCCGACATCGTGGCAGGTACCACGGTCGGCTTGGGCGGATCCGGGATGACAAGCTTGCGGCCATCCACCAGAACCGCCTCGATGTCGATTCCATTGGCGGCGGCGATGGCCTTCTTCGAGACGCCATACTGCCGTGCGAGACCGTCGAGGGTCGTGGAGGGTCCCACCGTAACGGTGCGTGAGGCTTCGGCGCCCACGGCGCCGACCATACATACTGCACTCAGTGTTGCCGCGACGCTTATGCGCGCCCAGCGAAGAGCTTGGGAAAACACCCTATCCCATTCCTTCCGTGGCGTTGCGTCGGCACATCCTGCGGTGTATTGTGTGCCTTGCCAGCCGGCTTCTTGACGAAAGTCCGGTATGCGGCGAGTCTAGCCGACGGATTGCCGCCGTGTCAACCCCAACATGCACGCAAGTGCACGAGGACGCGAGCCCACGACTCTGACGGGTCGGCCAATCGTGCGCTCGAGATCCGCCACCGAAACATCATCGAGGAACAACTCGCCGTCCTTTAGGCAGATGTCCGGCACGAACACCTCGCCTGGGCCGTTATCTCTGCCGAGTGCACCGGCAATGTCAGCTCCGGTGAGAAGCCCTGCGACACTGATGGTCCCGCCGAACCAGTCGTTGCGCACGACGAGAGGGCGCAGATGGATGCCGTTAACGGAGTTGAACCGATCGCACATGGCGGCTAGTGGCCCGGCTGCGAGCTCGCCCGTCACCACATGACCGACCCGAGGAATGGGAGCGTTGGAGGGCAACGTGCGGCACACTGCCGCGAGATCGTCAAGGAACAGCCGCGTCGTCCCGACACCGTCCTCGAGTTGCGGGAAGCCTTCGTAGTGTCGCGAGCCCGGGATCGGCCTTCCTGCCAGGTAGTACCACTCGTCGGACAGCCACACGAATCGAGTGCCCAGCGTATCGCTAAGGCGCCCATGCCATCGGCGCGCCTCGCGGATCAGGCCGATGGCATAGGAACGGTCCGGCGGCCGCAGCTCGGCCAACCGGTCTCGATAGCGCGTCAGCCCGACCGGTACGACGGCAACCGAAAGGACGCCCGTGCGTCTACCTGTTTGCCGAGGATGCAGGCTGGCGAGATCGTGGATCGTTCGATCAAGCGCTCCGTCGTCGTTTATCCCGGGACACAGCACGATCTGAGCATGAACATCCGTTCCGCGTTCGGTCAGCCATTGCAGTCTCGGCATGATCGGGGCGCTGTCTCGACGCCCAAGGAGACGCCCGCGGAGATCCGGATCCGTCGCATGAACGGAAACATACAGAGGACTGAGACGCTGCTCGACGATCCGATCGAACTCCGCGTCGGACATGTTGGTGAGCGTGATGTAGTTGCCGTGGACAAACGATAGGCGGTAATCGTCATCCATGAGGTAGAGCGAACGGCGCATCTTGCGCGGCATCTGGTGGATGAAGCAGAAGACGCACCGATTGTTACAGGTGTGAATCCCATCACCCAAGAGGTCGGCGAACTCGATGCCTGTCGGGCCATCGCCGGCGAACGGAAGCCGAACGGTGCGCTCGTCGTCGCCGCGGCGTATCGTGATGCGCGGCCTCGCCGTCGCGGCATGGTATCGAAATGCGAGCTCATCGGGCACAGGCGCTCCATCCACGGAGAGGACGATGTCACCCGGCTCGATGCCGGCGGCGTGAGCCGGACTGTCCGCGTCGACCTGTGCAACGACCAGACCGACCGACCGGGCTCTAGCCGCCATCCGGAACCTGCGTCTGCTCGGGCGCCGCGCCTGCGTCGCGAGCGCACAGGAGCCCGTATATCACTCCATCCACGAGAGCGTGCCAGCTCGCCTCGATCATGTTCGTCGAGACCCCGACAGTAGACCATGAGCGATCCTCGGTTCGTGAGTCGATGATCGTTCGAACGCGGGCAGCCGTCCCCTCACGGACATTCACCACGCGGACCTTGAAGTCGGTCAGCCGTATGCCCGCGAGGTCAGGATAGAACCGGTTCAGCGCCTTCCGCAGGGCCTGATCCAGGGCATGCACCGGACCGTCCCCTTCCGCCACGGTGAGCCGCTCAACCCCATTTACGCGCAGCTTCACGGTCGCCTCGGTGGTCGGGGCGTCGCTTCCTCGCTTCTCGACGATGACTCGAAAACCCAGCACCTCGAACGGATAGCGAAGCTCACCGTTGGCATCGAGCATGAGCAGCTCGAACGATGCCTCGGCCCCCTCAAACGCATAGCCTTCACGTTCCAGCTCGGCCACGCGCTTGAGCAGATGCCGCGCCTCGGCTGACCTCTTGTCGAGATGCATGGCACGCAGCGCCGCCTTGCTGGCCACGGTCGCGCCGCCCGACAGCTCCGAGACCAGCAACCTGCGCGAGTTGCCCACACTCTCAGGATCAACGTGCTCATACGTCGAGCGGTGTTTCGTCACCGCGTCCACGTGCATGCCGGCCTTGTGGGCGAAGGCGCTCCGGCCAACATACGCCTGCCGAGCGTTGTGCGGGACGTTCGCCACCTCATCCACAAACTGCGACAGCGTCGTGAGGTGCGCCAATGCGCCGTCATGCAGCACGTCGCAGCCGAGCTTGAGCGCAAGGCCCGGGATCACGGCGCACAGATTGGCATTGCCGCACCGCTCGCCGTAGCCGTTGATGGTCCCCTGAACGTGGTCCGCGCCAGCTTCGACGGCGACAATCGAGTTCGCCACGCCGCAGCCAGAGTCGTCGTGTGCATGGATGCCGATGGTCACCGACACGGTTTCGCGTGCAGCGCGAACACCGGCTGCAATGTCGTTCGGCAGCGTTCCGCCATTGGTGTCGCACAGCACTACCACAGAAGCGCCGCCATCCTGCGCCGCGCGCAAGCATCGCAGGGCATAGTCCGGGTTGGCCCGATAGCCGTCGAAGAAGTGCTCGGCGTCGAATATCACCTCTTCGACATGCTGCTTCAGAAAAGCCACGGAGTCCGCGATCATCGCCAGATTCTCGGCAAGGCTCACCTTGAGCGCGTGGGTGACATGGAAATCCCACGTCTTGCCGAAGATCGCGATCACCCGTGCGCCGGACCGGACGAGGTCGAGGAGTACGGCGTCGTCCTCGGATTTGACGTGAGCTCGGCGCGTCGAGCCGAACGCTGTCAGCGCAGCATGCCGCAACGGGATTCGGCGCATCGCCTCGAAGAACTCCACGTCCTTGGCATTGGAGCCGGGCCAGCCGCCCTCGATGTAGTCCACGCCGAACTCGTCGAGCCGGCGGGCAATGCGGATCTTGTCGGCAACCGAAAAGCTGATGCCTTCGGACTGGGCGCCGTCACGCAGCGTCGTGTCGAACACGCGAATGCGCCGTCCTTGCATGGGCAAGGACGCTGGGCGACGCGCGTCAGGATCGACCGATGCTCGTTGGGGCGTCATAGAGCCGCATCTCCCCGTTCGCCGGTGCGGATGCGGATCGCGTCCTCGACCGTAGCCACAAAGACCTTGCCGTCGCCGATCTCGCCTGTCCTGGCGGCCTCGATGATGACATCCGCAACCTCCTCGGCCCTGTCATCGGGGACTACAAACTCCAGCTTCACTTTGGGCAGGAGGTTGACGATATAGGTATTTCCACGATACTTCTCGGTCCGTCCCCGCTGGCGACCGTAGCCGCGCACATCCGTCACTGTCATGCCGGTCACGCCGATGGCCGACAGCGCCTCTTTGACATCGTCTATCTTGGTCGGTCTGATGACGCACTCGATCTTCTTCATGGGATGAGACCCTTACTATGTTCGTCGCGATTGTGCCTGCCCAGGTAGAACCGGATTCTGGTCCGAGCTTCGTCGGGCCAGTCCAAACGCAGCAAGCGCAGGTAGGGCTTGAACCCCAGAGACTCCCAGAACGCTATCGCGTCGGGGTTCCGCTCTGCCGCCAATAACTCGACGGCATTCACTTCCTCTGATCGCAGCCAGGCCAGCGCTCGCTCAACCAGGGCCCGACCCGCCCCCCTTCTCCGATAGCGCTCAGCAACGCACAGATCCGAGATGAACCCGTACCGTCCCGCCGGGTAGATCGGAGGCCGAATCTGCGTCTCGGCCAGCACATAGCCGATGACTGCGCCGCCCAGATCCGCCACGAAGATGCGGGAGCATGCCGATTTCTGCATTCGCCGAGCATGACGCGCGAACTCCGCTTCGGCATCCGCGACGAACCGGAACCGTTCGTCCAGGCCGGCATGCACATCCATCATCTCCCGCCAGAGAGACACGATCGCGCTCAGGTCTCCCCGACGTGTCTCGCGTATGACGAAGGTAGGATTCACTGCAACCGCGCAGTTCCGCCGAGTGCGTCGGCTGCAATACAGATGTGCCCCATGTCAGCGCTCTCGGCGGGTTCGCGCTGTCTAGCGGGATTCGACCTGATGCAGCGCATCGGTCGACCCGGCAGGGGCATCGTCGGCATGATCGGGCATTCGGTCGGTGCGCGCGATGAACGTCTCCAACTGCCTGAGATCGACGAAGTTGGAGCCGGCGGCATTGCGTAACTCGCGCGCCGTCATTTCTGGCAACGCCACCACGACCACACGCTTGCCGCGCGCCCTCAACACCTCAACCATCCTCTCGAAGTCGCCGTCCCCGCTCATCAAGACGCACGTGTCGTAGCGGCTGAGAGTGTTGAACATGTCTATCACTATTTCGATGTCAAGGTTGGCCTTCTCGATGGTCTCGCCGGTCGCGTCGTCCATGACCTGCTTGATGCTCTTGGCCCGCACGGTGTAGCCCGCGTGGTTCAGGTACTCGCGAAAGGCGCTGTCGCGGCCTCGCGGCTGCGGATCGGCGCCGGTGAAGTAATAGGCTTCACTGAGCTCATGGTCCGCTTGCCACGCGAAGTGATTCAGCACCTTGCGATAGTCTATGAACCACCCCAAGCGCTTCTGCGCATAGTACATGTTGGCGCCATCAACGAAGACCGAGACCCTCTCCATGCTCACGTCCTATCCGGCGCGATGCGGGGCAGCCACGGCGGTCTGGCAGCCTCATGGCGCGCGATCGCGTCTTCATGCTGGAGAGCGAGCTGGATTTCATCGGTGCCCTCCATCAGGCACTTGCGCCAGAAGTCGTCCATGGCGAAAGTGGCGCTGAAGCCCTCCCCGTCGGTTACCGAGCGTGCCGCCAGGTCAACGGTGAGACGATAGCCGTCACCCGCGCGAGCGCGCTCCATGATCACGCCCACATCGGACTCGCCAAGCACCACCGGAACCAGACCGTTGCGGAGGCAGTTGTTGCGAAAGATATCGGCGAAGGAGGGCGCGATGATTGCCCGGAAGCCGAACTCTCGGATCGCCCATGGAGCGTGCTCGCGCGAGGAGCCGCACCCGAAGTTCCGCCCCGCCACCAGAATGGAGGCGCCAGCATACGCCGGTCGGTTCAGCACGAAGTCCGGGTTCGGCGTTCCGTCCGGCATGTAGCGCCAGTCGTAGAACAGCACCTCGCCGAACCCGGTTCGTCCGATGCGCTTGAGAAACTGCTTCGGTACGATCTGGTCTGTGTCAACGTTGGCGCGATCGAGCGGCGCCGCCAGGCCTGTGTGTCGTACAAATGCTTCCACTCAGTCCTCCACGGTCCACGTGCGGACATCCACGATATGCCCGGCTATGGCGGCCGCCGCGGCCATCTCGGGGCTCATCAAATGCGTGCGCCCTCCCTTGCCCTGGCGTCCTTCGAAGTTGCGGTTGGATGATGAGGCGCATCGCTCGCCGGGCAAGAGGAAGTCGGGGTTCATGCCCAGGCACATGGAACAGCCCGGTTCGCGCCACTCGAAGCCTGCCTCGGCAAAGATGCGATCGAGTCCCTCAGCCTCTGCCTGGCGCTTGACCTCCATCGAGCCCGGAACCACCAGCGCGGTCACCCCGCTGGCCACACGTCGTCCTCGGGCGATCCTTGCTGCCGCGCGCAGATCCTCAAGCCGACCGTTCGTACAGGATCCGATGAACACGCGCGTGATCGCAATCTCGCCTATCGGAGCGCCCGGCTGCAGTCCCATGTAGGCGAGGGCGCGCTCGGCCGCGTCCCGCTCCCCGGCAGTCGGGAGGCGCGTAGGATCGGGCACGCGGCCCGTCACAGGAGCCACCTGACCGGGACTGGTACCCCACGTGACCTGCGGAGCCAAGCCCTCAACGGCGATGGTCACCGATCGGTCAAAGGCCGCATCCGGATCCGTCGGCAGGCTGCACCAGTACTCGGTTGCTGCCTTCCAGTCGTTGCCGCTTGGAGCATAGGGCCGATCCTTCAGATACGCAAAGGTCACGTCGTCCGGAGCGATCATTCCGGCGCGAGCGCCCGCCTCTATGGACATGTTGCAGACGGTCATGCGGCCTTCCATGCTCAGCTCGCGGATCGGCTGGCCGGTGTACTCAACGGCGTATCCGGTGGCCCCATCCGTGCCAATCTGCCCGATGATGCCGAGGATAAGGTCCTTGGCAGACACACCCAGCGGCGTCTCGCCCGTGAGACGGATCTCCATCGTCGGAGGCCTGTCCTGGGGCAGGCACTGCGTGGCGAGCACGTGCTCGACCTCCGAGGTGCCGATGCCGAATGCCAGCGCCCCGAATGCCCCGTGCGTGGCCGTATGACTGTCACCGCAGACGATGGTCATTCCCGGCTGCGTGAGGCCCAGCTCGGGTCCGATCACGTGCACTATTCCCTGTCGCTGATGATGCAGATCGAACAACGTTATGCCGAACTCGTCGCAGTTTGCGGNCAGCGCTTCCACCTGCGCCTTGCTGACCGGGTCGGCTATGGCAAGATGACGATCCCGAGTCGGCACGTTGTGATCCATGGTCGCCAGGGTCAGATCGGGCCTCCGAACCGTCCGGCCATTCATCCTCAGGCCGTCGAAAGCCTGTGGCGACGTGACCTCGTGCAGCAGATGGAGATCGATGTACAGGAGCGCCGGCTCGCCAGCAGCCTCGCGGACTGCATGAGCAGCCCAGATCTTCTCCAGCATGGTCCTCGGCTGTGCCATCACACTTGCTCCATCGCCCCGGCCCCAGCGGCATCCAGGCGATTCTCGATGAGCCGGTTCAGGGCATGCATGTAGGCTCGCGCGCTGGCCACGCAGATGTCGGAATGCGAGCCGCGACCGGTGTAGATATCCCCGTTGCTCCGGATACGAATGGTTACCTCCGCAAGGGCGTCTATGCCCTCGGTTACCGCCTGGATCGAGAACTCGATCAGCTCGTTCTCCACCCGTGTCACGCGGTTGATGGCTCTGTAGATGGCATCCACCGGCCCCGTGCCGTGATCTGAGTCCACCATGACCTGACCGCCCGGTCCGCGCAACTGAACCGTAGCCGTCGGTATGCTGTGGTCCCCGCACGATACCTGCACCTGGAGCAGCTCGTAGCTGACACGCACCGACGAGGTCTCGTCAGCCACGATCACCTCAAGATCCTCGTCATGCACCATCTTCTTGCGGTCGGCAACCTGCAGGAACCGCTCGTAGACGCGGTCGAGCTGGGTCTCGTCGAGATCGTAGCCGAGCTGCTGCAAGCGATGCTTGAGCGCGTGACGTCCCGACCGAGCAGTCAACAGTATGCGGCTCTCCGGGATGCCGACTTCTCGCGGGTCAATGATCTCGTAGGTGCTGCGCTCCTTGAGCACTCCGTCCTGATGGATCCCGGATGAGTGCGCGAAGGCGTTCGCTCCGACGATGGCTTTGTTAGGCTGCACCAGAATGCCCGTCAGATTGGATACGAGACGACTTGTCTTGTAGATCTCCTGCGTCACGATGCCCGTCGTCACCCCGAACACGTCGGCACGGACGCGCAGCGCCATCACGACTTCCTCGAGGCTTGTGTTGCCCGCGCGCTCGCCGATCCCGTTGATCGTGCATTCGACCTGCCTGGCGCCTGCCGCCACCCCTGCCAACGCGTTGGCTGCTGCGAGTCCCAGGTCGTCATGGCAATGGACAGACACCGTGGCCTTGCCGATGTTCGGCACCCGGGCCATCACGCTGCCGATGAGCGCTCCGAACTCGGCCGGAGTCGTGTAACCCGTGGTATCGGGGATGTTGATGACCGTTGCACCGGCGTCAATCACCGCCTCGATCACCCGGCACAGGTAATCGGGATCGGCGCGGCCGGCGTCCTCCAGGAAGTACTCAACATCCTCCACATAGCGGCGCGCATGCTTCACCGCGGCGATGCCCTGCTCCATCGCCGCCTCGCGCGAGAGGTTGAGCTTATGTGCCAGGTGATTGTCGGAAACCCCGAGCCCGGTGTGAATGCGAGGCCGGACGGCGTCCTTGAGCGCCTCGGCTGCCACGTCAATGTCGTTGGGACGAGCGCGCGTCAGGCCGCACACCGTGGCATTGCGCACGGCCTTGCTGACAGCCTGAACTGCATGGAAATCACCCGGCGACGAGATGGGGAAACCCGCCTCGATGACGTCCACTCCCAACCGCTCCAACTGGCGGGCGATCTCCAGCTTCTCCTGAACGTTAAGCGACGCCCCCGGCGATTGCTCGCCATCGCGCAGTGTGGTGTCGAAGATGAAAACCCGGTCAGCCACGCCTGCGTCCTTCACGCCTCATCCTTCGCGACCCAGCTCATCATGGCCCGGAGTCGAGCGCCGACCTGTTCGATCAGGTGATCCTCGTCGCGGCGAGCCAACGCGCGAAAGACGGGCCTGCCGGCGCGGTTCTCCAGAATCCACTCGCGTGCGAAGGCGCCCGTCTGCACCTCCTCCAGCACCTGGCGCATCCGCTCGCGCACCGACGCGTCTATGAGACGCGGTCCTCGCGTCATGTCGCCGTACTGAGCGGTATCCGAGATGGAATAGCGCATCCCCGCTATGCCGGATTCGTACATCAGGTCAACGATCAGCTTGAGCTCATGGAGACACTCGAAGTAGGCGATCTCTGGCTGATATCCGGCGGCTACGAGAGTTTCGAAGCCGGCCTTGACCAACGAGGTAGCGCCGCCGCAGAGCACGGCCTGCTCGCCGAACAGGTCGGTCTCGGTCTCCTCGCGGAACGTCGTCTCCAGCACGCCAGCGCGGGTGCTGCCGATGCCGCTGGCCCAGGCCAGGGCCAGCTTGTGGGCGTTGCCCGTGGCATCCTGATGAACGGCGATGAGGGCCGGTACACCCTTGCCTTCCGTGTAGATCCTGCGCACGAGATGGCCCGGCCCCTTTGGCGCAACCATGAACACGTCAACGTCGGCTGGCGGCACGATCTGCCCGTAATGGATGTTGAACCCGTGGCCGAACGCTAGCGCTTTGCCGGCCTTCATGCCGTCGCGCACAGACTCGTTGTAGAGGGCGGCCTGAAACTCGTCATTGACCAGCAGCATCACCACGTCGGCGGCTTCGGCGGCGGCGCGCACGTCCAGCACCTCGAACCCTGCCTTGCGAGCAGCTTCCCAGCTCCGACCCGGCCGAGCCCCGATCGTCACAGTGAAGCCGCTGTCGCGCAGGTTCAGTGCGTGCGCATGCCCCTGACTCCCATATCCGATGACCGCAATGCGCTTCTCACGCAAGACGGCGGTATCAACATCCTGTTCGTAGTACACCTTCGTTGGCATTGTTTCTCCCCTGTATGTCACCTGCAGCGCGGCTCTGTGGACGCTCTGTTGGCATCAACTCTGCCATGGCGTTCTCGGCCACATCTGGGCGCGCGGCTCGCCGGCTCGCAGGTCGTTGAGCACAGTCTTCACCATCTCAAGAAGCCCGGTCGGCGTGAACGGCTTCACCAGATAGCCGTCAGCGCCTGCACGCCAGGCACGCGTCAGATCGTCATCACCGTCTCGAGCCGTGACAATGACGATGCGAATGCTGCATGTCGCCGTTGCCGACTTCAGACGCCTCAGCGTCTCGAAACCATCCATGTTCGGCATGGCAACGTCCAGCAGAACCAGATCGGGCCGGTCCCGCTCGATGGCGGCGAGCGCCTCCATGCCGTCGGTTGCCACAAGCACCTCGTAGCCTGCGCGGTCCAGGGCGGCCTTTGTGAGCTTGGGGATGTGCTTGTCGTCGTCAACGACCAGTATCTTCTTTGCCACGCAATCCTCCAGCGCTTGCTTCCTGCGTTTGGCCCTCGGCGCCTTGATCATCCCGTCGGCGCATCATGTAACCGTACGCGACGCCCGCAGCGAGACCGAGACCCGTGAAGATGACCAGATTCACGAGCAGGTTCTTGACGCTATCGAGGCCGTAGTGATCCGTCAGCGCATTGTACATGCGCCACAGCAGCCAGTTGGCAACTCCCGCCATCCCGACCGCGAAGCCTCGTAGAGCCGATCTAGCCACAGACCGCGTGCGGAGGCCCAGAACAGCTCCGGCCAGACCGCCGATGATCGGACCTGCGATCGCAAGGACGACAAAGAGACGCTCCACGGCCTCGATCGAGACGAGCTCCCGCATGTCGTCCATCAGTTCAGGCGGTCCTTGATCCCCGGGCCATAGCGATCACACCCGTGCGTACCATCTCTCGTATTCCGTAGCTGCTCAGTAGCTCAGCCATCTTGTCCAGTTTCTCGACGCTGCCTGTCACCTCGATCACGAACGTCCGGTCGCTCATGTCAATGATCCGACCACGAAAGACCTCGACTATCTGCATGATCTCGCCGCGATCCTTGGGCTCCGCCCTCACCTTGATCAGGCCAAGTTCCCGCTCCACCGTTGGAGCATCCACGTAGTCAGCGACCCGGATCACTTCGATCAGCTTGTGGAGCTGCTTGGTGATCTGCTCCAGGACAAGCTGGTCGCCGGCGACGACAATGGTCATGCGCGACACGTCCGGGTCTTCCGTGACCGAGACCGTCAGGGATTCGATATTGTACCCACGGCGAGCGAACAGGCCGGCGACACGGGCGAGCACGCCCGGATGGTTACCCACCAGCGCCGTGATGACATGTGTCTGAGGCGCCCTGCGCGTCAGTGATGCCGCCATCCTCAGCTCCCCCTTTCTGCCGAACTGCCGCCTTTGCGAAGGGCCACAAACTGCTCGAGCACGCGCTCCTCGCGATCGAACGACCACTCCTCGCCTTCCGTGTCCACGGTCACCTTCAGCTCCTCCAGATTCTCCCGAATGCGCATCTCGTCAACGCTCTGTCCTGCCGGGATCATCGGGTAGACGTTCTCCTCGGTGGGCACCACGCAGTCAATCACAACCGGCCGGTCCCTTACTTCGAGGGCCTTGCTCAGAGCGTTGCGAAACTCCTCGGGGGTTTCCGCTCGCAAGCCGACGCCGCCGTAGGCCTCCGTAAGCTTGACAAAGTCCGGAGACGCCTGAAGGTCCACATGACTGTACCGCTCCTGATAGAACAGCTCCTGCCACTGACGAACCATACCCAGCGAACGGTTGTTCACGATCGCGACGATGATCGGAAGACCATAGACCGTCGCCGTCATCAGCTCCTGGGTGCACATCTGGAACGAGCCGTCTCCAGAAAGGCACAGCACACGCGTGCCGGGCGACGATACTTGAGCGCCGATCGCAGCAGGCAATCCGAAGCCCATTGTTCCCAGACCGCCGCTTGTGATCCACTGGTGTGGCCGCCTGCATTTGTAGTACTGCGCGGCCCACATCTGATGCTGGCCCACATCGGTTGTCATGATCGCTTCCCAGTTGGTCGCCTGGCCCATCATCTCGATCACGTACTCGGCGTACAGGCGTCCATCCGA
>Ga0067045_1028782_pt1 | contig 27739 bp, 16 predicted proteins | sample TerdegcTABiofilm_FD_59184 | JGI IMG/M metagenome (GOLD analysis project Ga0067045, IMG submission 59184) | Combined Assembly of (Gp0054472, Gp0054536) Wastewater bioreactor microbial communities from Singapore -Terephthalate degrading... | reverse complement strand
TCCCACGCGGGGCGTGCAGCCGAAGATCGTGTTCAGCCCTCCGGAGCTGACCGACCCGGATATCGGCCGGCCGGCGCAACGGCCGGTGTTGGCGGAGAAAGACAGGGCGCCGTCGAACCGGCCGGGCACCGCTGCGCCGCCCGAATCCCAGCGGGAAGGCGTCGTGCCGACCGGCGGCGAGGAGACGCCGAACACCGCCGAGACGACGATTTATCGCGGGCAATATGGGCCGGAGGCGGGAACGAGCCTGCCCTCGCCGCCCTCTTGGCTCGGTCGCTTCGTCCCTCCGCGCAAGCCGGCGGAGGAGACGCCGACCGTCGAGGGAGCAGTCTATGAAGCTCCGGCGCGCACGCAGAACTCCGCGCAAGCCGCGCAGCCCGCCGTTTACACGGCCGGCGGCGTCGGCTGGAGCCCCCAACGTCCCGAGGTGATCCAGGCCTCGGCGACCGAAGCCTCCGGTTCAGCGGGCGTGGCGTACCCGGCCGGAGCCATCGCGCCGGATCGATCGGACGGCGCGTATGCCGTTCCGGCGAGCGGCCCGGTCTATCCCGCCCAGGGCACGGCGGCGGAGCCTCCGCCCGCGCAGGCCGCACCGATCGTCTTTCCGGATCGCCCTCCGCCCGGTCAATGGGACGGTTATTGGAACGGGGGAGAGCTTTCCGCCGAACCGCCGCTCGACCTGCCCTTGGAGCCGATCGTCACCGAGACCCGCACCGGCCGGCTGCTGTTCAGCGTGGGCGTCAACTCCGACGCCGGTCTGCTGGGCACGGTGCTGATCGAAGAGCAGAACTTCGACATCGCCCGCCTGCCCCGAAGTTGGCGGGAGATCGCCGACGGCGTAGCCTGGCGCGGGGCCGGACAAAGGTTCCGCTTGGAGGCCGTCCCCGGTACCCAAGTCCACCGCTACAGCGTCAGCTTCTCCGATCCCTATTTCCTCGACCGCAACGTCAGTTTCAGCGTCAGCGGCTATTTTTACCGCCGCAATTACCGCGAGTGGGACGAAGAGCGATTGGGCGGCCGCATCGGATTCGGCTATCAATTCACGCCGGATCTGTCGGCAACCATCGCCTACCGCGGCGCGGACATCAAAATCAGCGATCCCATCGTCACGCCGTTCGGCACGCCGCAGGACCTGCTGGACGTCGTGGGCACGAACATCCTGCACGGCTTCGAGGTGGCGCTGACGCACGATACCCGCGACAATAGCTTCCTCCCCACGGAAGGCCATCTGTTCCAGGTATCGTTCGAGCAGGTGATCGGCACCTACGACTATCCCCGCGCCGAGGTCGATTTGCGAAAGTACTTCCTGCTCAGCCAACGGCCGGACGGCTCCGGTCGCCACGTCTTGGGTTTGAGCACGCGCTTCAACGTCACGGGGAACGACACGCCGATCTACGACCACTATTTCGCCGGGGGATATTCGAGCTTGCGGGGCTTCGACTTCCGCGGGGCGTCGCCGCATGAGATGGGCATTCCCGTCGGCGGGCACATGATGTTCCTCGCCTCCGCCGAATACATCTTCCCCATCACCGCCGACGACCTGATCCGCGGCGTGATCTTTTGCGATACGGGAACGGTCGAGCGGACCGTCGATTCCTGGGACCAGAATTACCGCGTGGCGCCGGGTTTCGGCCTTCGCATCGTCATTCCGGCGATGGGACCCGCCCCGATCGCCCTCGACTTCGCCTTCCCGGTCAGCAAGGAACCGACGGACGACGAGCAGGTCTTCAGCTTCTTCATCGGCTTTCTGCGATAGCGGGGCTTGCCGCGGCGGGCGATGCGACCGCCCCAGGGTCCTCCCCTACGGCGAGGGCTCCCGGCAGTCCGGCGGAAACCAGCGTTCGTACTTGCACGGCCCGGTGCCGAAGGAGCTCCGCCTTGCGGAGGACCTCTTCCAATTCCCGCCGCCGCGTTGCCAGCGGCTCCAAGACCGCGGGCGAGGTGACGCGGAACCTCTCGGCGGGCTTCAGGTGCTTCAATTGAGCGGCGATGCGGGTAGCGATCAACCAGTAACCGGGCAGGATGCTGACCGCCAACAGCCCCGCCGCCAGCCCGTAGAATCCGAGGGGCGGATAATCGTGCGTTTCGCCCGCGTACCAGCCGCTTGCCACCCAGGCGCGTCCGATGCGAATCGAGGCGTCCGCCAGGATGACGAAAGGCAGGGCGTTGGCAACCACATCGACCCAGCGCCGCGCGACCCGGGAGGCGGCCTCCTCGGCGGCCTCCTCGACCGTGGCTCGAATCTCCTCCAACAGTTTCGATTCGCCCGGCTCCGCGCCTAAGCGCCGCATCAGCCAATCCAGCCCGCGATCGAACGCGCCTTTTTCGGAGGGATCGTCGGGCTTGGGGGGAGGCGTCTCCTTCGGCGGTTCCGCCGGGCGAGGCAGCCCGTGATCCTCCAAGGTCCGCCGAACGTCCTGCGCGACCTGGTCCAGCTCGGCCTCGAGGGCGGGCCCCAGCGCCTCCTGAATGCGTTGGAGCGGCAAGACGCCGGTCAGGATCGCCCGCAGCGCGTCCAGCGAAGCCGCCGCCGCACCCCACAGGGAAAAGCGATAAAACCCCAGTCGGAACAGGCGATAGGTCGCGGTGAGGTGATACCACCGCGTCCGCAGCCAAGCCGTGAGGGCCGCGAAGGCCGAGGTCCGCTCGGCGGTCCAGCGCCAGACCTGCTGGGCGACCGCTTGCCGGAAGGCCTCTTCCGCCCGGCGCCGAGTCCATGCCCGGCGGTAGGCGGCTTGGATCTTTTCGCGCAAGCGCTCTTCCGCGGCGCGGAGTGCATCCGCTTTGGCGCGGAGCGGTTCGAGGAGCTCTTCGGCCGCGGCGTGCTGCAAGTGGCCGCAGATTCCGTCCGCCCGGAGCCGGTGCCCGTCCCTGCCGTAGTCCCGCTCCAAGACCGCCCGGCGCAAATCCGCCAGTTCGAAACGATGCGGTTGGACGGCCGAGACCAAAAAGCGGCACGCGGCGTCGGGGTGGAAGCCCGCTTGGTGCAGACGCCGGTCCCAATCCCGCACCACTTCTTGCCGCTCGTGCTCGGGGATTTGATCCGCGCGATTCATCACGAACAGCCAGCGTTTGCGCGCGGCCCAGCGGCGCACCTCTTCGTGGACGCGGAAATCGGCCCGTTTATCCGGCGAGGTGACGTAGATCACGATATCGCTCAGCGCGATGAGCCGCCGCGCGGTGTCCCAATGTTCGCGCACGGCTCCGTCGATGTCCGGCAAGTCGCAGAGGACGGCGCCGCCCAGGTCGGCCTCGATGAACCGCGGATTCAACTCCGGGGGAATGTGGAGCAGCGGTTCGAGGTCGGGCGAGGCGGCCACGTAAGGGCGGTCCGTGAAGCAGCGGACGGCGTCGGAAACGGGGCTGGCACCCTCCCGCCGGATAAGGGCGTTGAAGAGCGCCGACTTGCCCGCCCCCGTCGGACCGAGCAGCACCGCCACGGCGAATGCCGGTGCTTCGCGCCGCCGCGCGAACTCCTCCGCCGCCGCCAGCCGTTGGGCCATTTCGAGCGCGGCCGGCCAAAGGAGGAAGGGTCGGCACAGCGCGGCCAATTCGCGAGCATCCGCCAGCAGCGGCTCGATCATGGAAGTCTCGGGCCGGGCCGTCGCATCCGACGTCATGATTTCCAGTCCTCCGCCGATTGAGAAACCGGGGCCGCCTCCCATCGCCCGTCGTCCCGCCGCGCCGACATCCGCCTCTCGATGCTTTCGCACGCTTGCAGGCAGCGGTCGATGGGAATCGTCTCCAGTTGCCGCAAGTTGCTACGCCACTCCTGCGTCAATGCCTCGGCGAAATGCTCTCGGAGGAAGACCTCCAATTCGTCGGCCCGCTGCTTCGCCCAATCGCGATAGGCGTGCTCGGCGACCTCGCCCAGCCGGAGTTTGGCGAAATGCTCGATGAACCAGGCGGCCGCCGCGTTGGAGGCGGCCAGCCCCGTGAGCGAGCCGAGGGTGGTGCCGAACAGGCCCCCGCTCAAACCGAGATCGGCCGCGATCAGTCCCAAACTCGCAAGATTCAACGTCGGCGGGAGGATGGTCAAAGCCATCGCGAGCCGGCGGTTTTCCCGGCACCATGTCGCCAGCTTTTCTCGAACCGCGGATTCCCAGTCCGTGCCGACCGCGGGAAGCGGCCGGCTGAGCAGACCTTCGCGGATTGCGTCGATGCGTTCCGCGGACAACGTGCCGCCCGCCGCGGCCGCCTCGGGAAAACGGCTGCGGAGCCGATCGATCAACAGCTCCAGCGACTCCCGCAGCTTGCTTTTCTCCAATTCCTCGAGCGTGCGAGCCGGGGGGGCCTCCCCGGCCGATCGGCCCGAAAGCAGGGACGAGAGGATTTCGCTCGCCGCATGCACGGCGCCTTTCACCGTTCCCGAAACGTAGCCCATCACGCGGGCGAAGGACCGCACCAAGGCGGGCGAGTGCCGCCGGGCCTCCGCGATTGCCAATTCCAACGGCTTGCCGGCGGGGAATATTCCCCGCGCGATGAACTCCGCCGCATCGCGAACCAGCGCGTCGAACGTTGCGAGGTCGGCCTCCAGCCTCTCCTTGCGTCCCTTGGCCGCCAGCAGCAATTCCTCGGCGGACAGGGTCGCCTCGCGGACGGCCTCCAGCAGTCCGAGAAAAACCAGCCGGCTGCCGTCCTGGCCGCGCAGCCACGAGACCAAACTCGGAGCATCGTCGTCCAGCGGGACCGCCTCATCCAGCCGCGGACCGGTCCGGGGGTCGGCAAAGGGACTGCAATAGAATCGGCTCTCGGCCAAACATTGCATCAGCGTCCGGCCGTCCGCCCGGATCTCGTGGAAACCCAGCTCCTCCTTTTCCGCGACCAACTGCAACAAGTGTCGGCGCATCGCCGCGGCGGCATCGGGCGGGGTCTTCGTGAGGAGGTAGATCAAATTGGCCGCCGACCGGCAGCACTTCGCCAGCATTTCCACCGAACGATGATCGGAGTACGACTCTCCGAAGACCACGAAGACGACCAGCTCGGCCCGAGCCAGCATCTTCTCGGCCGACTTCCAGTTGGCGCATTCCACGGAGTTGAAGTCGGGGACGTCGGCCAGAATCAGCGGGAGGCTTTGGCCGCCCTTTTCAGGAGACGACGGGTAGTAGAAAAGGACGTCATCGGAGGTGGGTTCGCATAGTTGCTCGGGGGTCTCCAACCGTACCGGCCGGTACTCCGGAAAAACGCCCTTCAGGAAGGTCTCGTCGCACAATTCGGGAGGGACGGCGACGGCGCAGACCCGGGTCATGGGGCGACGCGGTCCGCCCGCCGGAACCTCCACGCCGGTCAACAGGCGAAACCACGAGCTTTTGCCCGCTCCGGTCGGCCCCATCAGCACGGCCACCAGGGGCGGAGCCGTGCCCCGCCGGCGGCAGAACTCGAGTGATTCGTATCGCATTGTGACGGCCGATCGGCCCGTCCACCGATACGGCTCGCCCAGCACGCCGCACAAGCTCGGAACGGTTTCCAAGAGCAGAGCCAGGCCGCAGCGGAGCTCGTCGAAATGATCGTCGTGGAGTGCGGGGAACGCCGTTGGCACCATGGAGGAATCCTTGCCGACGAAGGCCGTGACTCCTTAACTCTAGCTCTCTGTGAGCGTGCAACAAGACCGCGGGGCGTAACAAGCGGCACGGCCGTCAAATTCGGAACCGGCCGATGCCGGCGGAGTCGTAGCGACGAGGAGTTCCGCCGCGATCGCACGGCGGTCGCGATTGCACCGGGTTTCGCGAAGGATCATCAAGCGATCCGCAGGATCGGCAGGCTGCCGCGCGTTTTTCCCTCGCGAAACGACAGGGCGCCGGTGGGACAGACGGCGACGCACTGCTCGGCCAGCTCCCCCAGGGCCTCTTCCAGCGAACGGTTGAAGGGGACGCCTACCCGCACGTCGAATCCGCGGCCGACGAAAGTCAAACCCAAGGGGGCGCGGGCGGCCTCGGTCACCGCCACGCACAGACCGCACACGATGCACTTGCCGGGCTCATAGAGGACGTTCGATTCCTTGTATTGCAGCCGCAGGACGGCCCGTTCCCCCTTGTAGCGGTTGGGGTCGGCGCCGTAGCGCTCGGCGTAGCGCCGCAGGCGGCAGCCCGGCAACGCTCGGCAATCGCAATGCAGGCACCGCCCGGCCTGGGCCGCGGCCGCACCCGGATCGAGGGCGTCGATCGACGCCTGCAAGTCCCGGCGGGGAGCATCCAAGGCCAAGGATCGCAATTCGGCCAACTCCTCGGGGGCGAGCTTGCCGATGCGAACGGAGAAGGCTTCGGGCCGGGGAGCGGCGGCTCCGTCTTTGAGGAATCGATCCACGGCGTAGGCCGCCTCCTTGCCGTCCGCGCAACTCCGCACGACCAGCCCTCGTCCGCGGATCGCGTTTCCCGCCGCGAAGATGCCGGGGATCGACGTGAGAAAGGTGTCGCGGTTGACGGCCGCGCCGCGCGGCCCGGCCTGCAAGCCCAGCGTTTCCCAGACCTCCTTCTTTTGTTCGCCGATGCACACCAAAACGGCATCGAATTCGCTTTGCAGAGCGGCCGGTGTGACGCCGCCCGAGGCCCCCGGCGGCAACAGCTCCGTCTCTCCGCGGAACTCGATCCCCAGGGCCAAGACGGCCGCGATTTCTCGATCGAGGACTTCGCCGGGCAAATCGGCGGCATGGCTCTCGCCGGTTGCGCCGCGGAGGCGTCCGCCGGGCAGGGGGCGACGATCGAACAGTACGACTTCATGGCCGCGGCGGCGCAAATAGTAGGCCGCCGATAACCCCGTCGGTCCCGCCCCCACCACCGCCACGCGCTTTCCCGAGGCCGGTTCGCAGGACGGCAGATAGAAGCGATCGCGGGCGAGGTCCCAATCGGCCACGATCCGCTTGAGGTCGCAGACCGCGACGGCGCCGTCGGCTGCGCCGCGGCGGCAGCCCTTTTCGCACGGCTTGGGGCAGACGCGGCCCAGCACCGCCGGCAAGGCGATATCCTCCTTGATCGTCGCGATGGCCTCGTCGTATCGCCCCGCCTGGATTTGCCGCAGCATGTCGGGGATATCCATGTGGGCGGGACAGGCGAACTGGCAGGGCGCCAGGCAGTCGCCCACGTGATCGCTCAGCAGCAGCTCGAGCGAGGTCCGCCGCATCGCCGCGACCTCGGCCGTCTCGCTTTCCACCACCATGTCCGGCGTCGCCGGCGTGCCGCAGGAGGGGACGAACTTTTCTCGTCCATGCTTCTCGCGGACCTTGACCAGGCACACCAGGCACGACGTCTGGGGGGAAAACCCCTCCATGTAACAAAGCGTGGGGATGTCGATGCCCAGCTTTTGCGCGGCTTGGAGCACGGTCGTCCCCGGCGGAACCTCGACGGCTTGCCCATCGATCGTCAGTCGCATCATGGCTACTCCTATCCGGGATGGCTCGGTAAGGCGGCGGCGAGGAGCGGTGCCGACGCGCCGCGGCTCCGATTATCGGGGGACGACCTCCGCTGCGAGGTTCCGCGATACCTTGGCTCGGCGAATCTCCACGCCGCCCGACTCGACCACCACGGCCCCCGCCGGACAGGCCGCAAGGCAGGTGTCGCAGCGGGTGCACCGTTCGTCCCATACCTGATGCTTGCGATACGGCGTGAGCGGAATCGCGCCGACCGGACATTGCTGGGCACACAGCGTGCAGCCCACGCACGCGTCGGTGATGCGATAGTGGATGAGAGGGGCGCACTTGCCGGCCGGGCATCGGCCCTGCAAATGGGCCTCGTATTCCTCTCGGAAGTAACGCAGCGTGGTCAGCACGGGATTGGGCGCGGTCTTGCCCAGGCCGCAGATGCTGCCGGCGCTGACGGCGTGGCAGAGATTCTCCAGCGTCGTGAGGTCGTCCGGCTTGCCGCGGCCCTCGCAAATGCGATCCAAGATATCCAGCATGCGGCGGGTGCCCACGCGGCACAGCGTGCATTTACCGCACGATTGGTCCTGGGTAAAGCGGAGGAAGTAGCGGGCGATATCGACCATGCAGTCGGAATCGTCCAGGACCACCAAGCCGCCGGACCCCATGATGGCGCCCGTCGCGGTGAGGGCCTCGTAGTCCACCGGCGTATCGAAGAGCGAGACGGGGACGCATCCGCCGGACGGCCCGCCGACCTGAACGGCCTTGAGGTTGCGTCCGGGCAAGGCCCCGCCGCCGATCTCCTCGATGATCTCGCGGAGGGTCACCCCCATGGGCACCTCGATCAGCCCGCCGCGCTGCACCTTGCCGGCCAGGGCGAAGACCTTGGTCCCCTTGCTGCCGGGCGTGCCGAGGGCCGCGAAGCGTTCGGCGCCGTGGCGGAGAATCCAGGGGACGAGGGCCAGCGTCTCGACGTTGTTGACCAGGGTGGGCCGGCCGTTCAAGCCCGACTGAGCCGGATACGGCGGTCGTAAGCGAGGCATGCCGCGGCGGCCCTCGATGGAGGCCAGCAGGGCGGTTTCCTCGCCGCAGACGAAGGCCCCCGCCCCTTCATTGACGGAGAACCGGACGGCGAATTCCGCGTCGCGGTCGCCGCCCAGCAGGCCGCGCTCCTCGCAGCGTCGCAAGGCCTCGCGGACGCGGGCGACGGCCAGGGGGTACTCGGCGCGGATGTAGAACACGCCGCGTGCGGCCCCCACCGCCCGGGCGGCGATCAGCATCCCCTCGATGACGCGGTAGGGAAAGGACTCCAGGATCATGCGGTCCATGAAGGCGCCGGGGTCGCCCTCGTCGCCGTTGCAGATCACGTACTTGACCTCGGAGGGCGCGGCGGCCGCGATCCGCCATTTCGCACCGGTGGGAAACCCCGCCCCGCCCCGGCCCCGGAGTCCGCTGCGCTCGATTTCATCGATCACGGCTTCGGGCGCCATCTCGTGCCACGCCCGGCGGCACGCGCGAAAACCGTCGAGCCGCAGGTATTCGTCCAAGTCCAAGGGATCGGTCTCGCCGCCGTGCTCGATGGCGATGCGGTATTGCCGTCCCAAAAAGGCACACACCGGCGGATCGCGGACGTCGATGCGATGCCGGTCCACCTCTTCTCCCGTATCGCCCACCAAGGCGTCCAGCCACCGGGCGACGTGGTATTGCAGCCGCCGGAGCGGATTGCGGGGGCGAAAATGCGAATCGAAGATCCCGGGTACGTCCTCGGGGTGCACCTTGGCATACAGCTTGGGCGTGCCGCGACGGGGGACGATCTCCACCAGCGGCGTCTGATGACACATCCCCACGCATCCGACCCGTTTGACCGCCGCTCGCGTGCGATTGACCGCGGTCAATTCCACCAGCCGCTCGTAAACCCGGCCGCTCCCTTGGGCCTGGCAACACGATCCCAAACCCACGCGGATTTCGGCCTCGGCCTCCTCGGGGGAGAGGAGTTGCAGGTTCCGCGGCGGGGTTCCGTTGGACGCCCGCTCCAAAAAATCCGCGATGATGCGGGGTACCTTGTGCGGGGTTAGGCGGCCGTAGGTCGCTTGATCGATCTGCACCACGGGTGCCAGCGTGCAGCATCCCAAGCACGCCACCGGCTGCACCGTGAAGCGCCCCTCGGGATCGGTGTCTTCTCCCGGCCCGATTCGCAGGTGCCGCGTCAAGGCATCCATGATGAGATCGGCGCCCTTGACGTGGCACGCCGTCCCGCGGCAGACGTGAATCATGTGCCGGCCCACGGGACGATGCCGGAACTGCGTGTAGAACGTCGCCACGCCCGTCAATTGCGCGGCGGAGATGCCGGTCTTCGCGCAGATGTATTCCAACGCCTCTTGCGGCAGATAGTGGAAGTGCGACTGAACGGCCTGCAAAACGGCGATCGTCGCGTCCGGACCTCGGCCGTGGCGATCCAGAATCTCGTCGATTACCGAGAGATCGAGGGAATCCGTGGAATGGGGTGTTATCACGAGAGCGATTTCCGCGGTCATTGCGCCGGCCACGGTTCCGCGCCGGGCCGGCGATCATTTTCCGATACGAATCAGATGCTCCTTGCCCCGAATGAAAATGCAGCCGGGTTGGAAGGCGGGACTGGTCACACACTCCTCGCCGAGGGAGTTTTCGTGCTCGATGCGGAAGCCCTCATCGGATACGGTCCCGACGTAGCCCTTGCCGTCGTGCGCGAAGAGGTAGACGCGGCCTCCGGCCAGGCCGGGCGATGCCGTGAACGTATCTTCCGGAAACTCGTGTTCCCACAGTTTCTCGCCCGTCTCCCAATTGTAACAAGTCATGACGGCCGAAGCCGAAAGCAAGATCAGCCGGTTGTCGAAGACCAGGGGACTGCACGTGTCGGGCAGGCCGTCCTCCAGCTCCCAGGCCAAGTGCGTCTTGGTGACGTCGCCTTCGCCGTCGGCTCGGATGCCGTACATGTAATAGGAGTACTCGCCGCCGGCTACGACCAATCCGCCGTGGAAGACGGGCGAGGGGCCGCAGTCGCCCGTGGTTCCCTCGAAGCGCCACCATTCCTTGCCGTCGGCGGGATGGTAGGAAATCACGAACGGGTCGGAGACGGTGATCAATTGCTCCCGCGCGCCGTCGTGGAAGATGATCGGGGTGGTCCAAGAATTGGCGGTTTGCCTGGACACTTCCCAAACCGTTTCGCCCGACTTGCCGTCGAAGGCGTACAGCTTCGACAGGTCGTCGTCGGGCGAGCCTTGATCGAAGAGCACGATGACGCGGTCGCGATACGTGCAAAGCGAACTTGCGTGACCGTAGATGTTTTCCGGAATGCCCAGGCTCTTCCGCCAAAGGAGCTTGCCGGCGAAATCGACGGCCCCCAGGTCGCCGTTGGCGAAGACGGCGTACACGCGGCGGCCGTCCGTAGCCGCGGTCGGGGCGGCCAAACCGGTATCGGCCAAGACCTTGGGCGGTTTGGCGGTGCTCTCCGGCGTCCCCGGGATTTCGCATTCCCACAATTTCTCACCGGTCGCGGCATGAAAACAATAGACCACGCGGCGATCGTTGTCGGCCCCCGTCACGAAGACCTTGTCCTCCCAGACCACGGGCGAATTGTTTCCCGGCAGAGGGACGGGCGACTTCCAGGCGATGTTCTCGCCCGTCTCGGCGTTCCATTGGGTGGGAATGTCATCATAGGCGGAGATGCCGGAGCCGTTCGGTCCGCGAAAGCGGGGCCAAAAGCGGGCATATTCCTCGGGCGAGGCGCAGTCTTCCGCGGCTTCCGCGCCGCCGGCCGGGCGTGCCGCACCCGGCGACGCCGCGGCGACCCCCTGCGAGACCGGCGCGCCGCCCACCGGCGCTCCCTCCGGCACGGTGCGCGCGGAGGCCGCGTCCGTCCGCGACGCAGCGACCGCGGAGCCGGGGCCTGCGGTTGCGGCCGAGGCATCCGCTAAACGCCGCTGAAGGCCGCGGCCCTGCCACGACAGCACGATGCCCGAGACGATCAACAACGCCGCCAAACCGCCGACGCCGTATCGGGCGAGAGCGGCGTTTCGCTCATGCCGTTCGTCGAGGATGTCCGAGCCTTCGGGGTGGGGCAGCGGCCGCCGCAGGGAAGATGCGATCTTGGCCGCGACCACGAACGTCAATCCGCCGCCGATCAGCAGCCAGGCCCCCCACTCGCGAAACCGCCGATCGCGAAAGAATTCCTGCCGCAGACGCAGATCCAGCTCCCGCACGCGCTCCTTGAGGGCCTCGTTCCGCGGTTCGGCGGCGGCCTGCTTTTGCAGGGCCGCGAACTCGGGGTGATCCAAGGGGTCTACTCGGGGACGGACCGCGTAATGGACCAACAGCACCGCCGCCACCAGGGCGCAAAAGCCGCCCGATACGACGGCCGTGCGATAGGCCGCGACGAAACCCTCCCGCGGCCCGCTCGCGTCGGGGGAAAGATCGCCCGCCGCATTCCCGATCCCCTCTCCCCTGTTTCCCTCTGCGAACGTCATGGTTTGGCTCTCATCGGATCCTGCGACCGTATTCGCTACGTCTTCGAAGTGCTTGTTTTCCCAATGTGTGCTCGGGGCGGAGCCTTGCCCGCGGGGCGGGCCGCCCGGTGCGAGGCCGCCTAGCCGCCCGCCCTGAGCCCGCGATCCTCTTTCGGGGTAACCGCGTTCAGGGAGACGGGCGTCCCCCGAGGCAACACCGCCTCCGTGCTCGAAATCCAGCCGCGACGGACCTGTTCCTCCGGGCAGTACCAGAAGCACCTGCCGCAGGCCACGCACCGGCGGGGATCGGGGTGATAGTCGTCGCGAGGCGTTCGGGTACAAAGCTGCGCCAACTTCAGGCCCACGACCAAGCCGATCCATGCGCCCAGCAGCGTGGCGCCGGTGCGAAACGTCTCCAAGCGCGCGGTCGCGGCGGAGACGGCCTCGGCGGGGCTTCGTCCGGTATTGTGAAAGGCCTTCACCGCATCCAAGGCGAATTTATTGTTGGGGTCGATTTCTTTCTCCGCCGCAAGCCAGCCCGCCAAACGCACTTGGTAGTCCATCCGGGCCAAGGTCGCGTAGGTCATCCGGCCGACCACCGCTCCCAAGGCGATCCACAGGGGGACGGCGGCCAGGAACAGGGCCAACCTCCGCCGGGCCTTGCGACGTTCGCCCGGGGTAAGCGGCGCCGGCGGCGCCACGATCGCGCCGTAGGGGCAGGCGTCCTCGCAGAGCCGGCAGCGAATGCAATCGGTGGGCGGAATCCGCACGTGCCACCGCGCCAGTTTGGAAGCCAGGCCCAAGATGACGCCGTACGGGCAGAGGAAGCGGCAATACGGCCGGCCGATGAATAGGCCGATCACCAAGAGACAGGCGCCGAAAATCAGCATGGGCGCCGCGCCCGATCGCCGGAAAAAGGCCACGAAGGGATCGTACTCGCAAATCACATAAGCCGTTCCCGTGGCGGCGTACAGCACGGCCAATCCCAGGTAGGCCCAGGGCACGATCCCCAAGGTATGTTCCAGCCAAAGGGGAATCCGTTGCGGGCGGATCGCCGCCAGCTCTTGAATCGCCCCCAACGGGCAGACCGCCGCACAGAAGACGCGGCCGAAAAACAGGGCGAAGACGATCGGCAGCGTGAAGAACACGACGACGGTGACGGGCACGGCGCGATGGGCGTTGAACAGCGCTTCGGCGACGTCCTGGATCGCCCCGATCGAGCAGACGCAGCCTTGGCGTCGGAACCCGAACCACAACAGGCTGACCGCGGCCAGGATCAAGAGTCCGTTCCGCGAGCGCCGGCCGAGGGCCAAAAAGGCCGCCGCCGTCAGGGCCGCCGCCAGCGCCGCGGCGTCGGCGTACTCCCAGAGCGGCGAATCGGGGGGCGGAACGGGCGTCTCGGGCATTTTGTGGTAGGTGAAGTCGGGCGGCGGAAAGCGCTCCTCGCCCGAAACCGATCCGCCCAGCAGCAACAGCGCCGCCAGCGCGGGGACGATCACCGCGGCCCGCAAGCAGGCGCGCGGCCGCCGGATGGGGAAGCGCGAGGCATCGCCGCCCGCCTCCCGGCCGCCCCGTTCCGCGGCTCCGCGGGGAAGCGCGCGGATCGCTTCGCCTTCGGACGGTCGGCATCGGCTCCATTGCTGGGAATTTGGTAATTGCATAAGGACCCCGAAATCTCCGTCGGCGTCATCGCCGGGCGTCTCGTCGCGGCCGTAGGCATTCCCGAGGCCGGGTCGCGCGCGGCCTGGATCAACGGCTAGGCCGGCCGGATGCGATGTTTGAGCAAGTAAGGTTGCGAAGCCGGCACGCGGACGAAAGCCTGAGACGGGCAGGCGATCGCAATCGAGCACTCGTGGCAATTGACGCAGCGATCGTGCCGCACCTGGAGGTACAGCGAAGCGTTTCCGAACGCCGCGCAACCGACCACGCACTTGCCGCAGGCGATGCACAAATCCTCGTCGATGGTGTACTCGTAATACGGCTCTTCGACGGCCCGGCGGATGATGGCCCCCGTCGGGCAAAGCTGGTTTTCGGCCGCGGTGTTCAGGGCGGCCGGTTCCGGCGGGAAGTAGCCCGTGCAGAGGTCGCAATAGCCGCACATGGGAAAGCTGTTGACGCACTTGACGGCCGAGTCTTGGAGCACGCAGTGCGTGGCGCAGTTGCCGCAGGCGATGCACTTGTAGGGGTCGATTTGCCAAAGCAAGTCGTCGCGCCGTCCGTGATTGCCCAGGATGTATCCGCCCAGGCCGCCCGCGCCCAAAAGGGCCGCCATCTGCAATCCGTCGCGGAGGACTTCCCGCCGCGATACGCCTTTTCCGGGATGTGCCATGTTGCACCTCGAACAACGCCGTTTTCAGCCCCGATCGCCCCTGGTACGCCGCATGCCGGGCCGCGTCAGATCGCCTCGGCCCCGTTCCCGTTCCCCTCGATCGCGTCTCGGTCCGCGGAAGGCCGCATCCCGTCGCGATAGGCTTGGGCCTGCGGGAGGTTGCACGACGCGCGGACGCCGCAGCGGGAGCAGACCGGGCGGGGGCAGGCCGCCGCGCCCCGTCGTCCCAGGCTGAGGAAAGCCCCGCCGCCGACGGCCAAGGCCGCCGCGGTCCATCGCGCGGCGCCGACGAGCCAATCGCGCCGCCCCGTGTTGCCGCTCGATCCGGCCGTTCCCAAGGTTGGTCGTGTCATCGGCTTCGATCTCCCTTCGGTTTGCTCGCAATCGCGGAAGGCTTGCCGCGCTTTATGGGGCCGCTTGCTCGGAGGCCGCCGCGCCGGCATCCTCTGCGGTTTCGTTTCGCTCCGGTGCCGCTGCGTCGTCGATTGTCTTCGGCTCGAACACGAAGACCTTCCGCCGCCCGGAATCCAGCACCACGATCCTGCCGTGCGCATCGACCGCCAGATCGGGCACGGGGGCCCGCTCGTCGTCCCGGGTTTCCGTCGTCATGGCTTCGGCGTTGCCGAAGAAGTCGGGTCCGGCGACCCAGCAGCGAAACTCCCCTTGCGGCGAAAAGACTTTGATCCGCAGCAGGCCTTTTTCCAAGGTCACGGTCGAACCGTCGGGCAGAAGGGCGATATGGGCGGGGTTGCAACAGCCGCAAAAGCCGTCCTTTCCCAGGCCCGCCTTGCCCCAGAAAAACTCCAAGTCGCCCGACGGACGATAGTATTCCACGCGATGCGCGCCCGGATTGACCACGCGGAGCAGGCCGTCGCTTCCCCACGCGACGTCGAGGTAAGGGCTGGGAACGACCAGGCCCACGATGCCGCGGTCGCGATCCCGCTGCGCCAGTTGTGCGATGAATTCCCCTTGAAAATCCACGTGATGAATCACGCGGTTGCCTGCATCGGCGACGAAAACGCCGTCTTCCGCGACGGCCAAGGAGGTGATGAGGGCCTTTTCGCCGAAGGAATTCCAACGGCCCAGCGCCTTGCCGGTTTCGTCCCAAAGCGTGACTTCGCTGCCGGAGCCGCAGAGGACGGTCCGCTGCGTGGAGCCGTCGGGCAAGGGGATGTCGGCCACGGCCAGGCACCGAATCGGACCGGTCGCGGCGATGGTTCCCAGGCTGCGTCCGTCCGTCGCGTAGCGCTCGATTCCGTCGGCTCCGCCGATCCAAACCGTGTCCGTTCGGTCCACGAACAAGGCGGTGGGTTGCGGCATCGCCGGATCCCAGGCGGCGACCACGCGGTACGCCAGCTCCTCGTTCGGAACGTGTCGATAGTGATCCAAGGAATAGTCGAAGCTTTGGGGGAAGGCGTCCCGGCGGGGATTGCGGAGCTGCTTGCGATAGGCCGTGACGGTCAGGGCGGCGATCGCCAGGGCCGCCAAAACCACGGCGGCAATCCACCAGGGCCGCGCCCGGCCTGGACGATCGAGGCCGCCGCCCGCGGGACCGTGGGGCGGGTAGGAAGGCCGTGTGGACCGCATCCGCATGTCTTGCCTTTCCGTGTCGTAGGTCGTCCCGGAATGGGAAACCGTGTCGCCGGCCGAACGCCGCCCGCTCATGGACGGGCAGGCAACGCCAGGCATGCCATTTCCGTCATGCTCCGCACCAAGAAGTAACCCGGCACGAAGGCGGGAGGCCCCCAGCAATCGTGACCTTCCAGCACTTGAGCCTGCGCGATCACGCGAAATTCGTTCGGGTCGGCGGCCATCGCCGTCAGCAAGCCGTCGTCATCCAGCGCCAACAACACGCCGTTGATGATCATGTAGGGCCCGAGCCCGAAACGGTATTGCGAGCCGCTGCTCCAGCGCGGGTTGCCGTCCAAATCCAGGCAGACCATCTGTTTGTCTTTCTCTCGCACGCCGTAGATGAAACCTTGGTAAAAGATCGGGGTTTGCTGGGTGGAGCCGAATTGAGCGGGAGACAGCCGAAATAGCGTTTGCGGCAGGATCTTGCCGTCGGCCTCGGTCATCCGCATCATCAGCGCGCCTGCGTCGTATCCGCCGCAGAAGAAAATGCGTCCCTCGGGGAGCGGCAGGGGCGAGGGTACGGTCGCCAGGCTGATTTTCCACTCCGTCGTGTCCCACACGATATGGCCGTCCGCGGCGTCCGCAGCGACCACGCCGCCCGACGCACAATAGACGTACAGCCGCTTGCCCCCGAACTCGACGGGCACGACGGAGGAGTGCGTCATCTTCCAATCCCGGGGATTGGGCGTTTTCCACAAGACGCTGCCGTCGGCGAGGTCGATCGCCGCCAAGAGGGTATCGGGACCGCCGGGGGCCAGAATCAGCCGATCGCCGTCCACAAGCGGGCATTGGCCGGCGTACCAGGGCGGTACCGTGGCGCCGAATTCCGCCGTCATGTCGATCAGCCAACGCTGCTCGCCGGTCAGACGATCCAGGCAGGCGACGTGGCACTTCGGGCCGATGGCCACGACGTACTTGTCGGTAACGGTGGGAATCGTCCGCGACATGCCGTGATTCCGTTTGACCGCGTTGGGATAGCGGAACTGCCAGATGTCACGGCCGTCGGCCAGCGAAAGGCAACGGATGACGTCTTCCTCTTTTTCGCGGTCGTAGTCGATGAGATAGACCCGGCCGTCCTTGACGGCGGGCGCCGCGAAGCCTTCTCCCACCGCGATGCTCCACAGCCTGGCCGGCCCAGCCTCATTCCACGGCGGATTGAGGGAGAAGTCGCTCGACTGGTAGACGGCGTCCCCGTTCGGGCCGCGAAAACGGGGCCACTCGCCCGGAATGTCGGCGGGAGTGCCGCCGCCCGGCACCAGCGTTCCCCGTAGCACCGCCTTGGACGTCGCCGCGACGGTTGCTCCCAGCGGCTTGTCCAATCCGGGCACGCGCATCGGCAGCGACGGCCGCGGCACGGCCGTCCACCACACCGCCATGGCCAGCACGGCGGCCATCGCGGTCGCACCCGGAGCGAGGATGGGCAAGAGACGTGCGGGCATACGTTTGCCGACACCGTGGGGAACGGAGGAACGGTTGGGGCCGATCACGGGCGAAACCTACGCCTCACCCCGCGCTGCGTGCAACGGCATCAACACGCGGGACCGAGGACGGACGCCCGAAAACCCAGTATATCAGAAGGTCGCCGAACCGGCGAGAAAACCAAGCGGGCGCCGGGGCGATTTGCGGAAGACCGCCGTTTAACGTATTTCTCGAATCCGAATATTGCGAAACTCCACTTGCATCGGCGGGCCCGCGTGGAGCTGAAGCGCGATGATCCCTTCCTTCGCCCCGACCGGGTCTTTTTCCTCATAATCCACGGTCGTGAAGCCGTTGATCTCCAGGCGGATCCGCGGACCTTGGCAGGTGATCGTATACTCATTCCACTCGCCGGCCTTGACGTGCTTGGCCACCTCCTCGGGCTGGACGTCCGCCAAGATGCCGCGGCCGCGCTCCTCGTACAAAATTCCCATGTACCGTTGCTCGGCCATGTCGGCCTGGTAGCCCTTGACGATGAAGTCGTCCAGCCGTTCGCTGCGGATCTGCACGCCCGAGTTGTGATTCCGTAGCTTGAATTCCAGCTTCAGGACGAAATCGCGGTACTTTTTGGTCGTGCACAGAAAGGTATTGTGCTCCGTTTTGACCTGGTCGGTGCTGCCGACGATGACGCCGTCCTTGACGGACCAGAAGCGGGCGTCGCCCTCCCAGCCGTTCAAGGTCTTGCCGTCGAACAGGGATACGAAACCCTCCTCGGCGGCCTTTTCGGCGCGGGCCGAAGAAAGACCGGTCATCAGCGCGGTCGCCGCGATGAGAAGCACAACCGGCAGGATACGAGGCTTGAACATGATGCGAGCTCTCCTAGAAGGTGGGTCCGAAAGCGGACGATGACGCCCGGCCGACCATCGGCGAGGCCACGTCATTGTGCGGGGAAGTTCGGCGTCCGTAGCTGCCATGCAGCATACTTCGCCCGCTCGGCGTTCTCAATACACGAGGGAAGGCGGCGGGCGTGCCCTACCTCGGGCTGATGCTCGCGGCTCCGAAGTGCGCCCGAGGTTCGCGCTCGCGCGACGGCCGGCGCGATGGTCCCGGGCTGACGGCGAACTAAGGAGCCGACGTCAGGCAAACGTAACGCATCACCGTCGGTTCATCGTCGGCCAAGCCCAACAGATCCAAGGTCCACGAGGGCGGCGAACCGGCGCGGGGCGTGGCGGTGTAGAACGAGGTGAGCGGCTTGCGGAGGGGAACCCGCGTTGCCGGCCCCGGCTCTCCCCCCGGCAGGATTTCAAATAAGCGGTTCTCGCCCGGCGAAGCGCCCTGCGGGTCGACATCTTGCGCATAGCAAAACACGAACAGGCGATCGGCGGGGGTGATCCAGAATCGGGCGAACGAGCACAGCACGCCGGGTTGCTCCTCGGCCGCCTCCAGCAGCGTTTTGCGCAGGATAACGCGGCCGTCGCGGAGAACGGCGTAGTTCAGGGCGTGGGACTGCTTCTCTTGAGGAAAGAACTTGTCACGCAGCCGGGTATCGATCGCGCGCTCCGTCCAAAGGATGTGAACGTCGTTCCGAGGGTCCACCCACAGATCCAGGGGCGTGATCCAGCCCGCCGTTTTCTCCCGGGACGCGATCTCCACCCACGGCTCGAACTCGCCTGTGCTAATGTCCGGCGAACGGACGTAGAAGAGCCGGCGGAAATCGTAATCCCAGTCGCGGCCGGTCAGCTCTTTTTTGTAGGCACGCCAGGCGGAGTTCGGCTCCACGATGTCGCTGACGCCGCAAAAATGGACCTGCCGATCCTTCAGGGCCGCCGTGGGATAGCAGACGCGAATGGGCTGAGGCTTTTCGTAGTCGGCGCCGAACGGCCACACCAATTTGCCCTGCGCCGACCAGTCGCCTTGGGCGTCGCGGAAGCTCCATGCGGCATGGGTATAGCCGACGTTTTGGAACAGGATCAACTCGCGGCGAGGGCCGTCGGCGGCGAAGCTGCGATAGGAATGCTCGGTAAAAGCCGGCTCGCCGGCCCATTGGGGCAGGATGGTCTGAAACGGCGCTTGCGGCTGATGGGGATCGAATTGCAAGATTTCGGGCCGGGCGGGACCCGCCGCCGCATCGGGGTCGCGGACCAGCGTCGGATTCGCGGAGAGAAACAGCGGACCGTCCGGAAATGCCGCCAAGGGACACGGTTCCCGGGTCCGGCCGGCGGGATCGGCCTGCGCCGGCTCCCAGCCGGCATCACCGCGGACGAAGAGCAGCCAGCGGCAGTTGTTCAACGGTTTGGCCCCTTCCAGCGTCTCCAGCCCGCTCGCGAAGACGCGATCTCCTACCCGAGCCAAGCACGTCGATCCCCTCGCCCACATCGGCCCGGCCCCGTTGTCGGCGGGCCGATAGCGGTAGACCTCCTCCTCCGCCGCAATCGCGACCCGAGGGGCGGCCTCCGGCGATGGCAGCGGGGCTTCCATGGCCGCCACGCCGGGCGTCAACAGCATGAGGATGATCGAAGTGAATGGCATGGCGGAACCCTCCGGGAACGTGCAAGGCAGACGCGGCAGAATCGGCCGCGGGCCGGTTTCCACGGCGAACCCGCGCCGCCCCGCGATCTCAAATCGCCGGCAACCCGCGGCGCCGGTTTCCCCGTCGGCAAGCCTCACGCGGGAATGCTAGTTCGAGACTACTCGGCCTTGTTTCGCTCGACAAGCGGTGTGAGTTCTTCGACGGTCGCTTGCGCCTCTTGAAGGCGGCGTTCCAAGTCGGCCCGGCGCAACAGCTCACGAAGGCGATTGCCGACGAAGCGGCGGGCGGCATCGTCCGGCATTCCCTCGGGAGCGGGGATTTTCACCGGCGTCTCTTCCAAGATCCAGTCGTCGCTCCGCTGCGTCGCCAACGGAATGCCGCGAGGATTGACGATGTTGCCCATCGGGTTTCGGGCCCAGGCATAGCGATAGTGCACCGGCTGCGCGACGAACGGGCTGCTCAAGACGAGGACGTTGCGGTGATACCGCGGTTCGTTGCGGCCGTCGCCCGAGTCCTCGGCGTAGTAGCGAATCTCGGCGGGATAGAATCTTCGATCTTCCCCCGCGATCGCGAAGCCGAGCATTTTGCCGTCGGCGTCGTCCCGTGTGCGGACCTCGGTGCTGAAGGTCAGACGGAGCGTGCCGTCGAGGGCCTCCGCGCGGAGGATGACGGGCGGCAGCCAATACTGCTCCGCGTCGCGTCCGGACAGGATTTTGTATTGCGTGACCAAGGCCCATTTCGCCGCCCGTTCCCCGGCCGGAATCTTGATCTGGGGGTGATAGAAGCTCTTGCGCAGGTCGTAGGAACTGGCGAAACCGACGGCCGCGTCTCCCGCATCGTAGAAATCGCGGAAGGTCCGATATTGTGCTTCGCGGATGTAGGGACCGACGTCGTACATCGATTCGAGGAAATTCTCGGCGGTCTGCGGGTCGCCGGCCGTGCACAGCGAGATGATGCAAAACGGCATCTGCGGGTCGCCGAAGGCTGCTCGCCAAGCCGTAATCATCTTGCCGAAGACTTGGTAGTACATCCGGGCGCCGGGCGAACCGTTGAAGCAGTTGTTGAACCCTTGATGGAAGACCGCTCCCTTAACCGCAAAGCCTTCCAGCGGACGAATCACGCTTGCGTAACAATAGCCAGGCCGGTTCCGGTCGGCGGCGGGCCCGGGGCGCAGGTCGGTCGGCGGGGCACTATCGGGAGGGATCGGCTCCCCGCGTTCTTTGAGCGACTTGATCCGGGCTTCGTAAGCGGCGATGCGGGCTTGAAGATCCGCCTGCGGATCGTATTCCGCGATCCGCTTGTCCCAGTCCTCCAACATCGCGCGGGTTTCCGCCCCTGGAATTTGATCCAAGACTTCCCGCGGCGTCCAGGTTTCGACCGTCGTGCCCCCGATCGAGGCGTCGATCAACCCGATGGGTACGCCCGAGGCCATGTGGAGACGTCGCCCGAAGACATAGCCGATGGCCGAAAACTCCCGCACCGTTTCCGGGGTGCAGACCTCCCAGTCTCCCTTGCGGAAGTGGCGATTCGACCAGGAACTCCACTCGTACAGCCGTTCGAAGCTGCGCACGGAATCAAACCCTTGTCCCTGCGGCAGGGTGAGGAGGCGAATCTGGGGAAAATTGGCCGAGACGACTTCCAATTCCCCGTCATCCACCTGGCTGATGGGGAACTCCATGTTGCTCTGCCCTCCCAACACCCAAACGTCTCCCACCAGGATGTTTTCCAGCGTGATGGTGCGCTTTGCGCTGCGGATGGTCATGGTTTGCGGCTCGGAACGGACGGCCGTGGGTTCGAGCGAGACTTGCCACGATCGATCCGCCCGTGCCTCCGCGGTGACCTCTTGTCCGGCGAAGGAGACGGTCACATGCTCGCCCGGCTCGGCCCAGCCCCAAACGTTGATCAGTTTGTCACGCTGGAGCACCATGTTGCTTTGGAAGAGATTGCTGACGCACAAGCCTTCGCCGATAGCGGGCACGTCCACCACGTCTTCGGGAGGCATGGAGCGCGGTGGATTTCGGCCGGCGACCTGACCGGCGACCGGCGTCGATAGGAGAAGACCCGCGAGAAGGCAGAGGGCCGCGGTGAGTCGGTTCATGTTCAAGTCCTTTTCAAGTCCTTGCGGTTCGCATGTTGGTGATTCGTCAATGATCGGTAATTCTCCGCGCCGTGCGACGCCGAGGAGGAAACCTTGTGGCTGCGCAATCTGCGGGTGGCTGCGCCCTCACGGCCGCGGCAGGGGGGAATCTCGTAGCAGCTCCGCCATGGCGCGGCCCATCGCTTCGCCCACGTCCATGTACGTTTCGGCATGGCCGTTGTAATGGTTGTTGGAAGCCCCGCCGTGGCACAGGGGGTGACTGTACACCGTCGCCACGTTGCCTCGGAACTCGGGGTACTTGCCCGACGCACCGTCCACGGCGAGCTGGGCTTCCAAAATCAGGCCGTCGTTGCCGCCGGCGCCTTTCTCGGTTTGTCCCAAGGTCGCGCAAACGAATTTGGCGTCCGGCGCGTTGAAGTCCGCGCGGAGCTGGCGGATGAGGCGGACGAGGTTCCGTTCGTAGCGGGCGGCGTGCACCGGGTCGTAGCGATCCTTGTCGCCCTGCCACCAGAAGAAGCCCGCGATCTCGTAACCGGTCGTCCCCGGGTAATATCGGTCCAACTCGGCTAAGACCGCCTTCGCGTTGGCGACGTCGCCGTCGTACTGCATGCCGGCGTACCAGGCGATCGGCTCGGGCGTGGTGCCTTTTTCCCACCGGGCGGGCGAGTCCTTATAGCCCGCATAGACCCACGTCTTGATCTCGCCGGTCTTCGGGTCCTTCAGTTCCACCTCGCAGCGCTCGCTGCCGGGAGGCAGCAAATCCCAGCCCAGGCTGCGGTTGCCGATGCAGCTCTTCAAGATCAAAACCGGCGCGTCGAGGGCGTCTCCCAAGACGTGGCCGATTCCCAATTCGGGGCCGATCTTGCCGCCGCCGACGGTCATCCACTCATTGTTGAACAGTCGCATCGGCCCGGTGCCGCTGCCCATCACGCGGACATAGCGAACGTCGTGCCGCACCACCCAGTTCCCTTGTTCGTCGATGAGATAGGGGTATTTGCCCTTCTCGCGAACGGCGTACGTCAGGGAGCCTTCGCCGTCTTCGGTGACCCGACCCGCCCCGACCATGTTGGATTGGCCCAGCAGGATGAAGACCTGGACCGGCTTGGACATGTCGGCCGACGGTGTGTCGGGAACCGGGGAAGGCGGCTCCGCTGGAAAAGCCGCCTGCACGACGATGCCGAACAGGGCCGAAAACACTAGGGTTGGCAGAAAATATCGCATGAGGGGCGACCTTAACTTTGCCACGGGTCATTATCAGAATCGGGATCGGCGGGATAGGGCGGTCATCACGCAGCCGCGCCTATTTCGAACGGAAGGCAGTATATTTCGCCCGTTCGGCGTTCTCAATGTGCGGGGGAACTTGTTGGGCCGCCGACCTTCGAATCGCCGGCGCATGCTGCCCGCCGATGCCTGGGGCATCCCGGTTCCGGAATGGAAGTCCCCGAGCGTCTTTGCCTTGGGTCGGCGCCCCTGCTGCACACGCTCGACCTCGGAATTACAATTCCGGCACAAGGTAGGGCGATCCTTGTCCCGCGGATATGCCCACAGCATCGCTCGCAAGGGAGGGAAAGGCAACATGAACGCGCGCCGATTGGTGAGCGCCGCGCTGGCGGGAGAGGGCGTGCCGCGATGCCCCACCGGCCCGTTGGCCGTCCACTATTGTGCCCGGCTGAACGGGGTGTCCGTCCGGCAATACACGCTGGACGCCCGGGTGCTGGCCGACTGCGTGCTGGCCTATTACCGCCGCTTTCGCCCGGATGCCGTATGGCTCTCCGCCGACACGTGGGTGAATGCCGAGGCGATGGGCGTCCCGATCGGATTCCCGGACGAGAACCAGCCGGCGGGCGGAGTGGGACCGCCGCTCGTTCGCACGGTGGAGGATGTGGAGCGGATTCCGCCGCCCGACGCGGCCCGGAGCGGGCGTTGGCCGCTCATGCTGCAAGCCCTCCGCATGATCCGCGACGCCCTGGGCGAGGAAGTCTTCCTGGTGGCCTGTTTCGACCAGTATCCCTTTTCGCTGGCGAGCCAACTGTTGGGCGTCAACCGCATGATGACGGCGGTGCTGGAGGAGCGAGACCTGGTAGAAGCGCTGATGGGGCGGTGCTTGGAATACACCTTGGCGTATGCCGCGGCGCTGGCCCAAGCCGGAGCCGACATGCTGAGCGGGGGAGATTCGCCCGCCGGGTTGATCGGCCCGCGACTCTATCGCGAAATCGCGCAACCCTTCGAAAAGCGGCTGATCGCGCGGATTCGGGAACGGACGTCGATTCCCGTCTCGCTGCATATCTGCGGCGACGGTTCCGCCATTCTTCGTGACATGGCGGCGACGGGCGCCGACGTCCTGGAAATCGACTTTCCGGTCGAGATCCGCCGGGCCGCCGAAATCGTCGGTCCGGACGTCGCATTGTGGGGTAACCTGGATCCGGTCCGCGTGCTCGCCCACGCCGATCCGGACGAAACGTACCGTCGCACCCAGGCACTCTTGGAGCAGGTGCGCGCAAGCGGCGTGAGGCGGTTCGTTCTCAGCTCGGGTTGCACGCTGGCCATGGAGACGCCGCCGGAGAATCTGGACGCCTTCTTCGCGGCCGCTCGGGATTTCGGGCCTTGGACGCAAATCGCTTGACGATGGGAGAAAGACGCCGTGACGGACCAGCAATACGGAGTATTGGTACACGGGGCGGGCTGGGTCTCCGGTCAGCACATCGCCGCCTATCAGCGGAATCCCGCTACCCGAATCTTGGCGATCTGTGATCGTTCGCTCGATCGCGCGCGAGCACGGGCGGAGGCGGCCGGACTGCGCGACGCGGCCCTCTACGATGACTTGGAAAAGGCCCTGCGGCATCCCGGCGTCGAGATCGTGTCGATCTGCACGCCGCAACACGTGCACTGCGAGAACGTCGTGGCGGCCGCCGCGGCGGGAAAGCACATGGTCATCGAAAAGCCGGTCGCGCTCAATCCGCAACAGTTGCGAACCATGCGCGAAGCGGTCCGAAAGGCCGGCGTGCGAACCGTGGTCAGCTTCGTGCTCCGCTGGAACCCCCTCTTTCGCACGCTCAAAAGGCTGCTGGCGGACGGCGCGTTCGGTCGACCGTATTGCGTGGAGACCGACTATCTCAGCTACAACGGCAGTTGGTGGTCCGGCTGGAACGACGCGCGGACGCTCGCCCAGGGAGTCAGCGCGCTGTTGGTGGGCGGGTGCCATGCCGTGGACGCCCTGCGGTGGTTCGCCGCCCCCGGCGAATTCGAGGCGGCCCTGCCCGAGGAAGTCTTCGCCGTCCGCGGCGGACGTCGCAAGGGGCAGACCCGTGAATACAACCCCATCACCCATACCTGGATCGAGAACGCCCCGCCGATGGAATATGACGGGTTGGAAATCGTCGTGGTGCGATTCACAAACGGCGTTCTGGGCAAGGTCTCCGTCAACGCGGAGTGCGTCATGCCCTATCGCTTTCCCATCCGCATCTTCGGCGACCGCGGCAGCGCCTTCGACAATCGCATCTGGTCGCATCAGTTTCCCGGCCAAACCGATTGGGTGGAAATCCCCAGCATTCTGCCGGATTCCAGCGACGTGACGCATCACCCCTTCCAGGCCGAGATCGACCACTTTGTGGCCTGCTTGCAGAGCGGCGTCGAATCGCACTGCAATTTGGAGGATGCGGCGGTGACCCACGAGATCGTCTTCGCCGCATTGGAATGCTATCGTCAACAGCGGCCGATTCGCTTGCCCCTGGAATCGGCGTGAGGAGCGACCTGCGGCCGGCTTGGCCCCGCGGCGCCGGACCGCGGAGGGTCCGTATACCTTCGGGAGGACGGCGTGTGAAAACCCTAGCCACGGCGTGCATGTTCAGCGTCGGCACGACGCTTTTCTTCGTCGCGAGCGTGATCGCCCAGGTTGCGCCCACCGCCGAGGAATTGCGGCAGGCTCAAGCGTGGATCGAAGAGCATGCCCCCGGCGGACCCGGGGGACCGCCCTTCTCTTTTCAATACGACGGGCGCCCCTCCGCCGAGTGCCTGCCCGGCTGGAACTTGAGCGAGGAGATCTCGCAACCGGACGAGTTTCGGACGGAATACGTGACCACCTGGCGCGATGCCGCGAGCGGGCTGATCGTGCGGCACAGACTGACGCGCTACCATGATTTTCCCACGGTGGAATGGGTAGTGGAACTGGAAAACGCGGGCGGCGCGGCCGCTCCCCTGCTGGAAAACATCTTGGCGCTGGACGAAACGTGGACGCGGCAGGGCGCAGGCGAATTCACGCTGCATCATCACCGCGGCTCGCAGGCCTCTCAGCGCGATTACGAGCCATTGACCTCGGTCCTCGAGGCGGGGCGGACGCAGCGGTTGAGCGGGACGAACGGGCGGCCCAGCGACGCCGATTGGCCCTACTTCAACCTCGCTTTCGACGACGGGGGGCGGATCGTGGCGATAGGCTGGCCCGGCCAATGGGCCGCGGAGTTGATCCGCGACGCCGATCGCGGCTTGCGGCTCCGCATCGGCCAAGAGAGCACCCGCTTGCGGCTCCTGCCCGGCGAAACAATCCGCACCCCGCGGATCGTGCTCCAATTTTGGCGGGGCGATCGCCTTCGCGCCCACAACGTCTGGCGGCGGTGGATGATCCGGCACAACCTGCCGCGGCCGGGCGGACGCCTCCCGCCCACCCAGTTCGTGGCGTCGTCCTCGCGGGCCTACGAAGAGATGATCCACGCCGACGAAGCCAATCAAATCATGCACATCCGGCGCTACTTGGAAGAGGGACTTCGCCCGGACTACTGGTGGATGGATGCCGGTTGGTACATCCAGGAGCAGGGCTGGCCGCAGGTCGGGACCTGGGAGGTGGACCCCCGCCGCTTTCCCCGCGGATTCAAGCCCATCAGCGATTTCGCGCACGCCAACGGCGTCAAGATCCTGGTCTGGTTCGAACCGGAACGCGTGATGCCCGGCACTCGGCTCTATCAGCAACATCCGGAGTGGCTGCTGACGCGGACGGGGAAGGAGGACGGCTCCACGGGGATGCGGGCATGGCGGAGCAAGTCGTTCAGCACGCCGGACCCCAATGTGAGCTGCAATCTGGGCTCGAATACCTACCGGATGGCGGGCATCGAGTGGGTGCCGGGCCGCCTCTCTTGCCATCCCGGACCCAAGGGCGAATTCAGCGTCATCCGCTTCACCGCGCCCAAGGCCGGCGACTACCGCGTGCAAGCGCGTTTTCTGGCCATCGACCGCCAAACCACGACCTCCGTCCACGTGCTCGCGGCGGACCGCAGCGTTTTCGCGGGCGGACTGCGCCTGGACGGCGCCGAACCGGAAGCCCGTTACGAGGGCACCCTCGCCTTGCAGGCCGGCGCGACCGTGGACTTTGCCGTGGGTTACGGAAACGGCAGCTACATTTGCGATTCGACCGGTTTGGAGGTGCAAATCCTTGACCCCGACGGCTGGCTGCACGATGCCGCCCGCGACTTCGACCCCGAAACAAACCCGTCGGCCGCGTGGTCGTACGGTTGGTCGGCTCCGGGGGAGCAGCCCGATCCGGCGACGTTCGTGCTATACGATTCCGCGGTTACGCCGCGAGAAGACGGCCCCCGCCTGCTCGACCTGGGAAATCCCGAGGCCCGGCAATGGCTCACCGACCACATCGACGGCTTGCTCACCGAACAGGGTATCGACCTTTACCGCGAGGACTTCAATATCGAGCCGCTGGCGTTTTGGCGCGCCGCGGACGCCCCCGATCGGCAAGGCATCACGGAGAATCGCTACGTGACCGGCCACCTGGCCTACTGGGACGAACTGCGGCGGCGCCGCCCCGACATGCTCATCGACGCGTGCGCCAGCGGCGGACGGCGGAACGATTTGGAGACCATGCGGCGGGCCGTGCCGCTGTGGCGGAGCGACTACGCCTACGAGC